>Ga0101941_1000316_pt1 | contig 97636 bp, 108 predicted proteins | sample DewCreD2012metaG_3_FD_75242 | JGI IMG/M metagenome (GOLD analysis project Ga0101941, IMG submission 75242) | Hot spring sediment bacterial and archeal communities from British Columbia, Canada, to study Microbial Dark Matter (Phase II) - Dewar... ... | reverse complement strand
GCCCGGTGCTCGAGGACGGGCGTCACTTCGGCTCCATCCGGTCGGTGGACACCCAGGCCGGCACCCTCCGCTTCGACCTCGCGTACCTCCTCACGGGCGATGCCGCCAACCAGGCCGCGGCCGAGCACGGGGACGAGGTGCCGGTCCCGAACGACATCTACATCGTGAACGACAACCCCAAGCTGCGCACCCTCCCCATCTCCCCGGACCTCGAGGTCTGGATCATCGACCCGAAGCGGTGCTGCGACCTCGTCCGCGGCAAGGTGGCCCCCTTCCTCGCCGCCTTCGCCACCCGCCACCATCCGTGGGACGCTCGCTACCAGGGGCGTCAGGCTCCCTACTGGATCACCGTCCGGGACGGGAGCGTCGTGCGGATCGAGGTGCAGTACCTGCCGTGAGGCGCGCGGCGGGCGCCGTGCTCGCGCTCGCCCTCGTCGCGTGCAGCGCCCCCGCGGCACCCCGCCTACCGGCTCCGGCACCGATCTCCGCCTCGTCCGGGCCCGGCGCACCGCCCTCCAGCATCGCTCCGTCGTCGGTCACGGCGGCGGCACGGACCCGCTTCGCCGGGCGGATCCGCTCGCCGCTCCCCGAGAGCATGCGCCGCGAGCTCCGGGGGACCACTTGGCACCCGGGATGCCCGGTCCCGCTGCGGGACCTCGCGCTGCTGCGCTTCAACCACGTCGGGTTCGACGGCGAGGTCCACCGCGGGCCGATGGTCGTCCACCGCTCGGTCGCCGCGGACGTCCTCGGCGTGTTCCGCACGCTCTTCGAAACGGGCTTCCCGCTGAAGCGGGTCGCGCTCGCGTCCCGGTTCCGGCCGAACGCCGACCCGGATACGCGCCGCAACGTGACCGCCGCCTTCAACTGCCGCCCGGTCATCACGCCGGACGGCCCACAGGAGACGTTCTCCCAGCACGCCTGGGGGCTCGCCGTGGACGTGAACCCGCTGCAGAACCCCTACGTCGCGGCCGACGGCTCCGTCCGGAACCGGTTCGCGAGGCCCTACGTCGACCGCTCGCAGGATCTCCCCGGGATGATCCACGAGGGCGACGTCGTGGTCCGCGCCTTCGCCGCGATCGGCTGGTCCTGGGGCGGCCGCTGGAGCGGCGGCAGGGACTACATGCACTTCTCGCTGACCGGCCGCTGAGGCCGTCGTCAGATGAACAGCGAGACCGCGGCCTCCTTCATCTCGAGCAGGGCGGTCGCCGCACCGATGGGCTCCTCGAGCCCGTCGATGAGGTCCTCTCGCTTGAGCCCGAGGAGGTCCATCGTCATCTGGCAGGGGATCAGCCTCGCGCCGAGGTCCTTCGCCAGCCCGAGCAGCTCCTCCGGCGGCGCCACGCGGTGCTCGGCGGCGAGCTTCTTGAACATCGCCGGCCCCGCCCCCGCGAAGTGGTAGCGCGAGAGCTTCGCCCGCTTGGCCGACCCGGGGTTCAGCACCGACATCATCTTCTGCATCCAGTTCTCGCCGGTGATGCGGACCTCGGGCTTCACGATCGCGAACAGCCCCCAGAAGGTGAAGAAGACGCTCACCTCCATGCCGCTCGCGGCGGCGGTGCTCGCGAGGATCGTCGTCGGCCAGATCCGGTCGAGGTCGCCGCCCCAGGCGATGATCGTGAGCTTGTTCTTCTTCTCGACCCGCCGCTCCTCGGCCTCCTCCAGCCTTCGGATCCGCTCCAGGAGGTCGCCGATCTGCACCTGCTCGGTCTCGGTCACGCTCATGGACACCACCTCAGACCTTCCGGACGAGGTACCGGAACGTGCCGTCTCGCTCCGAGGCCTCCAGGAGCTCGTTGCCGGTGAGCTTCGCCCACGAGGGGACGTCCGACTTCGAGCCGGGGTCGGTGGCGAGCAGCTCGAGCACGTCCCCCGGGCGCGCGTCCTTCAGCGCTCGGGCGAGCGAGACGAGCGGCCCGGGGCAGGACTGCCCGCGGGCGTCGACGGACCTCGACGCCGGCTCGCCGACGTCGTGGCGGGTGCTCTCGATCGCGGTGGAAGCATCCATGGCACGGGCCTCCTGAGAGGAACGATGGGATCCGGTCGGGGGTGGGTGCCGTGCGGGCGGCTAGGCGCAGGCGCCGCCCGGCACCCCGGGACAGCAGCACCGGCAGGGGATCATGATCCCCACGAGACCGCGGCACCGCGTCCTGATCATCGCAACTGCAAATCCTACCCCTCCGATGGGAAAGACCGCAAGCGGGAGCCGGGCCGCAGCCACGCCTAGGCGGCCGGGCCGAACCACTCGTCGAGCCGGTCGCGCTCGGAACGCCGCTTCTCCTCGAGGTTCGCCGCGGATGCCGGGACGAGCTCGACCTGCGGCCCGGGCTCGGCCAGGAACCGCCCGCGCACGACCATCGCCTCGCCGCCGCCCACCTCGAGGTAGCACTCCCCGCGGCCGTCGAAGGTGGCCTCCGGCTCGTTCCCCGCCAGCCGGGCCGCGATCCGCTCCGCCGCCACCCGGCCCTCCTCGGCGGCGAGGACCCCGGCCTTCGGCATGGGCATCCCGGTCGACAGCGCGATGCCCACGCAGTCGCCCACCGCGAACACGCCCTCGAACCGCGTCTCCAGCGTGCTCGGCTCCACCTCCACCCAGCCGCCCTCCTCGGCCAGCCCCGCCTCGACCAGGAGCGGCGGCACCCGGTGCGGCGGGATGGCCAGGAGGAGGTCGAAGGGGATCCCCCCGCCGCCCTCGACCACGACCTCGCCCGGGTCGACCCGCTCGGCCCTCGTGTTGGGCCGGAACGAGATGCCCCGGCGGGCCAGGCGCCCCTCGACCACCTGGCAGCCGGCGGGGCCGAGGACGGGCAGGGACATCGGTTGGGGGGTGAACACCGTGACGTCGAGCGCGACGCCCCGGGCCTCGGCGGCCTCCTTCGCCAGGAGGGCCAGCTCGTACGGGGCCGGCGGGCAGGTGTAGGGCGCGCCGAAGATCCCGATCACCAGCCGCCCCCCGGCCATCGCCGCCAGGGCCTCGGCGGCCCGGGGAACCACCGCGGGGTCGTAGGCGTTCAGCCCGTTCTCGGCGAGGCCCGGCACGGCGCCGGGCACGGTCTCCGCGCCGAGGGCCACGACCATCGCCTCGCCCTCGAGCCGTTCGCCGCCGACCTCGGCGGCCCTGCTGGCGGGATCCACCCGGGTGATGTGGCCGCGGCGGACGGTGACGTTCCCGCCCTCGAGCGCCGCCAGCGGACGGCTGCCGGCGGCCATCGTCTCCCGGCCGACCAGCTCGTCGGTCTTCCGGAACCCCATCATGAAACGGGTCCCAGCGTCGATCAGGACCACCTCGTGGTCGGGCGCCAGGCGGCGGAGGTGATGCGCCGCCGACACCCCGCCGAACCCCCCACCCAGGATCAGCACGCGCGCCACGGTCGCTCCCTCCTCGGTCGTCTCACGCCGACCCTATCGGGCCTGCCGCCCGTCGCGGAACGCTCCCGGTCCCCTTCGTCCCCCGGCCGCTGGCCCGCAGGAGCCTCGGTCGGGGCCACCACACCGCCACGACCCGGCCCTTGATCGACCCCGGCTCCACGGGGCCGAACGTCCGGGAGTCCGTGGAGGCCTCCGCCCGGTCCCCCTCCACCCAGTACCGGCCGTCGAGGAGGGCGCCGTCCGGACCGACGTCCCCGGGGGCCGCCGTCACCCGCTTCACCAGCTCGAACCCCGGCCGGCGCGGATCCTCCACCACGACCACGTCGCCCCGCCGCGGCCGGCCGGCCACCGCGACGCCCCACTCGCCGTCCCGGAGGGCCGGCGACATGCTGTCCCCGGCCACCACGAACCGGAACGGGCGCCACCGGAGCGCGGCTGCGCCGGCCAGCGCGGCGAGGCCGAGGCCGGCCCACCATCCCGCCTTCCGACGCGGCCGAACTCGGTGATAGGTTGTGGGCATCGGACGATCGGAAGGAGGGGCCATGCTCGACACGCTCGTAGCTTCTCTCCGCCCGAAGCGGGTCGTCCACGCCCACTGCGACCTCCCGTGCGGCGTCTACGACCCCGCCCAGGCCAGGATCGAGGCCGAGTCGGTGAAGGCGATCCAGGAGCGCTACCAGGACCCCGAGAAGTTCAAGAAGCCCTCGGAGACCGTCGAGGACTACCGCGCGCGGTGCCTGATCATCAAGGAGCAGCGCGCGAACATGGTGAAGGAGCACCTCTGGGTGCTCTGGACCGACTACTTCAAGCCCGAGCACCTCGAGAAGTACCCGCAGCTCCACGAGCTGTTCTGGAAGGCCACGAAGGAGGCGGGCGAGGCGAAGAAGTCCCAGGACCCCGCCCAGGGCCAGCGGCTCCTGGACGCGATCGGCGAGATCGCCAAGATCTTCTGGGAGACGAAGGCCGCCTAGCGGCGCCGCCGTACCCGGAGACGAGGGAGGGCGGGGCGGAGCCCCGCCCTCCTCCTTCGGACCTCGCTCATCCGGCCTTCGAGATGATCCGCTCCATCTCGTCGGCTTCGAACGCCCGGAGCGTCGTGGTCCGGATGTTGCCCTGCGAGCCGAGCGCGAGCAGGAACGCCGAACCGCTCTCATCGTCGGGGAACTCCGCGATCGCTACGGCGTCGTACGGCCCCAGGGTCCAGAGGATCCGTTCCACCCTCCCACCCATGGTCCCGGCGAGCTGCGCGGCGTCGTTCGCTCGCTTCACGGCCTCACGGAAGTTCCTGACGCCCTGCTCGGTCCAGCTGATCAAGCTCACGTACCTGGGCATGGTCCCTCCTCAGGCTGGGTGGCCATCTCCGGGGCGCGCGGAGCGGGGCGGCGCCCGGGGCCGGACCCATGGGGAGGCCGGCGGGCGCGAACCTCGTCCTCGAGCCAGGTTCCCTCCCCTCGGCCGTGCAGGCCTCGACAGCGTACACCCCCGGCGGTGACCGATCGAGAGACGGGGGTCGCCCCTCGGGTCCCCCCCGGTCCCTACACTGGCGGCCGGCGTGAAGGACATCGGCCTCGTCGGGCTCCCCGGGTCGGGGAGGTCCACGCTCTTCACCGCTCTCACGCGCCACGGTGCGGCGGGCGGGCGGGCCAACCAGGCCGTGGTACCCGTACCCGACCCGCGCCTCGAGGTCCTCGCCCGGCTCCAGGGCTCGGCTAGGACCATCCCCGCGCAGATCAGGTTCGTCGACGTGCCGGGGGGAACGTCCTCGGCCCAGGGGATCGCGCAGCTCCGCCAGGTCGACGCCCTGTGCATCGTCCTCCGGGCGTTCGGGCCGAACGCGGACCCGGCGAGGGAGCTCGTCGAGGTCCGCGCCGAGCTGCTCCTGGCCGACCTGGCCGTCGTGGCGTCGGCCCTGGAGGGGGCGCGGAAGCGGGCCCGCGGCGGACGCTCGCCGGCCCAGGAGGTGGCCGCGCTCGAGCGGGCTCACGAGGTGCTCGCGGCCGAGACCCCGCTCCGCGACGCCGCCCTCGACGAGGAGACCCGCCGCCTGCTGCGTGCGGTCGCCCCGCTCACGCTCAAGCCGGAGGTGGTCGTGGCCAACCTGGAGGAGGGCGCCGAGGTCCCACCGGGCCTCCCCGAGGGCACGATCGGCGTGTGGGCGGCCCTGGAGGCCGAGACCGCAGGGATGCCCGAGGACGAGGCCCGAGCCCTCCTCGAGGGCTTCGGGATCCCCGAGCCAGGCCTGGAGCGGGTGATCCGAGCCTGCTACCGGGCCCTGGACCTCGTCACGTTCCTCACGTTCAACCCGGACGAGGCCCGCGCCTGGCAGGTCCGGCGGGGCGCGAAGGCCCCGGAGGCGGCGGGGGTCATCCACACCGACATGCAACGCGGGTTCGTCCGCGCCGAGGTCGTGGCCTTCGACGACCTCGTCGCCGCGGGGGGATGGGAGGCGGCCAAGCATCGCGGCTTGGTCCGCGTGGAAGGCAGGGACTACGAGGTGCGAGAGGGCGACGTGATCCATGTCCGGTTCGCGGTCTAGAGGCGAGGACGCCCCCCCGGGCGTCCCTGTGGAGGGGCTCCCCACGGGCGCGCGCGGGCCCCGCCGGTGGTTGACCCGCGGGGTGTTCGGGATCGCCCTGGCGAGCTTCCTCTCCGACCTCGGGCACGAGGTGCCGACCGCGCTCCTCCCCTCGTTCCTCGTGGGGATGCTGGGCGCCCCGGCCGCCGCCCTCGGGCTGGTGGAGGGGGCAGCCGACGCGCTCGCGGGCGCCGCCAAGCTCGCGGGCGGCGCCCTCGCCGACGACCCGGCACGCCGACGGGCCACGGCGGTCGGGAGCTACGCGACGACCGCGGTCCTCTCGGGCCTGATCGGTGCGGCGGGCGCGCCCTGGCAGGTCGGCGTGCTCCGGGGGGGCGCCTGGGCCGCCCGGGGCCTGCGGACCCCCGCCCGCAACGCCCTGCTCGCCGAGGCGGCGCCGCCCGCTGCCTACGGTCGGGCCTACGGCTTCGAGCGGGCCATGGACAACCTCGGGGCGATCGCGGGCCCGCTCCTCGGGGTCGCGCTCGTCGCCGCCCTCGGGATCCGAGGGGCGATCCTCGCCTCGGCCGCGCCGGGGCTCCTCGCGGCTGCCGCGGTGTTCGATGCGGTCCGGCACATCCGGGCCCGGGGGGATGCGCCCCGGCGGACGACCCGAAGGGTCCGTCCCCGCATAGGCGCCGTCCTCCGCGGGACCCTGGGCCGGACCATGGCCGCGATCGCCGCCTTCGAGGTGGGCAACGTGGCGGCCACCCTCCTGATCCTCCGGGCCACGGAGGTGTTCGAGCCGGACCGCGGTGCGCGTGGGGCGGCGGCCCTCGGCCTCGTCCTCTACACGGGGTACAACCTCGCGGCGACCCTGGCGTCGGTCCCCGCCGGGCGGCTGGCCGACCGCCGGGGGCCGCGGGTCGCGTTCGCCCTCGGCGCCTGGCTGTTCCTCCTCGCGTACCTCGCGTTTGCCGCCGGCGGGAGCGGGCTCGTCCTCGCCGCCGCCTTCGTCCTAGCGGGGGTGGGGATCGGCTGCGTGGAGACCGCCGAGCACGCGGCCGTCGCGCGTCTCGCCCCGCCGCCCGTCCAGGGGAGCGCCTTCGGGGTGCTCGGCGCCGCCCAGAGCCTCGGGAACCTCCTCGCGAGCAGCATCACCGGCATCCTCTGGACCACGCTCGCGCCCGGCGCCGCCTTCCTCTGGCCGGCGGGCTGGATGGCCGCGAGCCTCGCGCTCCTCGCCCTCGCGGCCCAGCGGACGCCGGGGCCTTGACCGGCGGCGGAGCGGTGGTCTAGAAATGCGCGAGCATGGTCTATACCGATCCTCGGGGGCTGGCCACGCCGCCGCCCGCGGTCGGAGCGGTCTCCGCTCGCGGAGAGGACCGCCCTGCCCTCGCTGCCTACCTCGAGATCGAGGAGGAACTCGCCGAGCGGATCGAGTCGGGGGAGTTCGGCGCGGGGACCCGGCTCCCGGCTGAACGGGAGCTCGCCCGCCGCCTCGGGGTCTCCCGGATGACCGTCCGTCACGCCCTGGCCCGCCTCGAACATCGAGGCCTGATCGTCCGCCGGCAGGGCCGTGGGACCTTCGTCGCCGCCCCCAAGCTGCGCCAGGACGCCACGGTGCTCCGGGGGTTCTTCGAACAGATGGTCGGCCAGGGCGTCTTCCCCGTGTCCCGGTGCGTCGCGAAGGAGGAGATCCCGGCCTCCGCCGCGATCGCCCAGATCCTCCACGTCGGGCTCGGGGAACCCGTGTACGAGGTCGTCCGGGTCCGCTCGGCGAACGACCAGCCGATCGTCCTCGAGACCTCGTACTTCCCGGCCGCGATCCTCCCGGGGCTCCTCGACCTCGATCTCGAGCGCTCCTCCATCTACCGACTCATGGATCGCCACTACGGCGCGCGACCGGTCCGCGCCGTCCAGTCCCTCGAGCCCGTCGTCGCCGAACATGCGGAGGCCACGCTCCTCGGGGTCCCCGTGGGATCCCCGCTCATGCTGGTGGAGCGGACGGCCTGGGACCGGACCGGCCGAGCCGTGGAACATGCACGGGACCTGTATCGGGGGGATCGGAGCCGCTTCGTGACCGAGCTGAGGCTGTAGTCATCGGCCCGCGAGGAGGGGGAGCCATGGCAGAGGTGGCCGCGCCGACGCCGCGGTTGTTCGTCCGCAAGACGTCGGGGCTGATCAGGACGATCGGGATCTGGGGCGCCTTGGCGTTCGGGGTGCACTGCATCTCGCTCTCGTCCTCGGGCATCATCACGTTCCAGTGGGTCCCGTCGCTCTGGCCCGGGGCGAGCATCATCGGGATCCTCACCGTGTCCGCCCTCTTCTGCGCCATGCACGCCTACACGTATTCGCAGATCGGCGCCGCCGCGCCGAGGGCCGGGGCCGACTACACGCTCGCCAGCCGCACGCTCCACCCGCTGCTCGCGTTCCCCGCGAGCTTCGCGCTCGTGCTCTTCAGCGGCCTCGTGGCCGGGAGCCTCATCGCGTGGATCCCGACGGTCGCGCTGCCCGCCTTCCTCCAGGCGAGCGGGATCCTCTACGACCAGGCCTGGGCGGTGCGGTTCGCGGAGTGGTCGGCCACCCCCACGGGGATCGTGGTGATCGGCACGGTCGGCGTGCTCGTCACGCTGTTCTCGCTCATGTTCCCGACCAGGACCGTGGTGAAGGTCCTCGGGCTGGGGTTGATCCTCGGGCTGGCGGCCTGGGCGGTGATCCTGCTGTCGTTCGCCACCGGCAGCCGCGATACGTTCGTCGCGAACTGGAACCGGTTCGTCCCGAACGGGCCCTTCGAGCGGGTCCTCCCGGTCGCGCGTGAGAACGGGATCGAGTTCACGCGGGGCTTCGGGACGACCACCCTCGCCGGGCTGATCATGGGGTTCTGGGTCTTCTACGGCTACTACATCCCCACGTTCTTCGCCGGCGAGGTCAAGGAGGCTCCCCGGACGCTCCTGTGGGGCGCGTGGGGTTCGCTGTTCACGACGTGGTTCGTGTTCGCCCTCGGGGCCTTCCTCCTGCTCCGGCACGTGCCACAGGACTGGATCGCCGCGGAGGGCTACCTCTACACGGTGGGGCCCGAGAGGTTCGATACCTTCCCGTTCGTCACGTTCTACGCCTCCATGATGCAGCCGAACGTCCTCTTCTTCCTCATCATGGCGGTCGGCTTCATCTACACGCTGATCAACCTCGCGCAGACCTACTTCTTCTACTGCTCGCGGATCATCTTCGCGTGGGCCTTCGATCGGATCGTCCCGGAGAGGCTCGCGTACGTGCACCCGGAGACCGGGAGCCCTCGGGTCGCCGTGCTGCTCGTGGCGATCCTCGCGGAGCTCGGGGTCCTCGCCTCCGCCTACTACTCCGTGCTGTTCGTGCAGTTCAACTTCGTCTTCTACGCCGCGATCACGATGGTGGTCCCGATCGTCGCGGCCATCGTCTACCCGTACCGCAAGCGCGAGCTCTGGGAGGCGGGCGCTGGCCACGTCCGGTCCATGATCGGGGGCATCCCCACGATGACGCTCGTGGGCATCGGGACCCTGCTCTTCGTGCTGTGGCTCGTCGCCTCGGTCTTCATCTACCCGGCCGTGGGGCTCGGGGAGAACGTCGACACGGTGCTGCTCACCTTCGGCGCCATCGCGGCCGCCGGCGTGGTCGTGTTCCTCGTGGCCCGCTGGTACCGGATGAGCCGCGAGGGGATCGACATCATGGCCACGTTCCAGGAGATCCCGCCGGCGTGAGGACCGTCGAGCGTCCCGGGGGACGGCCGGGGTGAAGCGCTTCTTCGCGCGGCGCTCGGACCGCCCCGGGGCTGGCTGGATCCGCCTGCTGTACACGGCGGACCTCCACGGGTCGAACGCCGCCTTCCGCAAGCTGCTCTCCGCGGCCAAGCTGCACCGGGCGCAGCACGTCATCATCGGCGGCGACCTCACCGGCAAGGCGATCGTGCCGATCGTGAAGGTGGACGGGCGCCACGAGGCCTGGCTGTTCGGCAACCGGGAGGAGGTGGAAACGGACGCCGAGCTCCGGGCCCTCCGCGAGAAGATCGGCACCGTGGGCTTCTACGACCACGTCTGCACGCCCGACGAGGCCCGAGCCCTCGACGCCGATCCCCAGGCGCTCCACCGGCTGTTCGTGGAGAAGATGAACGCCCGGCTCAGGGAGTGGCTCGACCTCGCCGGGGAGCACCTCGAGCCCCTGGGGGTGCCGCTCTGGGTGATCCCCGGCAACGACGACGACCCCTCCGTCGATCCGGTGCTCGAGGCCGCGGGGTACGCTCGGATGGTCGACCACCGGGTCGTGGAGCTCGACGAACACCACGAGCTGGTCTCGCTCGGCGATACCTCGATGACCCCCTGGGCGTGCCCTCGCGACTACCCCGAGGAGCACATGTACCGGGTCGTGGGCGACCTCCTGTCGAAGGTCCGCGATCCCGACACGGCGATCCTCAACTTCCACTGCCCACCCCGGGACACGAAGATCGACCAGTGCCCCGCCCTGAACGAGCGGCTCGAGATCGTGCACCGGGGGGGCCAGCTCGTGACCACCTCGGCGGGGTCGGCGGCGATCCGGGAGGGCATCGAGCAACTCCAGCCGCTGCTCTCGCTCCACGGCCACATCCACGAGGCGCGCGGGTCGCACCAGATCGGCCGGACCCTGGCGCTGAACCCCGGCTCGGAGTACGCCGAGGGCATCCTCAAGGCCGCGATCGTGAACCTCGAGCCCCGCCGGGTGAAAGGCTACCTCCTGATCAGCGGATGATCGGCGACCCGATGGGCCCCTTCGCCTACGAGGATCTCCGTCCCCACGCGGACGCCCTCCTGGCCGAGGCGGAGCGGCGCGGGACGGTGCTCCGGCTGATGGGGGGCATGGCGATCAGGGAACGGGCCCGCGACCTCGGGGGCCTGGAGACCGCCGGGCGCCGGTACGCCGACCTCGACGTGGTCGGGAGGCTCGCGGAGGTGAGGAGCCTGGACGAGGTGTTCCGCGGGCTCGGGTACGAGCCGGACCAGGCCGTCAACACCCAGTTCGGGACGGTTCGCCGGATCTACCACCACCCGGCGGGGTTCCACGTCGACCTGGTCTTCGAACGGCTCGAGTTCTGCCACGAGATCGACCTCAGGGGCCGTCTCGAGCTCGTGCCGCGGACGCTCGCGCCCGCCGACCTCGCGCTCCAGAAGCTCCAGATCGTGGAACGGAACGAGAAGGACGTGATCGACCTCTTCCTGCTGCTCCTCAACCACGAGCTACGGGACCGGGATCCCGCCGGGATCGAGCTGGACCGGATCGTCGGGCTCACCGCGGACGACTGGGGCCTGTACACGACCGCCACCGACTTCCTCGCCGACGCGCTCGTGCTCGCGACCCGGACGCCGATGCGCGACGACGCACGGGCCCTGATCGCGGAGCGGATCGGAGAGCTGAGGGGTCGCATGGAGGCCGCGCCCAAGTCGGCGCGGTGGCGGCTCAGGAGCCGCGTGGGCCGGCGGATCCGCTGGTACCGGGTCGTGGAAGAGGTCATATGAGGCAGCGCGGTCCAGCACGAGGAACCGCGATGACCGTGCTCGCGATCGACCAGGGGACCTCCGCGACCAAGGCGCTCGTCGTCTCCGAGGAGGGGCGCATCCTCTCCGAGGCGGAGATCCCCGTCCACCCCCGCGCCACGCCCGACGGCGGGGTCGAGCAGGACCCCGAGGAGCTGTGGGCCTCCATCCTGGAGGCCGGCGGCAGGGCCCTGGCCGAGGCCGGCGCCCCCGTCCATGCGCTCGCCTTGGCCAACCAAGGAGAGACCGTCCTCGCGTGGGATCCCCGGAGCGGACGCCCCCTCTCCGCGGCGATCAGCTGGCAGGACGGGCGGGCCGTGGACGTGTGCCGCCGGCTCGCGGAGCACGCGGAGGAGCTCCGAGCGACGACCGGGCTCCCCCTCGACCCGTACTTCTCCGCGCCGAAGATCGTCTGGCTCCGCGAGCACCGTACCGGCGAGGGCGTGGTCACGACGACCGACGCCTGGCTGCTCCACCGGCTCACGGGGCGGGCCGTGACGGACGCCGCGACCGCCTCCCGGACCCTCCTCCTCGATCTGGACCGCGTGGAGTGGTCCGCGCGGGCCTGCGAGCTCTTCGGGGTCGACCCCGAGACCCTCCCCGACATCGTCCCCTGCGCCGGGCCGGTCGGCAAGACCCGCGCGTTCGGGGACCCCCCGATCCCGGTGGCGGGCCTCGCCGTGGACCAGCAGGCCGCGCTCTTCGCCGAGGCCTGCCTCGACCCCGGCGAGGCCAAGTGCACCTACGGGACCGGCGCGTTCCTCCTGGCCACCCTCGGGACGACCCCGCGGCGCTCGCGCGCGCGGCTCGTCTCGTGCGTCGCCTGGCAGCTCGACCGCACCACGTACTGCCTCGACGGCCAGGTCTTCACGGTGGGCGCGGCGGTCGGGTGGCTGACCGAGGTCGGCCTCATCGACGACCCCGCGGACCTGGACCGCCTCGGCGGGTCCGTCAGCGCCCCCGAGGGCGTCGCCTTCGTCCCGGCCCTCGCCGGGCTCGGGGCCCCCCTCTGGCGTCCGGAGGCGCGCGGGGCCTTCACGGGGCTCTCCCCCGGGACGAGCCGGGCCCACCTCGTCCGCGCGTTCATCGAAGGGGTGGCGGCGAGCGTCGCCTGGCTGGCTCGGGCGGCCGCCGAGGACCTGGGGTCCGCCCTCGCGCGGCTCCGGGTGGACGGCGGCCTGACGCGTTCCCGGGTCCTGATGCAGACCCAGGCCGACCTGCTCCAGGCGCCCGTCGAGGTGTACCCGTCCCCGAACGCCACCGCCCTCGGGGTGGCCGCCTTCGCTCGGTTGGGCCTGGGGTGGGCGCGGGACGCCCGGGAGGCGACAGGCGGGTGGCGACCGGCCGCGGTGTACGAACCCGCCTGCCCCCCCGACGAGGCCGAGGCTCGGCTCCTCGCCTGGCGGGCGGCGGCCGAGGCCACGATGGACCTCCACGGCTGAGCGGATGCCGGCCGGCCCCTACGACGTGGCGGTGGTCGGGGCCGGCGTCGTCGGCGCCGCCGTGGCCCGGGAGCTCTCCCGGTACGAGCTGCGCCTCGCGATCCTCGAGGCCGCCGACGACGTCGGGACCGGTACCAGCAAGGCGAACACCGCGATCTGGCACACGGGCTTCGACGCCGACCCGGGGAGCCTGGAGGCCGCGCTGCTCAGGCGCTCCCATCCCCTGCTCGAACGGTACGCGCACGAGGCCGGTATCCCGATCGAGAAGACCGGGGCGCTCGTCGTGGCGTGGGATGACGACCAGCTCGCGCGCCTGAGCGATATCGAGGAGCGGGCGAGGGCCAACGGGTACCTCCGGACCCGCCGCCTATCCCCGGACGAGGTCGCGAGGCGCGAGCCCCACCTCGGTCCCGGGGTCCGAGGCGCGGTCGAGGTCCCCGACGAGGGGATCGTGTGCCCATTCACGACCCCGCTCGCCTTCGCCACGGAAGCCATCGCGAACGGTGCCTCCCTCTTCCTGCGGGCGCCCGTGACGGCCGCTCGCCGCGAGGGGGGGTTCCACGTGCTCGGGACCCCGCGCGGGGAGCTCGCCGCCGCCTGGGTGGTGAACGCCGCCGGGCTCCGCGCGGACGAGGTGGACCGGCTGTTCGGCCACGAGACCTTCACCATCCGCCCCCGCCGAGGTGAGCTGGTCGTGTTCGACAAGCTCGCGCGCCGCCTGCTGTCCCACGTCATCCTCCCGGTCCCGAACGAGCGCACGAAGGGGGTCCTCGTCGCCCCGACGGTCTTCGGAAACGTCCTGCTCGGACCGACCGCGGAGGACGTGGAGGATAAGACGGCCACCGCCACCACCGCACCCGGGATCGCTCGTCTGCTGGAGGCAGGTAGGCGGATCCTGCCGGCGCTCCTGAGGGAGGAGATCACGGCCACCTACGCGGGGCTCCGGGCCGCGACCGAGGTCCGCGACTACCGGATCGACGTCTACCCGGAAGAACGGTACGCATGCGTCGCTGGCATCCGTTCCACCGGCCTGTCGGCCTCCATGGGCATCGCCGAGCACGTCCGGGAGCTGCTCGTGGACGCCGGCCTCACCCTGCGCGCCAAGGCCTCCGCCCGGCCCGTTCGGATGCCGCCGATCGGCGAGTCGGCCCGTCGGCCCTACGAGGACGAGGCCGCGATCGCCGCCGATCCCGACCACGGGCGGATCGTCTGCCACTGCGAGCGCGTGAGCCGGGCCGAGATCCTCGCCGCCTGCCGGGGGCCGATCCCGGCCCGCTCGCTCGACGGGCTCCGCCGGAGGACCCGGGCGCTCCTCGGCCGGTGCCAGGGGTTCTCCTGCGCCGACGAGGTGACCCGGCTCCTCGCGGACGCCACGGGGGTGCCCCCGGCGGTCCTCGTCGGCCTGGCCGAACCGCCGCGTCCCGGGCCCCTCGGGGGGAGCGCGTGAGGCGGCGGTCGGTCGACGTCCTCGTGGTGGGCGCCGGGCCCTCGGGCCTCGCCGCGGCCGCGGCCGCGAGGCGCATCGGGGCCGGCGAGGTCCTCGTGGTGGAGCGCGACCGCGAACCGGGCGGCGTCCCCCGCCACACGCATCACACCGGCTTCGGGCTGCGGGACCTCCGTCGGCTGCTCTCAGGGCCCCGGTACGCGCGGGCGTGGCTCGCCCGCGCGGAACGCGCGGGGGCCGAGGTGCTCACGGAGACGAGCGCGACGGGATGGTGCGGTCCCACGTCGATCCGCGTCACCCGTCCCGACGGCCTGTGGGAGATCGAGGCTGGCGCCGTGGTCCTCGCCCAGGGGTGCCGCGAGCGACCCCGACCGGCCCGGCTCGTGCCCGGCGACCGGCCGGCCGGGGTGTTCACGACGGGCTCCCTCCAGCGGGCGGTCTTCCTCGCCGGCCTGCCGGTCGGCCGACGGGCAGTCATCGTCGGAGCCGAACATGTGAGCTTCTCCGCGCTCCTCACGCTCCGTCACGCCGGCGCGCGGGCCGTGGCGATCGTGACCGAGCACGAGCGGGACCAGACGGTCCTCGCGTTGCGCCTCGCGACGGCGGCCCGCATGCGGGTGCCGATCCTCACGCGGGCCCGGGTCTCGCGGATCGTCGGCTCCCGCCGCGTCGAGGCGGTGGAGGTCGCCGACCTGGACGGTGGCGAGCCCACGACGATCCCCTGCGACTCCGTGATCTTCACCGGGGACTGGATCCCGGACCACGAGCTCGCCCGGCTGGGTGGGCTTACGATCGATCCGGGGACCCGCGGCCCCCGGATCGACGACGCGGGACGGACGTCGAGGCCTGGGGTCTTCGCGGTCGGGAACCTCGTGCACGCGGCGGAGGCCGCCGACGTGGCCTCCCGCTGCGCCTCGGCGGCCGCCTCGGCCGTCCGCCGTTACCTCGCCGGGGAAGGATGGCCCTCCCCCGTGCCCGTCCAGGTCGAGCCGCCCTTGCGCTGGATCTCGCCGAACGCGATCTCGCCAGGGGCCTCGGGGGTGCCCCACGGGACCTTCCTGCTGCGCGCCGAGCGGTTCGCCGGCCCCGGGACCCTCGAGGTCCGGCAGGGCGAGCGACGCCTCCGCGAGGTCCGGATCGGCCGCCTCGTGCCCAACCGCTCGCTCCGGCTCGCGGACGATTGGATCAGGACCACGGACCCCGACGCCGGCCCCGTGCTGGTCCGCTTCCGCGCGAGCTGAGGGAGATATCCTTCTCCATCCATCCAGGTTTCTCTGGTGCTCTTCCTATGAAAACCCGTATCATGGTCAGGCCGTGGAGGATGCCTACCGGATCGGCGAAGCGGCTGCCCTCCTCGGGGTCCGCGTCGAGACGCTCCGGCGGTGGGAGCGGGACGGCAAGCTCGCGGTCACCCGCACACCGGGGGGCCAGCGCCTGATCCCGGCCGCCGAGGTAGCGAGGATCCTGGCGGAGCGGCGCGGCGAGCCCGAGCCCGTCGCGCTCTCGGCCAGGAACCGGTTCCCGGGCGTCGTGACCAGGGTCCAGCGGGATCGGGTGACGGCGGGGGTAGAGATCCTGGCCGGTCCGCACCGGATCCTCGCCGTCATCACCCGGGAGGCCGCCGACGAGATGGGCCTCCGTCCCGGGATGCGTGCGGTGGCGATGGTGAAGGCGACCTCGGTGATGGTGGAGGTACCGGAGGATCGAGGGGGCGAACGATGAGGAGGGACCGGCCGTCCCGCCACGGGGGGATCGTGGGCGCGCTCGCCGTCCTGCTCCTCGCCGGCGCCTGCGCCGGCCGAGGGAGCGCGGGATCCGATCGCCGTGAGCTCGTCGTGCTCGCCGCGGCGTCCCTGACCGAGGCCTTCGAGGAGATCGGGGCGAACTTCGAGCAGGAACACCCCCGCGTCACCGTCACCTTCAGCTTCGGGCCGTCCGACGGCCTCGCGGCCCAGATCCGGGAGGGCGCGCCGGCGGACGTCTTCGCCTCGGCCAGCCCCTCGTGGATGGACGACGTCGAGGAGAACGGCCCCGGGATCCTCCACCGAGCCGACTTCGCCCGGAACCTCCTGGTCGTGATCACGCCCCCCGACGACCCCGGACACGTATCGACCCTGAAGGACCTGGCGCGGCCCGGGCTCCGCCTGGTCCTCGCCGCGCCGGGGGTCCCGGCCGGCGACTACGCGCGGCAGATCCTGGAGCGGGCGGGCATCGCCGATCGCGCTTTGGCCAACCTGGTCTCGAACGAGGAGGACGTGAAGGCGGTCGTTCAGAAGGTCCTGCTGGGGGAGGCCGACGCCGGGATCGTCTACCGCACCGACGTCACGCCCGCCGTGGAGGACACGCTCCGGACCGTCGAGATCCCCGCCGAGGCGAACGTGATCGCCGTCTACCCCATCGGGGTGGTCGCCTCCTCGGAGCACCCGACCCTCGCCAGGGCCTTCGTGGAGGAGGTCCTGGGTCCCGGGCAGGAGATCCTCCGCCGCTACGGCTTCCTCCCCCCGCCGTGAAGCCCCGCCCACCGTTCGGGCTCGCGGCGGCCGCCGCCCTCGGGGCGACCTTCGTCCTGCTCCCGGGCGTCGGGCTCCTCTCGAGGATCCCGTGGGACCGACTCCCGGCCCTCCTCGCGTCCCCCCTCGTGGCCGATGCCACCAGGATCTCGCTCCTCGTCGCGGGCGGGGCGGCGATCCTCGCCGGCCTCCTCGGGCTGCCCCTCGCGTGGCTCCTCGCGAGGGCGCGGTTCCCGGGGCGCGCGCTCGTCCGCTCCCTCGTCGTCCTGCCCATGGTCCTGCCCCCCGTCGTGGCCGGGATCGGGTTGCTCGCGGCCTTCGGACGTCGAGGCCTCCTGGGGGGCCCGCTCCGCGCCCTCGGGGTGGAGCTGCCGTTCACGACCGCGGCCGCGGTGCTCGCCGCGGCCTTCGTCGCCTTCCCCCTCTTCGTGCTCCCCGTGGAGGCGGGGATCCGCTCCCTCGACCCGAGGCTCGAGGATGCGGCGGCCACGATGGGGGCTTCCCGCTGGTACGCGCTCCGCCGGGTCGTCCTGCCGCTGCTCATCCCGTCCCTCTCCTCCGGCCTGATCCTGGCCTGGGCGCGGGCCCTCGGGGAGTTCGGCGCGACGATCATGTTCGCCGGCAACCTCCGGGGCCGGACCCAGACGCTCCCCTTGGCCGCGTTCGAGGTCTCCCAGACCGACCCGGCCGCCGGGATCGCGATCTCCGCGGTCCTGGTGGCGCTCTCGGTGCTGGTCCTCATCGCCCTGAGGGGGCGGCTGTTCCGGTGACCCCCACGTCCGGTACGCGCGGCCTCGAGGTCGACGTCCGGGCCCGTCGCGGCGCCTTCGAGCTGGCCGCGTCCTTCGCCGTCGAGGAGGGGACGACCGTGGCCCTGGTGGGCCCGAACGGGGCGGGGAAGTCCACCCTGGTCTCGGTCCTGGCCGGCCTCCTGCCGCCGGTCCAGGGCCGCGTCGTCCTCGACGGGCAGGTCCTCGACGACCCCGCGCGAGGGATCCACGTCGTCCCCCGCGCGCGCCCCGTCGGCGTCGCGTTCCAGGACCTCCTGCTGTTCCCGCACCTGAGCGCGCTCGAGAACGTCGCGTTCCCCCTCCGCGCGCGGGGGATGCCCCGGCGGGAGGCCCGGAGGAGGGCGATGGAGCTCCTGATCCGCGTCGGCGTCGCGGGACGAGCGGCGACCCGGCCCGGCGCGCTCTCCGGGGGAGAGGCTCACCGGGTGGCCCTCGCGCGGGCCCTGGCGTCCGCGCCACGGCTCCTCCTGCTCGACGAGCCCCTCGCCGGCGTGGACGCGGCCGCTCGCCCCGCGATCCGCTCGCTCCTCTGGGAGATCGTCCTGGCCGTCCCCGGCCTCCGGGTGCTCGTGAGCCACGATCCTCCGGAGGCCCTCGCCCTCGCCGATCGCGTCATCGTGCTCGAGGCGGGACGGGTGACGCAGATCGGCACCCCCGAAGAGATCCGCGCGGCGCCGAGGACGAGGTACGCGGCCGAGCTCGCGGGCCTGAACCTCTTCCGGGGTGAGCTCGAGCGGGTCGAGCCCGGGGTGGGGCTCCTCCGCACCACCGAGGGGGAGCTGATCGTGGCCTGGCCCCACGGCGTCCAGGCCGAACGTTCCAGGGTCCTCGCGCTGGTCCGGCCCGCCGACGTTTCCCTCCACCTGCGCCCGCCGGTCGGCTCGGCGCGGAACCTCCTCGAGGGACCCGTCCGGGACCTCACCGTGGAGGGCGACCGCGTGCGGGTGCGTCTCGCGTCCCGTCCCCCGATCGTCGCGGAGATCACGGCGGGATCCGCGGCGCGCCTCGGTCTGCGCCCAGGCACCACGGTCTGGGCATCCTTCAAGGCCGTCGAGGTCCGCGTGCTCCCGGCCTGAGCGGCGGAGCCGCCCCTGCCGTACCATCGGTGCATGGCTGGATCCGCGCCCGCCCGGGCCGCCGCGCGCCCCGGGCCGCTCGCGTTCCTCCGCGAGCTGCCGGGGCTCGTCCTGCTCGCGCTCCTCCTCGCCTTCGTGGTCAAGGCCCTGTTCGTGCAGGCCTTCTACATCCCCTCGGGCTCGATGGAACCGACCCTCCTCCCCGGCGACAGGATCCTCGTGAACAAGATCCCCTACTACCTCCACGACCCTTCCCGCGGCGACGTCGTCGTCTTCGAGGATCCCCACGCCCGCCCCACGAGGGATGGATGGCTCGCCCGCGTCCTCCACTGGTTCACGAGCGGCCTGGGGTTGACCCGGCCCTCCCACGAGGACTTCGTGAAGCGCGTGATCGGCCTCCCGGGCGACGTGGTGGAGGCGAAGCGGGGGAGGGTCTTCGTGAACGGACGACCCTTGCCCGAGCCCTACCTCGCCGGGCGCACCCGCCCCTTCGGGCCCGTCGAGGTCCCGCCGGACCAGCTCTTCGTCCTCGGCGACAACCGAGGGGCGTCGAACGACTCCCGGTTCGGCCTGGGCTTCGTGCCGATCGAGAACGTGATCGGCAAGGCCTTCGTCGTGATCTGGCCGCCGTCCCGGGCCGGCCTGATCCGCTGAGGGGCCCCGTGCGCGGGCTCCTCGTCGGCCTCGGCGTCGCCCTCGCCGCCTGGGGCGCGGTCGTGGCCGGCCTGGCCCTGGCGGGCCGCCGGGGCGCGGCCCGGGAGCTCGCCGCGTTCCTGCCGAACCTCCTGCTGCTCTTCCGCGGCCTCCTCCGCGACCCTCGCGTCTCGCTCGGGGCCAAGGCCCTCCTGCTCCTCGCCGTGGCCTGGGTCGCGTCGCCCATCGACCTCGTGCCGGAGTTCGTCCCGCTGGCCGGGCCCCTCGACGACGCGATCGTCGCGGCCCTCGTGCTCCGCGCCGTCCTGCGCCGGACGGATCGCGCCGTCCTCCTCGAGCACTGGCGCGGGGACCCCGCGACGCTGGACCGGCTCGTGGGGCGAACCCGCCCCGCCTAGCGGAGCCCCTTCTCCCTGGCCCAGGCGTCGAGGGCGGCGCGGGCCTCCTCTTCGCTCATCGGTCCCCGCTCGAGCCGCAGCTCCATCAGGTGATCGAGGGCCTCCCCGACCAGGGGCCCCGGGGGGATCCCCAGGTGCTCCATCACCTGGTGCCCGTCGAGCGGGGGCCGCATCGCCTGGAGGTTCTCCTGCTCCGCGAGGCGCGCGATCCGCTCCTCGAGCTCGTCCTGGGCCGCCGCGAGCTGCCGAGCCTTGAACGGGTTCCGGGTCGTGCAGTCCGCTCGCGTCAGCTGGTTCAGCCGGTCGAGGAGGTGGCCCGCGTCCCGCACGTACCGCCGGACCGCGCTGTCGCTCCACCCCGCCCGGTACGTGTGGAACCGCAGGTGCATCTCGACGAGCTTGGCCACGTCCTCGACCACGTCGTTCGGGTAGCGGAGCGCCCGGAGCCGCTCCCGGGCCATCCTGGCTCCCACCACGTCGTGGTGGAGGAACTGCACCCCTTCGGGGGTGATCTGGCGGGTCTTGGGCTTCCCGATGTCATGCAGGAGCGCCGCCAGCCGCAGCACGAGGTCCGGCTCGCACCGCTCCACGACCGCGTAGGTGTGGCGCAGCACGTCCTTGTGCTTGTGCACCGGGTCCTGCTCGAGCTTGAGAGCCGGCAGCTCCGGGAGGAACTCCTCCGCGAGGCCGGTCTCGACGATCAGCTCGAGCCCGCGGGACGGCTTCGACCCCAGCAGGAGCTTGTTGAGCTCCTCCTGGATACGCTCGGCCGAGACGATCCGGATCCGCTCCTTCATCCGCCGCATCGCCTCCACCACCCGCGGCGCCGGGTTGACCTCGAGCTGCGAGGCGAACCGGGCCGCGCGCAGCATCCGCAGGGGATCGTCGGCGAAGGACACCTCGGGCTCGAGGGGGGTGTCGAGGCGCTTGGCCGCGAGGTCGCGGAGGCCCCCGAAGGGGTCGAGGAACGTCCCCTCGGGCAGGCGCACGGCCATCGCGTTGATCGTGAAGTCGCGGCGAGAGAGGTCGGTCCGGATGTCCCGGGCGAAGGTCACGGCCGGCTTCCGTTGGTCCTCGGGGTACACCTCCTCCCGGAACGTGGTGATCTCCAGCCGCCGTCCTCCCTTCCGGGCGCCCACCGTCCCGAACCGCACCCCGACCATGTACAGGGCGTCGGCCCACCCCCGCAGGACGCGGATCGTCTCGTGCGGCGTCGCGTCGGTGGCGAAGTCCAGCTCCTGGTCCTCCCGGGCCCGGCCCAGGAAGAGGTCGCGGACCGCGCCGCCCACGAGGTACAGCTCGTGGCCGGCGGCGCGGAAGCGCTCGCCCAGTTCCCGGGCCAGGGGATCGACCTCGACCCCCGCGCCCGTCTCGGGCTCCGTCCGTCGGGGCATGACCCCCGAAGGATACCCTCGGGCCCTCACCCGCCCCGACCCGGGCGTGCCCCCCCGAGGAGCCCAGGCCCGCGGGGCCGGTGGCGCTGGGGCGGTGTACCGTCCGTTCCGTGCTGCGGGCCCTCGGGTTCCTCTGGGCGCTGCCCAACACGGTCCTCGGCCTGGTGCTGGGCCTGCTCACGTTCCAGCGTCCCCGCCTCGTGCGAGGGGTGGTGGCGTTCGACCGGGCCGAGCGGGGACTCACCTGGGTCCTGCGGCGGCTCGACCGGACCGCGATGACCGTCGGCCACGTCGTGATCTCCGCCCGGCCGCTCGAGGGCGCGCTCCTCGCCCACGAGCTCCACCACGTCCGCCAGTGCCGGGCCTGGGGACCGCTGTTCATCCCGGCCTACCTGTTGCTCGCGGCGATCTTCGGCTACCGCCGCCACCCCTTCGAGCGGGCCGCGATGCGGGCCGCCGGCGAGCTCGGCGGAGGGGGGCCGAGCCCTCGCGGGCGCGGCCCGGGCTGACGAGGGTCAGGTGAGCTGGGGCGTCCCCCGGGTGAGCACGCCGCGGAGGGCCAGGTTGAAGTCGTGGGGGTTGGTCGCCGCCTGACGCGCGTCCTCCTCGGTCACCATCCCCTCCCTGACCAGCTCCACGAGGGCCTGGTCGAAGGTCTGCATCCCGTAGAAGCCGCCGTCGGCGATCACGTCGGAGATCTCGATGGTCGCCTCGGGATCCACGATCCGCTCGTAGACCCGGCCGGTGTTCACGAGGACCTCGACCGCCGGGACCCGGCCCTTCCCGTCGGCCCTGGGCACGAGCCGCTGGGACACGATCCCTCGGAGGGCGCCGGCGAGGGAGAACCGGATCTCCCGCTGCTGGTGGGCCGGGAACAGGTCCAGGATCCGGTTGATGGTCTCGGTGGCGTCGATCGTGTGCAGCGTGGAGATCACCAGGTGCCCCGTCTCCGCGGCCTGGATCGCGGCGAGCGCCGACTCGGGGTCCCGGATCTCCCCGATGAAGATCACGTCGGGGTCCTGGCGGATCACGTGCTTCAGGGCGGCCGCGTAGGACTCGGTGTCGAGCCCCACCTCCCGCTGCTCGACGATCGAGAGCTCGTCGTCGTGGACCACCTCGACCGGGTCCTCGATCGTGATGATGTGCGCCCGCCGGGTCCGGTTGATGTGGCCGATCATCGCCGCGATCGTCGTGGTCTTCCCCGTCCCGGTCGGCCCGGTGATCAGGATCAGCCCCCGCCGGGAGTCGGCGAGCTGCCGGAGCACGGGCGGGAGCCGGAGCTCCTCGAAGGTCGGGATCTCGGCCCGCACCCGCCGGATCGCGAGCCCCACGTGCCCGCGCTGGCGGTAGACGTTCACCCGGAACCGCCCTACGCCGGGGAGCGTGTAGCCCAGGTCGGCCTCGGAGTGGCGCGCGAACTCCTGGACCTTGTGGTCCGGCATCAGGGCCGCCGCGAAGGCCTGGGTGTCGGCCGCGGTGAGCTCGGGGAAGGGCGTGGGGACCAGCTCGCCGTCGACCCGGACGAACGGGACGTTCCCCACCTTCAGGTGGAGGTCGCTCGCCCCCTTCTCCACCGCGTACCGCAGCAGCTCGGTGATGTCCATGGTCGTTCGCTCCTTCCCGCTCGCCGGCCGGGCCCGGATCACGGAGGCCCCAGCCGGGCTCCTCCCCTATCTTTCGGGCGCGCCCCGCTCGACGTTGAGCCCCGCGGGCCGCGGGCGGGGAACCCTTCCTGTGAGAGGATTGGGCGGATGCTCGGACGGCGACGCGACGAACGGGACGAGGTCTGGGGCGACGAGGCCCCGGAGCGAGACGCCACGGCGACCGTCGCGGAGTTCCCCGCCGAGGAGCTCGTGGCCCGCGTCCCCTGGCACGATCACTGGGCGTTCGTGCCGTTCAAGGTGGTCTGGCGCTTCATCCGCCGGAGCGGGAAGCGGATCGCCGTCACGGTCGTGGGGTTCGCGGTGCTCGTCGCGGGCGTCGCCATGCTCGTGCTGCCGGGGCCGGGGTGGGCCGCGATCTTCCTGGGCCTCGCGATCCTCGCCACCGAGTACCTGTGGGCCGAGCGCCTGCTCAGGAAGGCCAAGGAGAAGGCCGGACAGGCCAGGGACGCGGTGCTCGGGCGGCGGCGCGACCCGCCGCCGGACGCGCGCCCGCCCCACGCTCCCCCGGATCCACCCGGGTCGGAGCCCCGAGGACGCTGATGGCCGAGCGCGTCCGACGGCCCGGTGGCCGCTCGGCCGCGGGGTCCTCCCGGACGGCGCGCCCCAGCTCCCGCGTCCGGGGACGCGAGCCCGGGCCCGGGCGGGTCGCCGCCACCCGCCGTGAGGTCTCGGCCGGGGGGGTCGTCTACCGCAGGACCGAGGAGGGCGCGGAGGTGGCCCTCGCCGCTCGCCGCACCCGCCGGGGCGAGCTGGCCTGGGGGCTCCCCAAGGGAGGGATCGAGCCCCACGAGACGGCCGAGCAGGCGGCGCTCCGCGAGGTCCGGGAGGAGACCGGCCTCGAGGCCGAGATCGAGGCCTCGCTCGGCGCGTCCCGGTACGTCTACGTCTGGGACGGCGTCCGGGTGCGGAAGGTCGTCCACTTCTTTTTGATGCGCGCCACCGGGGGCGACGTCGCGCTCCACGATCACGAGATGGAGGAGGTGCGCTGGTTCCCCCTCCCCAGCGCCCTCCGGAAGGCCACCTACCGCGGGGAACGGGAGGTGCTGGCCCGGGCCGCCGACGCGCTCGGATGACGCCGGGCAGGGCGGCCCTCGGCATCCTCGTCGGCTTCGTGGCCGGGGTGATGTCGGGCCTGTTCGGGGTGGGCGGGGGCATCATCACGACGCCCGCCATCCAGGTCCTCCTGGGCGGCGCGCCCTACGTCGCGGTGGGCACGCCGCTCCCCGTCATCCTCCCCACGAGCCTGGTCGGCGCCTACACGTACTGGCGGGCGGGGCAGGTGAGCCTCCGGGCGGCCCGGTGGGCCGCGCCGCCCGGCGTGCTCGGGGCCGCCCTGGGGGCCTGGGCAACGGCCTTCGTGAACCCCCACGGGATCCTCCTGGTGACCGCGTTCCTGATCGGATGGCAGGCGGTGCGCGTCGCCCGGGCCCGCCCCTACCTCGTCCGCCCGCGCGGCGCGACGCCGGGGCCCCACTACGCGATCCTGGGGTTCGCGACGGGCTTGGTCTCGGGCCTGCTCGGCGTGGGCGGGGGCATCGTGTTCGTCCCCGCCGTCACCACGATCCTCGGGATGCCGCTGAAGCGCGCGCTCGGGACGTCCCTCCTGTTGATCTCCGCGGTCGCGGTCCCCGGGACCTTGGTCCACGCGGCCCTCGGTCACATCGACTGGTCGATCTTCCTCGTGCTCCTGGCCGGCGTCATCCCGGGCGCCAGGATCGGTGCGCGGATCGCCCTCGGCGCCGGCGAGCGCGCGCTCCGGATCGCGGTCGGCGTCTTCCTCGGGGTCGTCGCGGTGCTGTACGCCGTGCAGGAGGCCGTCCTCCTGCTGAGGGGTTGACCGTTAGGATGGCCGGGCCGGTATGGCCACGCGTCCCGCGCTCCAGGCTCCCTCCCCCGCGCGGATCGCCGCCGCGCTCCTGGCGGCCGCGGCCGTCCTCCTTCCCGCCGTTCCGGTCCCGGCGCAGGAGCAGACGGCCCCGGCGGTGCGGCTCACGCTCCGTCGCCAGACCCCCTGGGTCACGGCGAGCCACCCGAGGCTCGAGGTGGAGGTCCGGGCCGTGAACGAGGGCGCCGAGCCCCTCGGCGACCTGGCGCTGGGGATCGCCCTGTGGGGCCCGGTCCGCTCCCGCTCGGCCTACGAGGCCTCCCTCCGTGAGGACCCCTCCGGCGCCCTCCCGCTCCTCGCCCTGACCGAGCCCCTCGAGGGTGAACTCGCCCCCGGCCTGGCCAGGGACCTCTCCTTCCGCCTCGACCTCTCGTTCCTCGCCGGCCTCGCGACCCAGTCCCTGATCTACCCGCTCCGGGTGGAGATCCGCTCCGGGGACCTCCCGGTGGGCGTGCTCCGGACGCCCGTGATCCACCTGGTCCGCCGCCCGGAGCTCCCGCTCGACCTCGCGTGGTGGTGGGAGCTGCACGAGCCGGTCCGCTACGGCCCCGACGGGCGCTTCACCTCCGCCGCGCTCGAGGACGCCGTCGCCCCCGGTGGGTGGCTCGCGGGGGCCCTGGACGCGCTCCGGCTCCTCTCCTCGGGCCGCCGCACCGTCCCCTTCGATCTCGTGGTGTCTCCCGTCCTCCTCGCGCAGCTCCAACGGATGCGGGCCGGCTACGCCGTCGTGGAGGGCGGAGCCGTCCGGCACGTCGACGCGGGTGAGGGCGGCGCGGCCCGAGCGGAGGCGGCGCTCGAGCAGCTGCGCCGGGTCGTGGCGAGCGGGGTCCCCGCGCTCACCGCGTACCCCTTCGCGGCACCCCTCCTCCCGGCGATGACCGGGGGCGGCCTGGCCCGCGACCTCCCGGCGCAGCTCGATCGGGGCCGGGAGCTGGTCCGGACGGCGCTCGGCGCCGAACCCGACGCCTCGGTCTTCCGTCCCCCGGCCGGCGCCCTCGACCCCGCCGGGCTCCGCCTCCTCGCCTGCCGGGGGGTGCGGGTGCTCCTCGCCGCCCCGACCTCCGTCGAGCGCCCCCCCCAGCCCCTTGGGTTCGCCCCGCCGGCCACGGCCCGGCTCGAGGCGTTCCCCTGCGGGCCCGTGGTGGCCCTCCTCCCGGACCCTGCGGTCCAGGCCCTCCTCGACCCCGCGCTCCTCTCCGCCGATCCCGTCCTGGGGGCCCAGGTCGTGCTCGGCGAGCTGGCGGCGATCTGGCTCGAGCAGCCCGGGGTCCCGCGGGCCATCGTGCTCGGCGTCCCGTCCGGGACGCCCGCAGGCTTCGCCCGCCCCTTCGCCCACCGGATCTCCCGGGCGCCCTTCCTGCGACCCCGTCGCGCCGCCGACCTCGCGGCCCTCCACCCGCCCGACCCCGAGGCACCGCCGGCCCGCCTCCTCCCCAGCCGGACCCCGGGCTTCACCCGGGCCTACGCCGAGTCCCTCCGCCGGACCCGCCGCCTCCTCGAGGACTACCGCTCGATGCTCGTCGGGCCCGACCCGCTGCCCGACGCGCTCGCCACGCGCCTCCTCATCGCGGAGGGCGGCCAGTTCGTCGGGAACGAGCTCCAGGGAGCCGCCTTCGTGCGGGCCGTGCGCGACCGGCTGCGCGCCGAGCTCTCGTCCGTCCGTCCCGTCGTGGTCCGCACCGTGACGCTCTCGTCCCGGACCGGGACGATCCCGATCCGGGTGACGAAGGGGACCGACCGGGTCCTCCGCGTGGTCGTCGAGCTGGCCTCGGCCCGGATCGGGCTCCTCCAGGCCGTCCAGGAGGTCGAGCTGGACCGCCCCGAGCGGACGCTCCTGTTCCCCGTCGAGCTCCGGACGACCGGGCGGTTCCCGGTGCGGGTGCTCGTCCGCACGCCCTCGGGCCGGGTCATCGCCGACGCGATCCTGGTGGTCCGCTCCACGGCCTACAACCGCGTCGCGCTCGTGATCACGCTGGGGGCCGCGCTCCTCCTACTGGCGCTCTCGAGCAGGAGGTTCGTCCCACGTCGGAGCACCTGAGGCCGGAGACGCCGGAGGCCGAGGACCAGCCGATCGTGCGCCCCGAGGACACGCCGGCGGCCTTCGTGCGCCGCACGGGGGTGATGTCGCTCGGGACCGCCCTGTCCCGGGCGACGGGCTTCCTGCGCCTGGCCGCGGCCGCCTACGCGCTCGGGGTCACCGCCGGCCGCCTGGCCGATATCTACAACACCGCGAACACCACCCCGAACATCGTCTACGAGCTGGTCCTGGGCGGGGTGCTCTCTTCGGTGTTCGTCCCGGTCTTCGTCCAGTGGCTCGAGGAGCGCGGCACGCGCGAGGCCTGGGAGGCCGCCCGGCGGATCCTCACGCTCACGGTCGTCGTCCTCTCGGCCATCGCCGTCCTGGCCATCGCCGCCGCCCCCTGGATCATCCGCCTCTACACCTTGCGCTGGCCGGAACCGCAGCGCGCCGTCGCCGAGCGCCTGGGCACCTTCTTCCTCCGCTGGTTCATGCCTCAGATCGTGTTCTACGGCGTGGGCACCGTGGCCACCGGCCTCCTCAACGCCCACCGCCGGTTCGCCGCTCCCATGTTCGCCCCGATCCTCAACAACCTCGTCGTGGTGGCGACGCTCCTCGCCTACGCGCGGGTGGCCGGGGCCGATCGGGCCGACCCCACGGCGATCACGGGGGGCGAACGCTTGCTGCTCGGGGTCGGCACGACGCTCGGGGTGGTGGCGATGACCGCGGCGCTCCTGCCCTCGCTCCGGGCCACGGGGTTCCGCTTCGCGTGGCGCCTCGACCCCCGCCATCCGGCCATCGCCCGGATCGCCCGGCTCGCGACCTGGACCATCGTCTACGTGGTCGTGAACCAGCTCGGGTACCTCACGGTCCCCATCCTCGCCGGCGAGCGGCAGGGGGGCTACACGGCGTACGCCGCCGCGTACATCCTGTTCCAGCTCCCCCACGCCATCTTCGCGGTGTCCATCTTCACCGCGCTCCTGCCCGCGATGGCCTCCCGCCACACCGAGGGAGACCTGGCGGCGTTCCGGGCGCTGCTCTCGCGGGGGATCCGGGCCACCGGGTTCATCGTGCTGCCCGCGGCCGCCGGCTACGTCGCCCTGGCCCGGCCGATCGTCCGGCTCCTGCTCGAGCGCGGGGAGACCGGCCCCCGGGACACCGAGCTGATCGCCGGAATCCTCGTCCTCTTCGCCCTCGGGCTGTTCTCGTTCTCGGCGTTCCAGCTCCTGCTCCGCGCCTACTACTCGATGCAGGACACCCGCACGCCTGCCCTGGTGAACGTGGGCGCGGTCGCCGTGAACGTCCTCGCCAACGTGGTCCTCTCGGTCGGCCTCGGCCTGGGCCCCCGGGGCCTGGCCGCCGGCCACGCCCTGGCGTACACGGTCGGGGCGCTCGCGCTGGGCCTCCTGCTCCGGCGCCGGCTCGGCGGGATCGATGGGCGGCGGATCGCCGGCGCCCTCGGGCGGGTCCTCCTCGCGGCGTTCGCGACCGGCGCGGCGGCCCGGCTGACGGCCTCGGGCCTCGGGGAGCTGGTGGGCGCGGCGTCCCTCGCGGGGCAGGCCCTCCAGGTCTTCGGCGCGATCGGAGCCGGGCTGCTTGTGTTCGCCTCCGCGGCCCTTATCTTCCGCCTCGAGGAGGTCGATGTGGTGAGGGACGCGCTGCGGCGCGGGGGGCGGCGGTGGACCTGAGGCCGGAGGAAGGATCCATCGGGAGGGCCCTCCTCGTCTCGCTCGTCCTGCTCGCGCTCCTGGCCGTCGCCGCGTTCGACGCCGGATCGATCCTCCTCGCCCGCTACCGGGTCGCGGATCTCGCCGCGCGCGCCACCTACCAGGCGCGCGTCGTCTACGACCGGACCCACGACCGCCGGCAGGCCTGCGCCGCCGCGGAGGACCTGGTGGAGGCCGACGACGCGCGGGCCCGGATCCCGGACGGGGGCTGCGTGGTGGACCTCGCCCACCGGGAACTCCGGGTCACGGTACGGCGGGCGGCGAGGACCCTGCTCGTCCGGCGCATCCCGTTCCTCCGCCCCTACGGGAGGGCCGGGTCGACCGAGACCCTGCCGCTCGCGTCGTGAGCGGGCCGGCCGAGAGCGACGATCAGCTGGTCCGCCGGACCCTGGCGGGGGACCGGGAGGCCTTCGGGACCCTGGTCGAGCGACACCGACGCCGCGCGTACAACCTCGCCCTCCGCATGCTCGGGCGCGAGGAGGACGCCCGTGACGCGACCCAGGAGGCCTTCCTGACGGCGTTCCGCAAGCTGAGCTCGTTCCGGGGCGACGCGGCGTTCTCGACCTGGCTCCACCGGGTGACGGTGAACGCCTGCTACGACCTCTTGCGCAGGTCGGCTCGAGCCCCGCTCGCCCCCAGCGGGGACGACCAACCGCAGCCCGAGCCCGGCCCCCCGATCCCCGACCACGCGGAGGCCACGGCCGACCGCGTCGACGTCCGCCGGGCGCTCCTCGGGCTCCCGCCGGAGCACCGGGCGGTGCTCGTCCTCCACGACGTTCAGGACCTGCCCTACGAGGAGGTCGCTCGGATCCTGGGCGTCCCCGTGGGCACCGTCAAGTCCCGCCTCCACCGGGCACGGGTGGCCCTGGGCCGCGAGCTCCGGGGGGAGGCCGAGGCGGAACGCCTCGCCCCGCCCGAACCGTCCCAGGAGGGACGATGAGCCACCCCGGGGACGAGCTCCTCGCCGCGTACGTCGACGGCGCCCTTCCCGAACCCGAGCGGAGGACGGTCGCCGCCCACCTGGACGCCTGCCCGGCCTGCCGGGACGAGGTGGCCCTCGCCGCCCGGGCCCGCGGCGCGCTCAGGGGCCTCCCGGAGGAGCCGGCGCCGGTCGGCGTGACCGGGCCCGTGCTCCGGGAGGTCGAGCGGGCCGCCGGGACCCGCCGGGCCCGGGCGGTCCGGTGGCTCGCCGGAGCGGCCGTCGCCGCCGCCGTGGTGGCCCTGCTCGCCCTCGCCCTCCCTGAGCTCGGCGGCGGGGGCGCGGCCCTTCCACCCGCGGACGAGGTGTCGGCCGCTCAGGAGGCCGGGCTGCCGGCCGCCGCCGCATCCCCGGCCTCCCCGAGCCTGGAACGGAGCGACCGCGACTACCATCCCTCGGACCTCGAGGCGTTGGCCCGGGAGGCCTCCGCCGGCACCGAGCGGCTCGCCGCGGCGGAGGCGAAGACCCCGCCCGCCGTCGCCCGGGCCGTGGGATGCGTCCTCCGCGGCTCGGATCTCACGCCGAAGGACCGGATCGTGCGCCTCATCGACGCCCGTTTCCAGGGGACCCCCGCGTACCTGGCGGTCGCGCTCCGGGGCCCGGGCGCGGGCCAGCCCCCCACCAAGGTCGTGGTGTGGGTGGTGGCGAAGGAGGGCTGTGGCCCCCTCGCCTACTCGCAGGACGCGCTCTAGCACCACCCCCGCGGCCGACGGCCCGTCGGTGCCGGGCGCCCGCTCCCCGGCGGGGATGTCCCGCGGTTGTACCCTGTGGAGCGAGCCTCCGGAGGAGAGCGCGGCGACCATGACCGAGGAACGGAACGTCGTGATCCTGGGATCTGGGCCGGCGGGGTTCACGGCGGCCCTCTACGCGGGCCGCGCCGACCTCGAGCCGCTGGTGCTCAAGGGCGTGGACGCGGGCGGCCAGCTGATGCTCACGACCGAGGTCGAGAACTACCCCGGCTTCCCCGACGGCATCCTCGGCCCCGAGCTCATGGAGGCCATGGAGAAGCAGGCGGAGCGGTTCGGGGCGGAGCTGCTCCACCAGGCCGCGACCCGGGTCGACCTCTCCGAGCGCCCCTTCCGCGTCTGGGCGGGGGGCCAGGAGTGGCGGGCCCGGACCCTGATCGTCGCCACCGGCGCCTCGGCCAAGTGGCTCGGGGTCCCGGGCGAGGAGCGGCTCCGGGGACGGGGGGTCTCGGCCTGCGCCACCTGCGACGGGTTCTTCTTCCGGGACCGGGAGCTCGTGGTGGTGGGCGGGGGGGACTCCGCCATGGAGGAGGCGATCTTCCTCACGAGGTTCGCCTCGAAGGTCACGATCGTCCACCGCCGGGACCGGTTCCGGGCCTCCAAGATCATGCAGGACCGGGCCCTGGCGAACCCCAAGATCTCGGTGATCTGGGACACCGTCGTGGAGGAGATCCTGGGCGACGGGCAGGTGACCGGCGTGCGGCTGCGGAACGTGAAGAGCGGGGAGGTCCGGGAGTTCCCCACCGACGGGGTCTTCGTGGCCATCGGCCACACGCCGAACACCCAGCTCTTCGAGGGTCAGCTCGAGCTCGACGGCGGGTACATCGTGGTCCAGGAGCCGACCACCCGGACGAGCGTCCCCGGGGTCTTCGCCGCCGGCGACGTGGTGGACCGGATCTATCGGCAGGCGGTGACCGCCGCGGGGATGGGGTGCAAGGCGGCGATCGACGCCGAGCGGTTCCTCCAGGAGGAGGGCCGCTGAGGGATCGGACCGACCACCGGCCGAGCCTGGGCGTCGAGGGCCGGCGTCGGGTCCGACGGGGTATCGAGGACCGGCCAGGGGGCCGGACGGAAGATCCAGGAGGGATGGGGAAGTGGCGATCATCGGAGACGTGACCGACCAGGACTTCGAGGAGCGGGTGTTGCGCTCGCCCACGCCGGTGCTCGTGGACTTCTGGGCGGAGTGGTGCGTGCCCTGCCACATGGTCTCCCCCGCCGTGGAGGCCATCGGCCGGGAGAGCGGCGACTCCCTGGCCGTCGCGAAGCTCAACATCGACGACAACCCGGAGACCACGCGGCGCTACGGGGTGATGAGCATCCCTACGCTGATCCTGTTCAAGGACGGGGAGGAGAAGGCCCGCCTCGTGGGAGCCCGCGGCAAGGAGGCCCTGCGCAAGGAGCTCGAGCCGCACCTCGCGGCGTAGGGCACCCCGCCTCGCCCCCGGCGGCCCCGGGCGGGAACCGTGCTGCGCCCGGCGCCCGTCTGCCGGACGTGGGGGCGGTCTCCGGGGTCCCGAACCTGGGAAACTCCTGGCCCGTGAGGATCATCCGTCCCGGCGACGTGGGGGCCGACGTCCGCGACCTCCAGCGCCGGCTCCAGGCTTTGGGGTTCCGGGTGGAGCCCGACGAGCTCCAGGGCCGCTTCGGGCCCTCCACGGAGGCCGCCGTCCGGACCTTCCAGGACCAGCGCCGGCTCCCGGTGGACGGCCTCGTGGGTCCGGACACCTGGGCCGCGCTGGTGGAGGCGGGCTACGCGCTCGGCGACCGCGTCCTGTACCTGCGGGCCCGGCCGTTCAGGGGGGACGACGTCCGCGAGCTCCAGCGGCTCCTCAACGCGCTCGGCTTCGACGCCGGACGGGAGGACGGGATCTTCGGCCCCGCCACCGACCGCGCGGTCCGGGAGTTCCAGCGGAACGTCGGCGAGCTGCCCGACGGCATCGTCGGCCCCGAGACCCTCGCCGCGCTCCAGCGCCTCCGCCCCCAGGTGAACGGGCCCAGCCGTGCCGTGGTGAGGGAGGAGGAGGAGGTCCGCGCGATGGCCGCCCAGCTCCGGGGGACCCGCGTCGCCATCGATCCCGGACACGGGCCCTCCGACCCCGGCTACCAGGGGCCCTCGGGGACCGTCGAGGCCGAGATCACCCTGGCCCTGGCGCGGGAGGTGGCCCGCGAGCTCGCCCGCCGCGGCGCCCGCCCCGCGCTCCTCCGCGACGGCCGGGCCGATCCCACCCCCGGCGAGCGGGCGGAGGCGGCCAACGGCCTCGGGGCCGCGGTCTGCGTCTCGATCCACACAGGGGGGGACGGCGGCCCCGGCGCCCGCTGCTCCTACTTCGGGAGCCACACCACCCACTCACCCGCCGGGCGGCGGCTGGCCGAGGCGATCCACCTCGAGCTCACCGGACGCCTCGGGTTGGCGGACCGGGGCACCGCACCGCTCGCCGTGGCCGTGCTCCGCGAGACCCGGATGCCAGCGGTCCAGGTCGAACCGGGCTGCATCACGCACCCCGAGGACGAGCGGCGGCTCCTCGACGCCTCCTTCCGCCGCGAGTTCGCCCGGGCGATCGCCGACGGTCTGGAGCGCTTCCTGGCGCCCGCGGGTTCCCCGGCCGCCGCGCGCTGACCGCCGGCGTCAGGGGGCCGGCACCGAGGCCATCGCCCGAGCCCCTGCCGCGAGGGGGGTCCGCCGCTCGTGGAGGTCGAGGCGGAGGAGGGGGAAGCGGTGGTCGTCGCGGACCACGACGAACCCGTTCGCCGCGAGGAAGGGGAGTGGGAGCACCCAGCTGCCGTCCCAGGCCCGGTCGCCGATGGCCTCGACGGCCCGGTACCCGCGCTCCACCGCGTCCCTCGCCACCTCCCGGACCAGCTCGCTCCCCAGCCCCTCCCCCCGCCGGCCCTCGACGACGTAGCAGTACGACAGGTACACGGCGTCCGGGGAGACGTGCCGGGCCGCGGCGAACTCCCGCAGCCGGGGGAAGAGCGTCGCCGGTGCGTACTCGGCGAACGCCACCCCGGCACCCTCGGCCACCGCGAGCTTCCCGCACCGGCCCCACTCGAGGAGGGTGGAGGAGAACCACTCCTCCTTGTGGAACGGTGCGTCGGAGGGGTCCACCTCCTCCGCGAGCTCCCAGTAGACCGAGGCCAGGCAGGGCTTGGGGAGGAGCGGGAAGCTCTCGAGGTCCACGTCGACGATGCGCACGCGCATCGCCCTTCAGCGTCGGCGCCGCGCCAGCAGGAGCAGCGCGACGCCCAGCACCGCGCCGAGCAGGAGGGCGCTCGTCGCCCGCACGAACCCGGAGGAGGGACGGCGTTCCGTGACCCCAAGCGTAGGCGAGGGGGGCTCGGGCGAACAAGGGGGCGGCCCCCCACCCCCTCGGTCCTCAGGGGCCGACGGGGCGCGCCGGCTCCGCGGGCCGTGGTGGAGACCCTGCTACGATGCGGCGCCACATGGCCGAGCTCCACGTCGACCCACACGGCGCCCTGTACGCCCGCCGGGCCCGGGGCCTCCAGGCCTCCGAGATCCGGGCGCTGTTCGCCGTGGCCGCCCGCCCCGACGTCATCTCGCTCGCCGGTGGGCTCCCCTTCGTCCAGGCCCTCCCGGAGGAGGACGTCCTCTCGGTCGTCCGGGGCGTCCTCGAGGGCCGTACGGGGACGGCCCTCCAGTACGGCGGCGGCCCCGGACACCCCGCGCTCCGTGGGCGACTGGCGGAGCTCATGGCCGCGGAGGGCGTGCACGCCGACCCCGAGGCCATCGTCGTGACGAACGGGGCCCAGCAGGCGCTGGACCTCATCGGGAAGATCCTGATCGACCCCGGCGACGAGATCGTCGTGGAGGCCCCCGCGTACGTGGGGGCGCTCTCGGCCTTCGCCGCGTACGAGCCGCGCTTCCTCACGGTCCCCCTGGACGAGGAGGGCATGATGGTGGACGCCCTCCGCGACCTGCTCGTGGGCGGCGCCAGGCCCAAGTTCGTCTACACCGTCCCCGACTTCCACAACCCGGCCGGGGTCACGATGTCGCTCCGCCGCCGACGGGAGCTCGTCGCGCTCTGCCGGGAGGCGGGGATCCTCATCGTGGAGGATGATCCGTACGCCATGCTCCGCTTCGAGGGCTCGCCGCTCCCCCGCCTCCGAGCCCTGGATCCAGGGTCGGTGGTCTACCTCGGGAGCCTGTCGAAGATCTTCTCCCCGGGCGTCCGGATCGGTTGGGCCCTGGCGCCGCCCGGGCTCCAGCAGCGCCTCGTCCTCGCCAAGGAGGCTGCCGACCTCTGCTCCAGCAGCTTCACGCAGCTCGTCGCCGAGGGCTGGCTGGCCGACGGTCGTTGGCGCGAGCACCTCGCGTCGCTGGTCGCCATCTACCGGGCCCGCCGCGACGCGATGCTGGAGGCGCTCGAGGCGCACCTCGCCGAGCTCGCGACCTGGACGCGCCCGGAGGGCGGCTTCTACGTGTGGGTGTCGGTCCCGGGGCACCTCGACACCTCGGCCCTCCTGCCCGCGGCGATCGACCGCCGCGTCGCCTACGTGCCGGGCGCGGCCTTCTACCCGGACGGCCGGGGTCGGGACCGCATGCGCCTCTCGTTCTGCTACCCGTCGGAGGGAAGCATCCGCGAGGGCGTCCGGCGTCTCGGCGAGCTCCTCGCCGACGAGGAGGCCCTCTACCGATCGATGTCCGGAGGGCCGACCGATCCCGGGTCGTGAGGTCGCGCGCCGGGTGGTGGTCCTCGCCGGGGGCCGCTCCCCCGAGCGCGAGGTCTCCCTCCGTTCCGGGAGACGGGTCGCGGCGGCCCTGGCTGAGCGGGGGCACGAGGTCCGGCTCCTCGATCCCGCCGACGAGCCCCTCGTCGGCTCCCTCGCCCCGGGGGACGCCTGCTACCTCGCGCTCCACGGCCGGGAGGGGGAGGACGGGACGGTCCAACGCCTCCTCGAGCTCCTCGGGGTCTCCTACACGGGCTCCCCGCCCCTCGCCTGCGCCCTGGCGTTCGACAAGCTCTTGGCCAAGGAAGCCCTCCGCGCGGCCGGGATCCCGACGCCCCGATGGGCCGCCGTGGAGGCTCCGGCGCTGCGCGACCTCGGCGCGGGCGACGCCCTGGACCGCGTCCTGGAGCGGGTCGGGCTCCCGGCGGTCGTCAAGCCGGCGCGCGGTGGCTCGGCGCTGGGCGTCCGCGCCGTCGAGCGCGCAGAGGACCTGCCCGAGGCCCTGATGGGGGCCCTGGCCTACGCGGACGCTGCCCTCGTGGAAGCCAGGGTGCGGGGCGTCGAGGTGGCGGTCGGGATCGTGGGGGCGTCCCCCGAGGCCCTACCCCCCGTCGAGATCCGCCCCCGGAGCGGGCGGTTCGACTACGCGGCCCGGTACACGTTCGGCGCCACCGAGTACTTCGTCCCCGCCCGCCTGGACCCCCTCACCGCCGACGCTTGCGAGCGCACGTCCCGCGCCGCCTTCGACGTCCTCGGCCTCCGCGACATCGCGCGCGCGGACGTGATCGTCGACGACGACGGGGTCCCCTGGGTGCTCGAGGTCAACGTCTCGCCCGGGATGACCGAGACCAGCCTCGTCCCGATGGCAGCCGAGGCCGCAGGGCTCGGCCTCGCGGCCCTCTGCGAGCGCGTCCTCGCCGCCGCCCTCGCCCGCGGGTCGTCCACGTTGGACTAGCAGGCGCCCGTGCACGGATCCCGAGCTCGTCCCGCACCGCCCCCGCCCCGACCGGACGGCCCCGGCCCGGGTCGGCGGGTAGTCTTGTACAGACTAGTTGCGGGCTCGCCCCCGCGACACGTTCCCCCGGGGCCGCATCGCTCGCTCAGGCCGCTGGGCCGGCGACCGGGCCCGGCCCGGAACGGCCGGCGCGCGACTCAATCCGACGCCAAGCCGGGACCGGAGCCCACGATCCCGCTGACGATGCGCTCGAGGTCGTCCGGGGAGCCGAACTCGATCACGATCCGGCCCCGTCGGCGGCCCATCTGGATCGAGACCCGCGTCGCCAGCTGCTCCGAGAGGAGCTCCTCGACCTCGGCGAGGGCCGGGCTCGGTTCCGCGGCGGCGCGCGTCGGGCGCTGCCGTTCCGCCGGAGCCTCCAGGTAGGCGCGCACGAGCTCCTCAACCTCCCGCACCGAGAGCTCCTCGGCCGCCGCACGGAGCGCGAGCGACACCTGGGCCTCACGGTCGGCCAGCGACAGGAGCGCGCGGCCGTGCCCCGCCTGGATCTTGCCCTCCGCCAGGAGCCGCTGTACCTCGGCGGGCAGCGCGAGCAGCCGGATCGTGTTCGCCACGTGGGAACGCGAGACCCCCAGTCGCTCCGCGAGGCTCTCCTGCGTGAGCCCCAGCTCCTCGAGCAGCTCCCGGAACGCCTCCGCCAGCTCGATGGGCCCGAGATCCTCGCGGTGGATGTTCTCGATCAGGGCTTCGCGGAGCGACTCAGCATCGTCGCTGTCGCGCACCACCGCCGGGATGGTGGCGAGACCCGCCCGCTTCGCCGCTCGCAGCCTGCGCTCGCCCGCGATCAGCTCGTACCCCTCGCCCGCCCGGCGCACGACGATCGGCTGGAGCACGCCTACTTCTCGGATCGAGAGCGCCAGCGATTCGAGCGAAGCGTCGTCGAAGTTCGTCCGCGGCTGCTTCGGGCCCGGGGCGATGGCCCCGACGGGGATCTCGAGGAGACCGCTTCCCTCCTCGACGGCCCCGGGGATGAGGGCGGATAGCCCCCTGCCGAGTCCCCCACGCTTCATCCGTCCCTCCCTCTACGGAACAGCCTCCACCTCCGTTTCCTCGGTTGCTCGTTGGGCAGCGTGTCGCCGACCTCGGCCAACGAACCCAGCGGCTCCGCCCCCGGGGCCGCGGTCCCATCGTGGCCCTCGTCGCCCGGGGGGATCGCGTCCTCCTCGATCACCACGACCGTGGGCCCTGCCCTGGGGGGGACCACGCGGGGCGGCGGACGGACGGGCTCTTCCGTGACCATCGCCGGCCCCGCTCGGACCCCGGCGGGCCGCTCTCCGCCATCCCGGTCCTCCACCGCCCGGTGTCCGGGCGGTACGCCCGACCCGGAGCCCCCTTCGACTGGAACCGCCCGCTCCGGTGCCTCGGGACGTTCCACCTCGACCTCAGCCCTCGACCGCGCGGGGCCGGCATCGGCGACGCCCGCTGGCGGGAGCGGCTCTCGTTCGTGCCTCCCATCCTCCACCTCGGGTGGAGCTAGACCCGGCGACGGACGCGAGGCGCGAGCCCTTGCGTTCGGTCTCGCGCTGGCCGCCTCGGGCGCGAGCCGCGTCCCAGCGACCGGCCCGGGCTCGACCGACTCCGCCAGCGCTTCCAGCGCCCCTTCATCCCCTGAGCTATGCGGCGCCGGTTCCTCTCCCGGAGCGTCCGAGGGGGTCAGGATCACCCTCGGCAGTTCCTCGATCAGGGGGACCGGCTCCGCGGGAGGAGGCCGAGCGGCCACCTCCTTCGCCAGGGCGCGGTAAGCCTCTGCCCCTTTCGACCGTGGATCGTAGACCGTGATGGGCTGGCCGAAGCCGGGCGCCTCGGAGAGACGGACGGTGCGGGGGATCACCACGCTGTAGACCCGGTCCCCGAAGAACCGCTGGACCTCCTCCACGACCTGCTCGGACAGCTTCGTGCGTGGGTCGAACATCGTCATCACGATGCCCGTCAGCTTGAGCCTAGGGTTCACGTTCTGCTGCACGAGCCGCACGTTCCGCAGGAGCTGCCCCAGACCCTCGAGCGCGTAGTACTCGCACTGGATGGGCACGATGAGCTCCTCGGCGGCGGCGAGGGCGTTGATCGTGAGGAGGCCCAGCGACGGCGGGCAATCGAGGAAGACGAAGTCGTAGGTCCCGTCCCTGAGCGGCTCCAGCGCGCGCCGCAACCGCAGCTCCCGCGAGAACTGGGAGACGAGCTCGATCTCCGCGCCGGCGAGGTCGATCGTCGAGGGGATGGCGTCCAGCCCTGGCACCTGGGTCCGTACGATCGCTCCCTCGATCGGCGCCTCCTCGGCCAGGACCTCGTACACCGTGACCGACCTCGCCTCATGACGGATCCCCAAGCCGGTCGAGGCGTTGCCCTGCGGATCGAGGTCGACGACCAGCACCCGATACCCCTGCTCGGCCAGGGCGGCCCCCAGGCTCACCGCGGTCGTACTCTTGCCGACCCCCCCCTTCTGGTTCGCGATCGCGATGATCCTGCCTCCGCCATCCGAACGTGAACCGCCGGTCACGATCCCCCCGACCTCCACCGAAGCCTGCGATCCTCCGGACCCGGGTCCGGCGGGGAAGCTCGAAGCCTCGGGGCCCTCCCGACGCGCATGGGCACCGGTCGGGCCCCGCCGCCCGGCCCCGGACGACACGGGATCCCCCTCCGAGCCCTGTGGCCCCCGTGGAAGGAGCGAGCGGCCCTCACCCTCACCAGCTACGTGGGCCTCTCGAGGCGGGGCCGATCGCTGCGTCGATCGGGGGGCGGTCGCTGCGCGGGGAGCGGAGCGTTCGGTCGTCACTGCCGGCCCATGATAACGAGCGGACCCGCGCTTTCAAGCGCGGGCGTCTCGATCAGCACAGCCCCAGGCGGGGGCGAGGTCGCGCTCCGGCCCCCGGCGAACCACACCAGGCGTCCGCCGGGGCCGAGGACCTGCCGGGCCAGCGAGAGGCACCGCTCGAGCGGCCCCAGCGCCCTGGCGAAGGCGACGTCGGCGGCACGCTCCCGTCCCTCCGCCACCAGCGCCCCGAACTCCTCGGCCCGTCGCGTCAGGACCCGCGCGTTGCGGACCCCGAGCCGCTCCAAGACCAGCTCCACGAACGCCGCCCGCCGCCGCCTGGGTTCGAGCAACGTGAACCTCACTGCCGGCCTCGCGATCGCGAGCACCACCCCCGGCAAGCCCGCCCCTGTGCCGAGGTCGACCGCCTCGCGGTCCCGCTCCGAGAGCGCCCTGGTGGCCCGGAGCGAGTCCAGGATGTGCCGCTCGCGCAGCCTCGCCCCGTCACGGCGCGAGATCGCGCCCAGCGGCACGGCGCGATCCAAAAGCAGCAGCTCGAACCCGACCAGCGCCTCGGCCTGGGCGGGGTCGAGGTCCACGCCGAGTTCCTCCGCCTGTCGTGCGAGGGCGCGCGCGGGCTCCACCGGCAGTCCAGCCTACGGCCGCCCGCGTCGAGCAGCCTCGAGCGGCGGGCGAAGATGGACCTGATGTTTCACGTGAAACAGCGAGCCGCCCCGCTCAGCGCTCCGGTCTGATCACGACCCTCCGGTCGGGCTCCTCGCCTCGGCCCACGCTCGTAACCCCGGGGATCCCCGCGACCGCGTCGTGGACGACCTTGCGTTCGTAGGCGCTCATCGGTTCGAGCTCCTCCTCCCGCCGGGTTCTCTGCACCCGCCGCGCCACTTCCCGTGCCAGGGCCACGAGCCGCTCCCGACGCCGCCGCCTGTAGTCCTCGACGTCGATGACCACCCGGCACCGCTCCCCGGTGCGCTTGGCCACCACGAGCCCAGCGAGATCCTGGAGCGACTGCAGCGTTCGCCCATGCCGCCCGATCAGGATCGCCGCCTCCGCCTTGCCCTGCCCCTCGAGGTCCACGTACATCGTCCCGTCCTCGAACCTGGGTTCGGCGGTCGCCTCGATGCCCATCCTCCGGAGCAGCTCTTCGAGGAAGTCGGCCGCGATCTCCGCCTGCTCCTCCAGCCCCCCTTCGTCCACCTCGAGGCGCGTCTCGGGCACCCGCACGCGGACGATCGCCTCCTGCGCCCCGAGCCCCAGGAAGCCCGCTCGCGCCTCCTGGACGACCTCGACCTCGGCCTCCTGCTCGCTCACCCCGAGCTCGGCCAGGGCCGCCTCCAGAGCCTCCTCAACGCTTGGGCCGCTTCTTTCGATCTCCCTCACGGCTGCCTCCGGGCCGTCGCCCCTCGCCCTTGGCCTTGGGGCCCGACGGGCTCTCGTCCGCCCCGGCACCGCCACGCAGCCTGGCCACCAGGCCCCCGCTCCGCTTCGCCGGCGCCCCCTTGCCCGCCTCGCCCCAGGCCTGGGGTCCGATGTGACCGGCCTTGAGCAGGACGTACTGCTGCCCGATCTGGAGGAGGTTCGAGACGGTCCAGTACACGACCAGGCCCGCCGGGAACGTGAACCCGAAGATCCCGAACATGAGCGGCATCACCCGCGTGAGCATCTGCTGCTGCGGGTTCTGGCTCCCGGGTGGGCTCGCTTGCTGCATCTGCCGCGACTGGTAGTAGGTGGTGGCGATCATCAAGAGCGCCAACACGTAATAGGGTATCCGCACGAGGGCGCCTTCGCCGCAGTGGAGCGTGATCACCTCGGGCTGCCCGGGGATCGCCTGTCTGTTCGGGATCTCCACGACCGGCTTGCCGGCGTCGAGGGCCGGGCACAGCAGGTTCATGCCCAGGAAGTTCGTGGCGGGGTTGGGCTTGCCCTCGTAGATCTGGGCCTCGATGCCCCGCCACAGCCGACTCTCCTCGGGCAGGTGCAGCGGGCGCTGGGGGAAGCGGATCACGGAGTACATCGCGATCAGGATCGGGAACTGCAGCAGGACCGGCCAGCACCCGGAGAACGGGTTCACCCCGTGCTCCTTGTACAGCCGCATGATCTCTTCCTGCTGTCGTTGCTTGTTCCCCTTGTACTTCTGTTGGATCTGCCTCACCTTCGGCTGGATCGCCTGCATCGCCTGCATCGATCTGATCTGCTTCACCCCGAGCGGGAAGAGGATCAGGCGGATGAGGATGGTGAGGATGATGATGGTGACCCCGAAGTTCGGGATCAGGTCGTAGATCCGGGCCAGGAGCCACCCGAGCCCGTTCAGCAGTCCCTGCCACAGCGGGGACCACGGCACCTGGGCCGCCGCCCCGGTCACGCGGCGCCTCCGCGGGTCCCATGTATGATGCTATCGTACTCGCCTCGCGCCCTCCGCCCGGGCGGTACGTGGTCCACCCCGCCCGCGGTGAACGGGCCGCACCGCGCGAGTCGCCAGGCCGCCATCGCGACCCCCCGGATCGCCCCGTGCTCCAGGATCGCCTCCTCCGCGTAGCGGGAGCACGTGGGGTAGAACCGACACCGCCCCCCCAGCCAGCCGGACAGCACCAGTCGATAGGCGCGGATCAGGCAGACGAGCGCCCCACGCACGGGCATGCCCACCGCCCACAGCGCGACGCGCGGTCTCACCTGCTCACCATCCCGGCCCTTCGGAGCAGCTCGGTCATCTCGACCACCAGGTCCTGGGTCTTCGTCCCCCGGATGGACGCGCGGGCCACCCAGACCACATCCGTCTCCTCCACCAGGAGCGGACGAACCTCCCGCCACGCGGCCCGAAGCACGCGTCGCGCACGGTTCCGCTCGACGGCGCCACCGACCTTCTTCCCGGCGAGGAACGCCGCCCGTCCGGGCCCCCGCGCGACGAAGGCTACCACCCGCTCCCCCCGGAGGGGCTGGCCCTCGCGGAGCACCCGCTGCACCTCGCTCCCGCGCAGGCCCGGCCCCCCGGCGCCTACACCGACAGCCGGCTCCGTCCCTTGGCTCGCCGCCTCGCGAGGATGGCCCGACCGGCCCGGGTCCGCATCCGAATCCGGAAGCCGTGGGTCTTCTTCCGCCTGCGGTTGTTCGGCTGATACGTGCGCTTGGACATCGTCGCTCCGAGGATCAGGCTGGCTCGCCGCCGGCCCAAGCAGTATACGGGTTGGCGCCCGCGGCGCGGCCGGAGAAAGACCGTCAAAACCCGGCCCCTCGCTTCATCGCCACGGACGGGCGGTGCTATAGTCCGGCCGCTCGAGGCCCGGCCCCCGCGGCTCGGGCCTCGTCCCTTCACCGGGAGGTTTTCCACAACTGTGGAAAGGTTCTGTGGATACGGATGGCGGTCGCGTCCGAGGAACAGCTAGCTGAGCAGACCTGGTCACACGTCATCGAGCGGGCACGCAGCGAGCTCCCGGAGAGCTCGTACGCCATGTGGTTCAGCGGGGTCCGCGCCACCTCCCTCCGGGACGGCGTCCTCGAGGTCGTCGCCCCCTCCGTGTACGTCCGGGACTGGCTCGGCCGCCACTACCTCGGACTGATCACCGCCGCGGCGGAGGAGGCGCTCGGCCGGCAGGTCCGCGTGCGCCTCGGCGCCGACCACCACCCGCGCGGCGTCGCCACCGATCCGCCCCGCTCGCCGGAGCCCCCGCCCGCCGCACCTCGGCCCACGGCCCCGGGGCTCCCCTTCCCCAACTACACCTTCGACGCGTTCGTCCCCGGGCCCTCGAACCGCTTCGCTCACGCGGCAGCCATGGCCGTCGCCGAGGCCCCGCCCTCGAGGGCCTACAACCCCCTGTTCATCTACGGCGGCGTGGGGCTCGGGAAGACCCACCTGCTCGTGGCGATCGGCCACCACATGTTCCGCCTGAACCCGGGGCTCCGCGTGAAGTACGTGACCAGCGAGCAGTTCGTCACCGAGTTCATCCGTGCCGTCCGCGAGCGCCAGGGGTACCAGTTCCAACAGCGCTACCGCGAGGTGGACGTGCTGCTCGTGGACGACATCCAGTTCCTCGCGAAGCGGGAGGAGACCCAGACGGAGTTCTTCCACACCTTCAACCACCTGCACGGGGCCGAGCGCCAGATCGTGATCGCCTCCGACCGCGCCCCCCAGGAGCTCTCCGGCATGGAGGAGCGCCTCCGGAACCGCTTCCGCTGGGGCCTGTGCGTCGACGTCCAGCCCCCCGACCTCGAGACCCGCATCGCAATCCTCCAGCTCAAGGCCCAGCGCGACGACATCCACGTCCCCGACGACGTCGTCGAGTTCATCGCCAGCAAGTTCGACCAGAGCGTCCGCGAGCTGGAGGGGGCCCTCGTGCGGGTCGTCGCCTGGAGCGAGCTCACCGGCCAGCCCATCGACATCGGCCTCGCCGAGCGGGCCCTCCAGGACCTCATCCCCCAGACCGATGCTGAGATCCCCGCCCAGCTCATCATCGAGGAGACCGCGCGCTACTTCGGCCTCACCCCCCACGACCTGGTCTCCAAGAACCGCTCCCGGCCCCTCACGACGGCTCGCCACGTGGCGATGTACCTCCTCAGGGAGTTCACCGGCCAGTCCCTCATCAAGATCGGCGAGATCTTCGATCGCGACCACACGACGGCCCTGCACGGGATCAAGAAGATCGAGCAGAACATGCGGGCGCGCGACACGACCTACCGACAGGTCCAGGACCTCACACGGATCATCCGCGGCCGCGCCCGGGGTGGGTAGACGGTGTGGACGAGCCGTGGACGCAAGTGCGCCCCCTCCCCGTTCCTCACCTGCGTCGGGCGCGCTCTCCCCAGGCTCTCCCCATGTCGGTGGCCCGTCCTACGCTGGGACGATGGGGGAGCCGTCCGGTTCTCCACAGCCACCGATACCACCGAGAGGATGGAACGAGACGATGGTTGCGAGGGGGTGGGGACGTGAAGTTCCGCTGCGACCGTGATGCGTTCTCGGAGGCGCTCCAGACCGTGCAGCGAGGGGTCTCGGCGAGGCCCGGGATCCCGGCCCTCACCGGGGTGCTCCTCGAGGCGGCCGAGGGGGGGACGCTGACGCTCACGACGACCGACCTGGAGGTGTCGGCCCGGCTGGGGACGGCCGTGCAGGTGCAGGAGGCGGGGGTGGCGCTCGTGCCGGCCAGGCTGCTCGCCGACACCGTGAAGAGCCTGGCCGACGCGCCCGTGGACGTGGAAGCCGATCAGGGCCAGCTCCGCATCCGGTCGGCGGCGTTCGAGGGCGTGCTTCGGCTGCTGCCGGCCGAGGACTTCCCCCGGGTGCAGGATCCCACGGGGATCCGGATCGTGCTGGGGGCGGGCGGGTTCGCGGAGGCCGTGGGACAGGTGGTGCGGGCGGCGTCGCGGGACGAGGCGCGCCCGGTGCTGACGGGCGTCCTGGTGGAGGCGAGCCGGGAGGGGGTGACGCTCGTCGCGACGGACTCCTACCGGCTCGCGATCAGGGAGCTCGTCGCGACGTCGGAGGGTGAGGCGAGGGCGATCGTGCCCGAGCGCGCGATCTCCGAGGCTGGCCGGGCGGCTGCCGGGGATGAGAAGGCCGAGGTCGAGGTGTTCCTGGACGAGGCGCAGGCGTCCTTCCGGGTGGGCGGGCTCACCCTCACCTCTCGCCTGATCGAGGGGGAGTTCCCCAACTACCGCCAACTCGTGCCCGAGGGCTACGAGAACCGCCTCACCGCCTCCCGCCAGCAGCTGATGGACGCCGTCCGGCGGGTGGGGCTCCTCGCCCGGGACAGCAGCCCGGTCAGGATGGAGTTCAACGCACTCGGCGTCCGCCTCTCGTCGTCCTCCCCGGACCTCGGCCAGGCGGTCGAGACCGTGGAGGCGCGGTACGAGGGGGAGGACCTGACGATCGCGTTCAACCCGACGTACCTGGCCGACGGCCTGGCGGCGGTGACCGGGGAGACGGTGCGGCTCGAGGTCCGGGACGGCCTGAAGCCCGGGGTGATCCGCGGGGAGGGGGGCGGGTTCGTCTACCTCGTGATGCCGGTCCGGCTCCCGGCGCCCGTGGGCTGAGCCGGTCGCGGCGTGCGCGTCCTCTGGGCGGAGCTGCGGGACTTCCGGAACCACGCGGCGACCGAACTGGGCCCGATCCCGGAGGGGCTCGTGGCGATCGTGGGGCCGAACGGGGCTGGGAAGACGAACCTCCTCGAGGGCGTGTACTACGCGCTCGCGCTGACCTCGCCCCGGGCGGCGCCCCCGGGCGCCCTGGTGCGGCGCGGCGCGGACGCGGCGTACGTCCGGGCCGAGGTTGAGACGCGGGAGGGGAGGAACCTCGTGGAGATCGAGGTGCCGGCCGGCGGAGCGAGCCGGGTGCAGGTCAACCGGTCGGCGCTGCGGCGGAAGCGCGAGCTCCGGCGTCGGGTCCGGGGGGTCTTCTTCGGGCCCGAGGACCTCGAGGTCGTCCGAGGCGAGCCCGGGGCGCGCCGGCGCTTCATGGACGAGGCTGTGGCGGCCCTGTGGCCGCTCCGGGAGGGGCTCGCTGCGGCGTACGATCGGGCCCTCCGGCAGCGGAACCGGCTGCTCAAGGGGTGGGAGGGAGGCCCCCCGCCCGAGGGGCTCGAGGCGTGGGACGCCGAGCTCGTCACCACCGGCTCGGCCCTGATGCGGGCGCGGGCCGAGGCGATCAGGCGGGTCGAGGGGCCGGCATCGGAGGCCTTCGCGGCGATCGCCGGCTACGGCTTGGGCTGTCGATACGCGCCCTCCGTGTGGGGGGGGGACCTGGAGGGCGCGTTCGCGGCCCGGCTCGCGGAGCGCCGGGAGGAGGAGCTGATCCGGCGGGCGAGCCTGGTCGGGCCGCACCGGGACGAGCTGGAGCTCGCCGTGCGGGACCTGGGGGTGCGGGCCTTCGGCTCGCACGGGGAGGCGTGGGCGGCGGCGCTGGCGCTGCGGCTGGGCTTGGGGCGAGCGGTCGAGGAGGAGATCGGGGAGCCGCCGGTGCTGTTCCTGGACGACCCCCTTGCGCCCCTCGATCCGGAGCGCCAGCGGCGCGTGGCGGAGCTGGTCGGCGGCCGGGGTCAGGTGTTCGTGGCGGTCGCCGATGAGGCTCACGTGCCCGCCGGGGCGGGGAGGGTCTGGGAGGTCCGGGCGGGGGCGGTGCGGGTGCGGGAGGGGGTCTAGGATGCCCAGCAGCCCGGGGACCGGACGTCGGCGGCCGCCGCGGAGCGACCGGCCGCGGCGCCTGGGGGAGGTCCTCGAGGAGGTGCTGGCCGACGCGGCGTTCGCGCGCGGTCTCCCGGTCGGCCGCCTGGCCGCGGCCTGGGGGGAGGTGGTGGGGCCGCGGCTGGCGGCCGAGATGGCGCCGGCGTCCCTCGAGGCCGGCGTGCTGACCGTGGCGGCGACCACGGGGCCGTGGGGGGCGCAGGCCAGGTTCCTGTGCGACGAGATCCGCCGGCGGGCCAACGCGGCGCTGGGTGGTGAGGTGGTGCGCGCGGTCCGGGTCGTGGTCGACCCCGGAGGCCGGGAAGCGTTGGGGCGCAAGCGTTCTCGGGCCGCGGGTCCTCCGGCCGGAGGGGGCCCCGCCTTGGTACGATAACGACGTCGGATCCCCCCGCGCCCGGCCCCGCGCAACGACCCGCCGACCCCGGCGTGGGCGGGGCCGAGCGTCCGAACGGAGGCCCATTGGCGACGGCGAAGGCAGAGGCGAAGGCAGCGACGAGCAGCTACACGTCCGCGGACATCACGGTCCTGGAGGGGGTCGAGCACGTCCGGCTCCGCCCCGGGATGTACATCGGGACCACGTCGAGCCGCGGGCTCCACCATCTCGTCTACGAGGTCGTCGACAACTCCGTCGACGAGGCCATGGCCGGGTTCTGCGACCGGATCGTGGTGACGCTCCTGGCCGACGGCGGGGTCCGGGTGGAGGACAACGGCCGAGGGATCCCCGTGAAGCCGATCCCCAGGATCAAGGACCGGCGGCCGGCGGTGGAGGTGGTGCTGACGACGCTCAACGCCGGGGGGAAGTTCGGGGGCGGCGGCTACCGGATCTCCGGCGGCCTGCACGGGGTCGGCGTGTCGGTGGTGAACGCGCTCTCCGAGCGCATGGTGGCCGAGGTGATGCGGGACGGCTACGTCTGGCGGCAGACGTATTCACGGGGGAGGGCGACCTCGAAGCTCGAGCGCGGCAAGCCCACGAGGAAGACGGGGACGGTGATCACGTTCTGGCCGGACCCCGAGATCTTCGAGGACACGACGTTCCGCCGGGAGGTGCTGGCCGAGCGCCTCCAGGAGCTCGCCTTCCTCACCCGGGGCATCGAGATCCAGCTCGTGGACGAGCGAGAGGACCCGCCGGTGCGGGAGGTGTTCCGGGCGAGCGGGGGCCTGGCGGACCTCGTGAAGCACCTCTCCGCGGGGAAGGAGACGCTGCACCGGGTGATCCACTTGGAGGGCCGGGAGGAGGGCGGCTCGGCCGAGGTGGAGGTCGCGCTCCAGTGGAACACCGGCTACGCGGAGCAGATCCACTCCTTCGCGAACACCATCAACACCCACGAGGGCGGGATGCACGAGGAGGGGCTGAAGAAGGCCCTGACCAACGTGATCAACCGCTACGCCAGGGCCAAGGGGCTCCTCAAGGAGAAGGAGGAGAACCTGATCGGGGAGGACGTGCGCGAGGGACTGATCGGCATCGTCTCCGTGAAGCTCCGGGACCCGCAGTTCGAGGGCCAGACGAAGACGAAGCTCGGGAACGCCACGATCCGATCCCTGGTCGAGACCACGGTCAACGAGAAGCTCGCGACCTGGCTCGAGGAGCACCCCACCGAGGCCCGGCGGATCGTGCTGAAGGCCGCGGCGGCGGCCAAGGCCCGCCTGGCCGCGAAGCAGGCCCGGGACCTCACGCGGCGCAAGTCGTTCCTGGAGTCGACCTCGCTCCCCGGGAAGCTCGCGGACTGCCAGCTCACGGACCCCGAGCGGTGCGAGCTGTTCGTGGTGGAGGGCGACTCGGCCGGAGGGAGCGCGAAGGACGCGCGGGACCGCGCCACGCAGGCCATCCTGCCGATCCGCGGGAAGATCCTGAACGTGGAGAAGGCGCGGCTCCACAAGGTGCTCGAGAACGCCGAGATCCAGGCGCTGATCGCCGCGATGGGGACGGGGATCGGCGACGAGTTCGACCTGTCCAAGGCCCGCTACCACCGGGTGGTGATCATGGCCGACGCCGACGTCGACGGCGCGCACATCCGGACGCTCCTGCTCACGTTCTTCTTCCGGAACATGCGCGAGCTGATCGAGGCCGGCTACGTGTACCTGGCCCAGCCGCCGCTGTACATGGTCACGGTGGACCGGGAGCCGAGGTACTTCTACTCGGAGGCGGAGTGGGAGGCGTTCCGCCAGCAGAACGGCGGGCGGAAGCTCGAGCCCCAGCGGTTCAAGGGCCTGGGGGAGATGGACGCCGAGCAGCTCTGGCAGACCACGATGAACCCGGAGACCCGGACCCTCCTCCGGGTCGAGATGGAGGACGCGGCCCTCGCCGATCGGCTGTTCACGATCCTGATGGGCGAGGACGTGGCGGAGCGGCGGGCGTTCATCGAGGCGAACGCGAAGTACGTCCAGAACCTCGACGTCTGAGGCCTCCCGGATGAGCCAGGACCCCGCCGTCGGTCGGATCGAGCCCGTCACGCTCGAGGAGGAGATCCAGCGTTCCTACCTCGACTACGCGATGTCCGTCATCGTCGGGCGTGCCCTGCCCGACGTCCGGGACGGGCTCAAGCCGGTGCAGCGGCGGATCCTCTGGTCGATGCTCGAGGCGGGGCTGCGTCCCGACCGCCCCTACCGGAAGTCCTCCCACACCGTCGGCGAGGTCATGGGGAAGTACCACCCCCACGGCGATCAGGCCATCTACGACGCCCTGGCGAGGATGGCGCAGCCGTTCACGCTGCGGTACCCGCTGATCGACGGCCACGGGAACTTCGGCTCCGTCGACGGCGATCCCCCGGCCGCGATGCGCTACACCGAGGCCCGCCTGGCGCCGATCGCGCTCGAGCTGCTCCGGGACATCGACGCCGAGACGGTCGACCTGGTCCCCAACTACGACGGCTACCACCAGGAGCCCGCGGTCCTGCCGGCCCGCTTCCCGAACCTCCTGGCCAACGGGGCGGGGGGCATCGCGGTCGGGATGGCGACGAACATCCCGCCGCACAACCTGGGCGAGGTGATCGACGCGATCGTCCACCGCCTGGATCATCCGGATGCCACGCCGAAGGAGCTGATGCGGTTCATCCACGGGCCCGACTTCCCGAGCGGCGCCGTGATCATGGGCCGGGACGGGATCCGGGAGGCCTACGAGACGGGCCGGGGATCGATCAAGGTCCGGGCGGTGGCGCGGATCGAAGAGACCTCCCAAGGGCGGCAGCGGATCGTCGTGACCGAGCTCCCCTATCAGGTGAACAAGGCCCGGCTGGCGGAGAAGATCGCCGAGCTCGTTCGCACGGGGCGGGTGAAGGACATCGCGGACCTGCGCGACGAGTCCAACCGCCAGGGGATGCGGCTCGTGATCGAGCTGAAGCGGGGGGCTAACGCCCAGGTCGTCCTGAACCAGCTCTACAAGCACACCCAGCTCCAGGACAGCTTCGGGGTGATCATGCTGGCCCTCGTCGATGGCGTGCCCCGGGTGCTCAACCTGGCCGAGATGGTGGGCCACTACGTCGACCACCAGGTCGAGGTGGTCACCCGGCGCACGCGGTTCGAGCTCCGCAAGGCCGAGGAGCGGGACCACATCGTGCAGGGGCTCCTCGTCGCCCTCGGCCACCTGGACGAGGTGATCCGGATCATCCGGGGCTCCCGCGACGCCGAGGAGGCCCGCGGGAAGCTGATGCGGAGGTTCGAGCTGACCGAGGTCCAGGCCAACCACATCCTCGACATGCCCCTGCGTCGGCTGACCCGCCTCGCCCGCGAGGAGCTCGAGCAGGAGCACCGCGACCTCCTGGCCCGGATCCGGCGGCTGCGGGCCCTGCTCAAGGACCCCAAGGCGATCCGCGGGGTGATCAAGGAGGAGCTCCTCGAGATCAAGCAGCGGTTCGCCGACCCCCGGCGCACGCGGATCCGGGCCGACGAGGGCGAGCTGGACGTGCTCGACCTGATCGCCGAGGAGGACGTGGTGATCACCGTGTCCCGAGCCGGGTACGTCCGGCGGGTGCCGGTGGACACGTTCCGCCGCCAGGGCCGCGGCGGGAAGGGCGTGCGGGGCGCGAACCTGAAGGAGGAGGACGTCATCTCGGACGTCTTCGTCACCACCACGCACCACTGGCTCCTGTTCTTCACCACCCGGGGACGGGTGTACCGGGTGAAGGTCCACGAGATCCCGGAGTCGGGACGGACGGCGCGGGGGGTGTACGCCGCCAACCTGCCCGGCGTCTCGATCGAGAGCGGCGAGCGGATCAGCGCGGTGATCGATCTCAAGGACTACGAGGACGGGCGGTACCTGCTGTTCGCCACGCGGCGGGGGATGGTGAAGAAGACCCCGCTCGCCGAGTACGACTCCCCCCGGACCGGGCTCGTCGCGATCAACCTCCGGCCCGGCGACGAGCTGATCGACGTGAAGCTCACCCGCGGTAAGGACGAGGTCATCCTGGTGTCCCGCAAGGGGCAGGCGATCCGGTTCAAGGAGGCCCTGGTGCGACCGATGGGGCGGGCCACCTCCGGCGTGATCGGGATGCGGCTGGCCGAGGACGACGAGGTGATCGCGATGGGCCTGGCCTCGGAGGGGGAGGAGCTGATCACCGTCACCGAGCAGGGGTACGGGAAGCGCTCCCCGCTCAAGGACTACCCGACGAAGGGCCGCGGCGGGAAGGGCGTGGTGGGCCACAAGCTCACGCGGAAGACCGGCCTGCTCGCCGGGGCGTTCGTGGGGTCCAAGGACCAGGACATGTTCGTGATCTCCTCGACCGGCCAGGTGGTCCGGGTCCCGGCGGCCGAGATCCGCCGGGTGGGGCGGGCCTCGCAGGGCGTCCGCACGATGCGCGTGGAGGATGGCCACGTGGTCGCGCTCGCGCCCGTGATCGCCCAGGTGGGAGGGTAGGCGGCCCGTCCCGTGGGCGTACGCCGCGCTGCCCCTCGCCGGGTCCGCTCGTCGCGAGCTCCGCGGGGGATGGCGCTCTACTAGCATGCTCCCGTGCGGAGCGGGTTCGAGATCCTCGAGCACACCGCCGACGTCGGGATCCGGGCGTGGGGGGCGACGCTGGCCGAAGCGCTCGAGCAGGCGGCCCGTGGCCTGATCGAGCTCCTGGGCGCGGGGCTCGAGGGTCCTGGGCGGACCCGCCGGGTGGTGGTGGAGGCCGAGGACGCGGGGGCCTTGGCGGTCGGGTTCCTCAACGAGCTGCTGTTCCTCCACGAGACGGAGGAGGCGGGCTTCGCGGCGGTCCGCGTGGTCCGGGCGGACGACCGCCGTGCGGAGGCCGAGGTCGAGCTGGTCCCGCTCCCCGGCGAGCCGGAGGGGACCGCGGTCAAGGCGGCGACCTATCATCGGTTGGCGGTAGAGCGCCGACCCGACGGGATCGTGGAGGTCCGCGTGTACCTGGACGTGTAGGCGGTGATGGCGATGGAGCCGAGGAAGATCGAGCCGTTCGTCTGGGAGATCCCGCTCGGCGCGGTCCCGGGGATGCGGGTGCCCGGGATCGTCTACGCCGACGACGAGCTGATGCGGAAGGCGATCGACGACCGCGCCATCGAGCAGGTCGCGAACGTGGCGACGCTCCCGGGGATCGTCCGGGCCTCCTACGCGATGCCCGACATCCACTGGGGGTACGGGTTCCCGATCGGGGGGGTGGCCGCCACGTCCGTGGAGGACGGCGTGATCTCGCCGGGCGGCGTCGGCTTCGACATCGCCTGCGGGGTCCGCCTGCTCCGCACCGAGCTCGAGTGGGAGGCCGAGGTCCGCCCCCGGATCCATGAGCTCGTGGAGGCCCTCGGGCGCCACATCCCGCGGGGGGTGGGGACCAAGGGGAGGATGCGTCTCTCGCGCGGCGAGGTGGAGAAGGTGCTCCTCGAGGGGGTCCGCTACCCGCTCTCGCGCGGGGTCGGGACCGAGCGGGACGCGGAGTTCTGCGAGGACCGCGGGGTCCTCGAGGACGCCCGACCCGAGGAGGTCTCGGACAAGGCGATCGCCCGGGGGGCCCCCCAGCTCGGCTCGCTGGGCGCCGGCAACCACTTCCTCGAGGTGCAGGTGGTGGAGGAGGTCTTCGACGCGCGGGCGGCGGCGGCCATGCAGCTCTTCGAGGGGCAGGTGTGCGTGATGCTCCACACCGGCTCCCGGGGCATGGGGCACCAGGTCTGCACCGACCACCTCAAGGTGATGGACCGGGTGATGCCCAAGCTCGGGATCGAGGTGCCGGACCGCCAGCTGGCGTGCGTTCCGCTCCGCCACGAGGCCGCCGAACGCTACCTGGGCGCGATGCGGGCGGCGGCGAACTTCGCCCGAGCCAACCGGCACGTGCTGACCGACGGGGTCCGGGAGGCCTTCGCCGCGGCCTTCGGGAAGGGACCCCGGGAGCTCGGGGTGGAGGTGGTCTACGACGTGGCCCACAACCTCGCGAAGATCGAGACGTTCGCGGTGGACGGTCGGCGCCGGGAGCTCTGCGTGCACCGCAAGGGCGCCACCCGGGCCTTCGGGCCCGGCCATCCCGAGCTCCCCTCGGCCTACCGGGAGATCGGCCAGCCGGTGATCATCCCCGGGAGCATGGGGACCGCTTCCTACGTGCTCGTGGGAACCGTCGAGTCCGCCGAGCGGTCGTTCTCCTCGACCTGCCACGGGGCCGGGCGGGCGATGTCGCGGACCAAGGCGAAGAAGCTCAAGAGCGGCCCGCAGGTGCGCCAGGAGCTGGAGGCGATGGGCATCACGTTGGCGGCGGCCCACTGGGGCCTCCTTGCCGAGGAGGCCCCGTACGCGTACAAAGACGTATCCAAGGTCGTCGACGTGTGCGAGGGCGCCGGGCTGTCGAGGAAGGTCGCCCGCCTGCGGCCCGTCGGCGTGGTGAAGGGGTGAGGTGATGCGGACGGCCGAGGAGGCCACGGCGCGGGAGGCCCCCCGGCCACGGCCGGCCTCGGCCCGGCGGGCGCGGGTCGTGATCCGCAGGGTCGGGCCGTGGTCGGTGCTCCGGTTCTCGCTCCTGTTCTACTTCTGCGTGATGCTGGTGGTCTGGCTGGCACTCATGATCCTGTACGGCATCATGAGCTCGCTCGGGGTGCTGGCGCAGGTCGCGCGGCTCCTCGAGTCCGTGAGCCTGGTGGATGAGGGGTTCCGGTTCAACGGGCCCTGGATCTTCTCGCGGCTGTTCCTGGTCGGTCTGGGGCTGGTCGTGCTGTGGTCCGTGATCAACGTGTTCGTGGCGTTGCTGTACAACCTGGTCTCGGACGTCGTCGGCGGCATCGAGGTGACCCTCTCGGAACGGCGGTAGGGCGAGGGGAGGCGGGGCCGGCCGGGATGTGGGCCGGCGGACGTCCGCGTTGACGCCCCAGGGGGCCGTGGGTAGGCTGCGATCGAGGCCCGTCCGGGGCCGCGGACCGCGGGCCTGTAGCTCAGGCGGTTAGAGCGCATCCCTGATAAGGATGAGGTCGGTGGTTCAAGTCCACCCAGGCCCACCGGGGAAGGAGGGAGCCGCGATGGCCGAAGAGGCTGAGGCCCAAGAGAAGCAGCGCGGGTTCTTCGGGAAGCTCCTGCGGCTGGCGTTCGTGGGTGCGATCGTCGCGGCCGTCGTCGCCTTCTTCAAGCGCCGCCGGGGCCAGGACCTCGACGAGAGCGAGTGGCAGGAACTGCCGCCCCCGGCGGGCGGATAGGCCCCTCCGACCCCTGGGACCTCGCCCGTGAGGCCGCCCGCGCGGCGGGGGTCGAGCTCCGCCCGCTCACCTCGCTCCGGGACGCCGACGCGATCATCGAGGTGATGATCGCCACCTGGGGGGAGCACCAGCTCCTGCCCAGGGAGGTGATCCGAGCCCTCGCCGAGAGCGGCAACGTCCCCTACGGCGCGGTGGCCGACGGGGAGCTCGTCGGCTACGTGCTGGGCTGGGTGGGGATCTCGCCCGGCGGGGCGCCGCACGTGCACTCCCACATGCTCGCGGTCCGTCCCGAGCTCCGGTCCCGGGGGGTGGGCTACGCGCTGAAGCTCGCCCAGCGGGCCCAGGCGCTGGAGGCGGGGATCCACGTGGTCCGGTGGACGTACGATCCCCTCCAGGCCCGCAACGCCAGGTTCAACTTCGGCAAGCTGGGGGTGGTGGCCGACCGGTTCATCCGCGACTGCTACGGCGAGATGACGGACCTCCTCAACCGCGGGGACCGGAGCGACCGGTTCCTGGTCCGGTGGGACCTCGACCGGCGGCCGGGACCCCGGCCGATGGTTCCGGGCCCCGAACGGCAGCTGCTGGTGGCCCGCGGGCCCGCGGAGGCCCCGGAGCCGGTCCGGGTGGCCGACCCCTCGCCCGTGGCCGAGGGGAGCTGGCGGGTGGACATCCCCGCCGACCTCCCGGGGCTGCGCGCCCGCGACCCGGGGCTCGTGCGCGCCTGGCGCGACGCCACCGCTGAGGCCTTCGAGACCTGCCTGTCGATGGGGATGGTGGTCGCGGCGTTCCATCCGGCGTACCGCGGCGATCCGCCCTTCTACCACCTCACGCTCCCGGGGGCCATGGCCGACCGGCCCGGGTGGGCCTCCCGATGACGCGGGTGCTGGCGGCCGAGCTCCGCCTCGTCGCGCTCCCCCTGGTCCGCCCGTTCCGCACGAGCTTCGGGGAGGAGCGGGAGAAGGAGTGCATCCTCGTGCGGCTCGAGACCGACCGCGGGGAGGGCTGGGGGGAGTGCGTGGCGGGCCCGCGGCCCGACTTCTCGGGGGAGTTCAACGAGGCCGCGTGGCTCGCCCTCCGCGACCACCTGGTGCCGGCGCTGCTCGCCGCGGACGACCCGCGGCCCGAGGACGTCCGCTCGCTCGGCGGCGTGCGGGGCAACCGCATGGCGAAGGCGGCGCTCGAGATGGCCCTCCTCGACGCCGAGCTGCGCGCCGAGGGCCGCTCGCTCGCGTCGTTCCTCGGGGCCACGAAGGACCGGGTGGCCTGCGGGGTCTCCGTGGGGATCGCGGGATCGCCCGAGGAGCTCGTCGAGCAGGTCGCCGGGTACCTCGCCGAGGGCTACGTCCGGGTGAAGCTCAAGATCGAGCCGGGCCTCGACGTGGAGCGGGTCCGGGCGGTGCGGAAGTCCTTCCCCGACGCGGCGCTCTCGGTCGACGCGAACGCGGCCTACACGCTGGCCGACGCCGACGTGTTCCGGGCCCTGGACGAGCTCGGGCTGCTCATGATCGAGCAACCGCTCTCCCACGAGGACCTGGTGGACCACGCCGAGCTCCAGCGGCGGCTCGCCACCCCGATCTGCCTCGACGAGTCGATCCGGTCGGCGGCCGACGCCCGGGCGGCGATCGCGCTGGGTGCCTGTCGGATCGTGAACGTGAAGCAGGGTCGGGTGGGGGGGCTCCTCGAGGCGGTCCGCGTCCACGACGTCTGCCGCGCCCAGGGCCTCCCCGTGTGGTGCGGCGGGATGCTCGAGACCGGGATCGGTCGGGCCGCGAACCTGGCGCTCGCCGCGCTCCCCGGGTTCACGCTCCCAGGGGACACGTCGGCGAGCGGCAGGTACTTCGCGGAGGACCTCACCGAGCCGTTCGTGCTCGGGCCGGGGGGGACGATGGCGGTCCCGACGGGTCCCGGGCTCGGCGTCGAGCCGCGGCCTGACCGCCTCCGCGCGTGCACCCGCCGGGTCGAGCGGATCCCCGGGTGAAGGGGCGGGAGGATCCGGGAAAAGAGCGACGAGGACGCCCCGGCGGGCTTGACCGCCCGCGCCGGGACGGGTAGGGTGCGTCTCGAGGGGCCGCTGGGACCTCCGGGTTCCGGCGGCCCCTCGCTCTCGCCCCTCTCCGACCCGGCGCGGGTTGGAGGGCTCGCGTCCGCGCGCGATGCTTTACGCGAACGGGTGACTCGCGCGATGCTTCGCGCAAGGATCGGACGGGGAGCGATGCAGTTGATGAGGAAGCGCGTCGTGCGCGCCGAGGGCCTCGAGATCGTCGACGCCCAGGGCAACGTGCGGGCCCGGATCGGGCTGTCGTCCGACGACGAGTCCCCGTTCCTCTCGTTCCACGACGCGGGCGGGCGGGTGCGTGCCCGGTTCGGACTCTCCGCGGACGGGTCGGCGGGCCTCGCCATCGGGGACGCCGAGGGGAAGGTCCGGGCCACGCTGGGACTGGCCCGGGACGGCTCGGCCTCCCTGGCGCTCGGGGACAGGAACGGGAAGATCAGGGCGAAGTTCGGGCTCGCGTCGGAGGGCACCCCGACCTTCGGCCTCCAGGCCAAGGACGGGGAGATGCGGTTCGTCTTCACGCTCGCCCAGCAGGGGTCCCCGACCGTGGGCCTCTACGACGAGCACGGCAAGGTGAGGGCCCGGTTGGGGCTCGCCGCGGAGGGCTCGCCGATCATCCGGCTGCTCTCGGCCGACGGCGACCTGCGGGGGATCATCGGGCTCGCGTCGGACGGCACGCCCGTGATCCAGCTGCTGGGGAAGGACGGCCAGCCGGTCTGGCAGGCGCCGTAGGCGGATACGCGTTCGGCCCGGCCTATGATGCCGATGGGGGACCGGGGCGCCGTGGGTCCGAAGGTGCCCGGCGTTGCCGGCCCGTCCGGGGACGTAGCTCAGCGGTAGAGCACCTGCCTTGCACGCAGGGGGTCGCCGGTTCGAATCCGGCCGTCTCCACGCGTGGCCCCCCGGCTCGAGGAGGGTTGCCCTCCCGGCCCGGCTGCGGTCACTATGCAGCACGGATGCCGTTGTTCAGGACCCTCGTCCGGGGGCGCTTCAGCCGGGATCTCTGGGGGGTGGCCGCCCTCCTGTTCGCCCTGGCCCTGGCGGGGTCGATCGTCGTCATCCGCCTCGGCGTCGATCGGGAGGAGCGCGACGCGCTCTCCCGAGCCCGGACGGTGGCGGACTCGGCGATCGCCCCCCTCCTCTCACGGGCGGCGCTCGAGGGCGCGCTGGAAGGTCCGGAGGCGGAGCCCCTCCGAACCGCCGTCCGGGAGGCGGTCCTCGCCGATCCCCGGATCGTGCGGGTGCGGGTCTGGAGGCCCGACGGGACGCTGCTGTTCTCGACCGACCCGAGGGACGACGTCGGCAGGGTGATCCCGCCGATCGACGTGGGGATCACGGACGCCGTGGAGGGGACGCCGGGGGCCCGGGTGACCGAGCCCGGGGAGGTCCGCCGCGGACTCGCGCACGACGCCGAGCTCCTGCTCAGGACCTTCGTCCCGCTCGTCGTCGAGGGGCCGCCCCCCGCGGCCGCCGCGGAGATCGACTTCCGGCGCGCCGACCTGGTGGCCGCCGCGAGCGCGCCGTGGCGGCCGGCCCAGGTCGCCCTGGGGGTGGGCTTGGCGCTCGCGCTGGCGCTGCTGCTCGTGTCGATGCGGGCGGGGAGGGTCGCGCCCGAAGCCCTCGGCGGCACCGCTGGACGCGTGCCGGAGGAAGCGAGGCCTCCGCGCGGTCCGACGCCGGAGGTCGAGGCGGTGGGGGAGCATGCGGCGGCCCTCGCGAGGAAGCTGAAGCAGGCCGAGACGAGGATCGGGGCGCTCGAAGGCGAGATCGCACTGCTCACGAACCAGCTCAGGCGGGCCGAGATGGAGCGCGCCGACGGCCGGCCGGTCCCCGGCGCCGCCCGGGCGGTCCGGGAGGCCGAGGAGGCGCTCGCGACGGCCAACGAGCGGGTGCAGGAGGCCGAGGCCAGGGCCGCCCAGGCGGAGGCCCGCGCCCGGGAGGCGGCGGCCCGGGCCGCACAGGCCGAGCAAACCCTGGCCGAGATCCGGCGGGCGGCGGAGTGCGCCCTCGCCGAGGAGCGGGCGAGGGCGGCGCAGGCGGAGACCCGCGTCCGTGAGGCGACGGCCGAGGCGGAACGGGCGCGCGCGGAGGTTCGGGCCGCGACGGAGGCGCTCGCCGCGGCCGAGGCCCGGGCGACGGCGGCCGAGCGGGAGCGGACGGGTCTGGAGGAGGGCCTCCGGCGGGCGGAGGCGGCGCTGGCCGAGGCGAGGGCCCGCCTGGAGGAGGCGGCAGCGGGGGCCGGCCGAGCCGGAGAGGCCGCGGCCGCGGAGGTCCGGGCGCGAGCGGAGGAGGCGGATCGCCGGGCCCGGGAGGCCGAGGAGCGGGCCCGGGAGGCCCTCGCGGAGCGGCGGTTGGCGGAGCGCTCCGCCGGCCTGGCGGGCGCCGAGCCGGGGCTCGCCGCGCTCGAGGAACGGGTCCAGGCGGCCGAGGCCCGGGCCAGGCGGGCGGAGGAGCTCCTGGAGGAGCTCCACCTCGCCCTCTCCACCGCGTCCCTCCCGCCCGAGGCGGGGGAGCTGCGGGAGCGGCTGGCCCGGGCCGGCTCGACGCGGCACCGCCACGAGGCCCAGGAGCCGGAGGCCGCGATCCGCGGGGCGATCGCCCACGAGCTCCGCTCGGCCCTGGCGAGGGTCCTCGGCTCCTCCCTGACGCTGAAGGCGGCGGTGGGGACCCCGGAGGGGCAGGAGGCGCTCGGGCACCTGAACGCGGCCACCCGGAGGCTGGACCGGCTGGTCCAGGACCTCCAGGACGCGCCGAGGCTCGCCGACGGCAGCCTCCCCCTCCGGCGCCGCCGCACCGACCTGGAGGCCCTGCTGCGACGGGTCGTCGGCGAGGCCGAGGGGCTCGAGCAGATGGTCGTCGAGCTCAGCACGCGGGAGGCGAAGGCGACGGTCGACGCCGCCAGGGTCGAGCAGATCCTCGAGGCGATCCTGGAGATCGTCCGAGCCCGTGGGGCGCCGGGCTCGACGATCCGCGTGGTCCTCGCCCCGGAGGAGGGCGGCGCCCGGATCTCGGTGGAGGACGCCGGGCCGGTCCCCGCCTCGCTGCCGGGTGAGCTCGCGCTGGCGGCCCGCCTGGCCGAGCTCCACGGCGGGCGGCTGTGGGTCGAGGAGCGGTCGGGTGGGGGGACCGCGTTCCGGCTCTCGCTCCCCGAGCGGGCGCCGGAGGCGGGGGCCGCGCCGGCCCCCGAGGAAGGGGCCCGACCTCAGACCGGCAGGGGATCGACGGCGTAGGCCGCGAGCAGCTCCTGCTGGACCCCTCGCGCGTCGAAGAGGTGCCGGGGGACCAGGCCGTATCGGCGGGATAGGGCGGCGTGGTCGCGGCAGAGCGGAACCAGGCGGCCCCGGGGGAGGAGCCCCACGACCTCGGCCCGGGAGCGTGCGAGCCCCCACCGCCAGAAGCAGAACGTGCACACGAGGCGGAGGCGCTGCGGGTACGCGAACCGGGCGCGGTAGCCGTGATCGTGCTCGATCACCGTCCCCCACAAGGCCACGGTTCCCACGACCGCGGGGTCCCTGGCGCGGCGGAGGGACTCCGGATCGGTCGCCGCGTGCAGGCCGCAGGAGCAGTGGAGGTTGGGCGCGCCGTGGAGCCGGGCGAGCCCGCACGTGGCCTCCGCCGGCCGGCGGACGGGCCACGGCCGCCCGCGGCCCGTGATCGGCCGCAGGCGGGGCTCGGAACCGTCCCGCCGACCCCCCAGGGCCCAGGCCCGCCAACCCACGACCGGATCGACGGTCCGGAGCGCCTCGAGGGGCGCGAGGAGCTCCAAGCTCATCGGCCGGGGCCGGGCTCCGAGGGCGTCCGTTCGGGCACCCGCTCCGGCACCCGCTCGGGCGGCGCGGGCTCCGGCATCGCGTCGGGCAGGACCTCGGGCACGGGCAGGGTCACCGGCTCGACCTCGATGATCCGGCGCGGTTCCCCGATGTTCACCGCGGCGTCACCTCCCGGTGGAGCGTTCCCCCTCAGCGTACCCCGACCCGCGGCCCGTGCACACCCGTCATCCGGCGGAGCCCGGGGCGCCCCGTCCTCCCCGGTTCCGAGCGGCGCACGAGGGCGAAGATCCCGCCGAAGTCGGAGAAGTAGATCCGCCCGTCGGGGCCGACCTCGACCGAGAGGACCGGGTTCGGGTGCGAGTAGACGACCCGTTGGCCGATGGCCCCGTCGCGGGCGGCGTTCAGCACGACCCGGCGGACGTCCCCGGTGTTCGCGGCGCCGAAGAACAGCGCGCCCTCGCTCCGCGCGCCGAGGCGGCAGCCGTCGCAGAAGGCGATCCCGGTGGGGGCGACGGGGACCTCCCACCACAGCACCGGCAGCTCGGGCGAGGACCCGTCCCGGTTGGTGTTGGCCGGCCCCTCCCCGGCGCAGGTCTCGCTCGGCCCCCAGCCGTAGTTCTCGCCGGGGAGGATCAGGTTGAGCTCGTCGTTGCACTCCGGCCCGTTCTCCGTCTCCCAGAGCGCGCCGGTCCGGGGGTCGAACGCGAGGCCGAACGAGTTGCGGATCCCGAAGGCGTAGGCGAGGCGGTCGCCGAGGGGGTTGTCGGGGGGGACGCCGCCCGAGGGGGTCATCCGGAGCACCTTCCCGCGCCGGTCGCCGAGCTGCTGGGCGTTCGCCGGGTCGTGGGCGTCCCCGATCACGGCGTAGAGCATGCCGTCGAGGCCGAAGAGGATCCGGCCGCCGTTGTGGTAAGGGCTCGAGCTCGCGGGCGCGGAGAACAGGACCCGCATCCGTCCGCCGCGGCCCCCGAGATCGGTGAGGCGGAGGATCTGGTTCCGGAGACCGCCGCCGACCTCGCGGGTCGCGTAGACGTAGATGAACGGACGGTCCGGGTAGCGCGGGTGCAGGGCGATCCCGAGCGTCCCCCGCTCCCCCTCGCCGTTCACGCCCGGGACCAGGAAGAACCGGCGGTCCCCCGCCCCCGGCCGGAGGATCCGCACCTCGCCGGTGTCCTTCTCCAGGTACCAGATCCGGCCCCGGGGGTCGAACGTGAAGGCCACGGGCCGATCCAGCCCGCCGGCCACGCGGCGGGCGCCGATCGCCGCCCGCGCCGGGACGGGGGGCCAGGCGACGAGGGCCGCCGCGAGCGACGCCACGACGAGGGCGGCGAGCTGAGCGGCGAGGCCCCCTCGGGCCGGTCGATGTGCCCCTGGCCCGGGTCGGCGCGCCGTGGTCGCGTGTAGCGTGAAGGACATGACCGCCCCCGTCCTGCGCGGCGCGGTGCTCCGCACCGAGGACCCGCGGTTCCTCCGCGGGGCTTCGAGGTACGTGGAGGACGTCCCCGCCCCCGGCGCGCTCCGTGCCGCCTTCGTCCGGTCCATGATGGCGCACGCGCGTCTTTCCCGGGTGGACGTCGCGGGCGCGCTGGCCGTCCCCGGGGTGGTCGCGGTCCTCACCGGCGACGACCTCGGACTGCCCGCCCGCCGCCCCTCGGGGAACGTGGACGACGCTTACGGTCGGCCGGCCCTGGCCCGGGACGTCGTGCGATTCGTCGGAGAGCCGATCGCCGTGGTCCTCGCGGAGGACCGCGCGACGGCCTGGGACGCGGCGGAGCTGGTCGAGGTGGAGTACGAGCCCGTCCCGGGGGTGACGGACCCGGAGGCCGCCGTGGCGGAGGGCGCGCCGCTCCTGTTCCCCGGGACAGGGACCAACGTGGCCTTCGAGATCGCCAAGGGCTGGGACGAGGACCCGCTGGAGGGCGCGGAGGTGGTGGTGCGAGCCCGGGTCGTGAGCCAGCGGCTGGCCCCGGTCCCGATGGAGCCGAACGCTGCGCTCGCCGTGCCCGAGGGGGAGGGGCTCACCCTGTGGGTCTCGACCCAGGTGCCGTTCGACGTCCGCGCCGACGTCGCCGAGGCGTTGGGCCTCGACCGGTCGCGGGTGCGGGTGGTGGCGCCCGACGTGGGGGGCGGGTTCGGGGCCAAGCTCACCGTCTACCCCGAGTACCTGGTGGTCGCGGCCGCCGCGCTCCACCTGGGCCGCCCCGTCCGCTGGGCCGAGACCCGCTCCGAGAGCATGCTGGCCCTCACGCACGGCCGCGCCCAGATCCACCGGGTCGAGCTGGGGGCCCGCCGCGACGGCACCCTGGTGGGGATCCGTGTGGACGTCCTCGCAGATCTGGGCGCCTACCCGCTGGCTTCCTACCTCACATCGAACTCCTGGCGGATGGCGACCGGCGCCTACCGGATCCCCCGGGTCGCGTACCGGAGCCGGATCGTGGTCACGAACGCGCCCCCGGTGGGCCCGTACCGCGGGGCTGGGCGGCCCGAGCCGACGCTCGCGATCGAGCGGACGATGGACGTCCTCGCGGCGGAGCTCGGGATGGACCCGGCGGAGCTCCGGCGGCGGAACTTCGTCCCGCCCGAAGCCTTCCCCTACGAGACCCCGACGGGGCAGCGGTACGACTCGGGGGACTACGGACGGGCCCTCGAGGAGGCTCTCCGGGTCGCGGGCTACGAGGACCTCCGCCGGGAGCAGGCGGCCCGGCGGGCCCGTGGCGATCGCCTCCAGCTCGGGATCGGCATCTCGTCCTACGTCGAGATCACCGGGTTCGTCGAACGCGAGTTCGCCGACCTCGCGGTCTCGGAGGACGGGACGGCGACGGTGCGGGTGGGGACCTCCTCCCACGGCCAGGGCCACGAGACGGCCTTCGCCCAGATCGTCGCGGCGGTGCTCGGTATCCCGATCGACCGGGTCCGGGTCGTCCACTCCGACACGGCCGCCGTGCCCAAGGGGGAGGGCACGTTCGGCTCACGGTCGCTCCAGATCGGGGGGACGAACGTGCTCCGGGCGGCCGAGCTCGTCCTGGAGAAGGCCCGGAGGATCGCGGCCCACGTGTTGGAGGTGGCGCCCGAGGACCTGGCGCCGGCGGACGGCGGCCTGGCGGTGGTCGGGGCCCCCGACCGCGGGGTGTCCTGGGCGGAGCTCGCCCGGATCGCGAACGATCCGGCCCGGCTCCCGGAGGGGATCGCCCCTGGACTCGCCGCGCAGGGCGACTTCGCCCAGGCCGGGGAGACGTTCCCGTTCGGCTCCCACGTGGCCGTGGTGGAGGTCGACGTCGAGACCGGCGAGGTCCGCCTCCTCCGCCACGTGGCCGTCGACGACTGCGGGCGGATCCTGAACCCCGTCCTGGTCGACGGGCAGGTCCACGGCGGCGTGGCCCAGGGGGTGGCCCAGGCCGTGTTCGAGGGCGTGGAGCACGACGAGCTGGGCAACCCGCTCACCGCGAACCTCGCCACGTACCTCGTGCCCAGCGCCGCCGAGCTCCCGCCGGTGACGGTCGCTCACACCGAGACCCCCACGCCGCTCAACCCGTTGGGGGCCAAGGGGATCGGGGAGTCGGCGACGATCGGCTCCACGCCGGCCGTGGTGAACGCGGTCGTGGACGCCCTCGCCCACCTGGGGGTGCGGCACCTCGACCCGCCGCTCTCCCCCGAGCGGGTGTGGCGGGCGATCCGGGCCGCTACCTCGGGACCGGCTCCTTCGTGACCGCCACCCGCTCGATCAGGTCGGCGGCCTTCACGGTGCCGGGGTGGGCCTGGAGGTCCGCCGCGATCCGGCGCATCCGCTCGTGGAGCGTCCGGTCGGCGAGGAGCCGGTCGATGGCCGCGGGGAGCTCGTGCTCCTCGAAGTCGTAGGTGCGCAGGCGCGCGCCGAACCCGAGCTCCTGCACCCGCTGCGCGTTGTCGTACTGGTCCCAGAACAGCGGGAGGACGACCATCGGCTTTCCGAAGTGGAAGCACTCGGTCGTCGTGTTGTTCCCGCCGTGGGTGATGACGAGGTCCACCTGGGGGAGGATCGAGGTCTGCGGCAGGAACTCCTCCCCCCACATGTTGTCCGCGAGCTCGTACAGCTCGTGCTGGGGCCCCTTGCTGACGATGTAGCGGTGGGGGGTCCGGGAGAGCACATCCACCAGGCGCTTCATCAGGTCGACGTCGGCCGAGCCGAGCGAGCCGAGCGACAGGTAGACGAGGGCACCCTCTCCGCGCCTGAGCTCTTCGGGGACCTCGAAGGGGGGATCGGTGGTCCGCACGCTGGAATCCAGCCGGTGCCAGGTCGGCGAGAGCGGACGGGAGCGGCGGTAGTCGGCGACCGCCGGGTAGAGGTACAGGTTCAGCCAGGGCGACTCGTGGATGAAGTCCCGCGGGGGCAGGGGGGGCGCGCCCTGCTCCTGCACCCAGGCGCTGAACTCCTCCTGGAGCGGGCCGAGGACGCGGTCGTACTCGGCGCAGAACTCGTCCCAGCCCGTCCGGTCGTGCGTCGGGTAGCCGGAGAACACCGGCGGCAGGTCGGGGTCCTTGAGCTCGAGGGGGTTGCACGAGACGATCCGGACCCAGGGCACTCCGGAGGTGACGAGCGCGGGGAAGCACTGCACGTTGTCCTCCACCACGACGTCGGGCCTGACCTCCTCGTAGATCTCGAGGAGGCGTGGCTGGACGTAGCGGGCGCCGTCCACGATCGCCTGCCAGGTCGGACGGTAGAAGCCCTCGAGCTGCTCGATCGTGGGCTTGCGGAACTCCGGCGCGGTGTCGCGGATGAAGTCCTTCCAGAACTGCCCGGGTTCCTCTTCCACCTCGGGCGGGGGCGTGAGGCGCATGTGGACCTCCTCGAACCCCTTGGCCTCGAGCGTGCCGGCGAAGGACTCCTCGACGACGAACACGACCCGGTGGCCGCGCTCCCTGAGCACGTTGCCGATCCCGACGCAGTTGTTGGTGGGGCCGAAGGCCCCCTCCGGGAAGAACACGATCGTCCGCCGCTCCTCGCGCAATGCTTCCTCCTCTCGCACCTCGGCACGCGCACTGATACCGGCGCGGGACGGGACGGGTCAACCCAGGCGGAGACCGGCGGGCACCCGGGGGCCGACCGGCATCCGGCGCGGCGCGTTCCCTCCCGGCGGCGTACGCTTCCCGGGATGGACGAGCACCTGCGGGTCCCGGAGGCCCTCCACGATGGCGGGGCGGACGGCCGATGAGGAGGGCGACGATGAGACGACCGTTGATCCTCTTGACCGCCCTGGGGATCCTCGCGGCCTCCTGCGGGGAGCGCGGACCGGGGAGCATGGGACCGGGACCCGGGGGCCCAGGCGGGTCGCCGACCGGGGACCCGACGGGCGGGCGGCCCTCGCCCACGGCGGAGCCCTCGGGGGGGACGATGAGCTTCGAGGTGTGGTTCGCGCGAGGCGATCGCCTGTTCGTCGTGCACCGCACGGTCCCCGCGTCGCCCAGGGTGGGGACGGCCGCGGTGGAGGGGCTCCTGGCGGGACCGAGCGATGAGGAGCGGGCGGCCGGGCTCACCACGGCGATCCCCGGGGGGTCGAAGCTCTCGGACCTCACCGTGGAGGGCGGGCTCGCCACGGCCGACCTCTCCGGCGCCTTCGCCTCGGGCGGCGGCTCGCTCTCGGTCCGGATGCGGCTCGCGCAGCTGGTGTACACGCTCACGCAGTTCCCCACGGTGGACGGGGTCGCGCTCCAGCTCGATGGCCGCCCGGTGGAGGTGTTCTCGGCCGAGGGGCTCGTCCTCGACCCTCCGATGGTCCGGGAGGACTTCGCTGACCTGCTCCCCCCGATCCTCGTGGAGGAGCCGGCGATCGGCGAGCGGGTGACGAGCCCGGTGACGATCGCCGGGACGGCCGACGTCTTCGAGGCCACGGTGAGCATGCGGATCCTGGACGCGGCGGGCGAGGAGATCGTCCGCACGTTCACCACCGCGGCGTGCGGGACGGGCTGCCGGGGGGACTTCGAGGAGCGGGTCCGGTTCGACGTCGCCGAGGCGCAACCAGGGACGATCGTGGTCTACGAGTCGAGCGCGGAGGACGGCTCGCCGCTCCACGCCGTCGAGATCCCCGTGATTTTCGCGCCCTGATCCGGCGGCGGGGGGTCTTGGGGCGGGCTGGTAGGCTGCGGCGCGTGAGCCCCGAGCGCATCCCCGCGTGGGAGCGGCGGTTCCGCGCGCCTACCGTCTCCCTCCCGACCTGGTCGCGGGCCGCGCCCGACCGCCTCGTGTACGCGACGAACGAGGGCGGGGTGTGGCAGGTCCACGCCTGGGACCTCGCGAGCGGCGCCCGATGGAGGGTCACCGATGACCCGATCGGGGTCCCCGACGGGGCGCCCACGGCCGACGGGCGTGGCGTGGTCTGGTTCCACGACGAGACCGGCGACGAGTTCGGCCGCCACCTCGTCGCGCCGTTCGAGGGTGGTCGCGGGGTGACGCTCTTCCCCGGGGTCCCCGAGGGATGGCCGTCGGGCCTCGCCCTCGGCCGGTCGGTATCGGCGGTTGGGCTGGGCCTCGAGGACGGTTCCTTCGCGGTCTGGTTGGTGCCTCCCGACGGACCGCCCCGGGAGCTGGTCCGCCACCACGAGCTCCTCGAGGTGGGCGGGGCGTGGCGCGGGGGATCGGCGCTCGGAGGCCTCTCGGCCGACGAGCGGCTCCTCTGCGTGGCCCACGCCGAGCACGGCGACAGCCTCCACCCCGCGCTGCGCGTCTACGACGTCGCGAGCGGGGAGGCGGTGGGCGAGCTGTGGGACGGTCCGGGGCTCGGGCTCTCGGCCTGGGCCTGGAGCCCCGTGCCGGGCGACGCGCGCCTGGCCGTCGTGCACGAGCGGGAGGACCTCGAGCGGCCGGCGATCTGGGACCTCTCCACCGGGGAGCGGGTCGACCTCGCGCTCGATCTTTCGGGACCGGTCGATCGGGTGCTGGACTGGTGGCCGGACGGCTCGGCCCTGCTCCTCTGCCACTCCCACGAGGGCCGTGACCGCCTCTTCCGGTTCGAGATCGCCAGCGGGAGGCTCGCGGCGGTGGACCATCCCGAGGGAACCGTGACGGACGCCCGGGTCCGCCCCGACGGGGAGGTCTGGTTCCGCATGTCGAGCGGGCGGTCGGCCCCGCGCGTCGGCTCCTCGCGCGGGCGGGACGTCCTCGCGCCCGAGGGCGAGCGTGCGCCCGACGGGAGACCGTACCGGCCGTGGGCCTTCGCGGGGCCCGGGGGCCGGGTGCACGGGTTCGTCGTGACGCCCGAGGGCCCCGGGCCCTTCCCGACGGTCCTGGAGATCCACGGCGGACCGCACTGGCACTGGGCCGACGCGTTCTCCCCGCTCGTGCAGGCCTGGGTGGACCACGGGTTCGCGGTCGCGCTGGTGAACTACCGCGGCTCCACCGGGTACGGGAGGGCCTGGCGCGACGCCATCGTGGGGAACCCGGGCCTCACCGAGCTGGACGACCTCATGGCCGGGGTGGACGACCTCGTGGCCCGAGGGGTGGCCGATCCCGAGCGGCTGGTCTGCTCCGGGGAGTCCTGGGGTGGGTACCTCACGCTCCTCGCGCTCTCCCTCCACCCCGAGCGATGGGCGTGCGGGGTGGCGGGTGTGCCGGTGGGCGACTACGTCGCCGCCTACGAGGACGAGGCCCCGGCCCTCCAGGCGATGGACCGAGGGCTCTTCGGCGGCGGGCCGGAGGAAGTCCCCGATGCCTACCGGGAGCGGTCCCCGATCACGTACGTCGACCGCGTGAAGGCGCCGGTCCTCGTGCTGGCCGGCGAGAACGACAGCCGTTGCCCCATCCGCCAGATCGACCGCTACGTGGAGGCCCTCCGGGCGCGGGGCGGAGAGGTGGAGGTCTACCGGTACACGACCGGGCACTCCTCGTTCCTGGTGGACGAACGCGTGCGCCAGATGCGGGCGAGGCTCGACTTCGTCCTGCGCCACGTCCCGGGGGTGGGCCGCACGACCTGAGCCTGAGCCGGGCGGCCGCGAGCGGGGCGCGGCCGCCCCCGTCGGTCACCAGTACCCGCGCGCCCGTTCGGCCTCCGCGACCCGGGCCACCGCGATGTCGTAGGCGGCCTCCCGCAGCGTCACCTCGTAACGCTCGGAGCGGGTGATCACGGCCTCGGTCGCGGCGGTCATCATCTCCGCGAGCCGGTCGTTCACCTCCTGCTCGCGCCACCGCTCGTGCTGGGTGTTCTGCGCCCACTCGAGGTAGGACACGACGACGCCGCCGGCCGAGGAGAGGATGTCGGGGACCACCGTGACCCCGCGGCCGAGGAGGACCTGCTCCGCCTCGGGGGTGACCGGGTAGTTCGCGACCTCCAGGATCACCTTGGCGCGGATGCGGTCCACGTTGTCGGCCCGGATCGACTCCTCGAGGGCGGCCGGGACGATCACGTCGGCCTCCACGCCGAGGAGCTCGTCGGCCTCGAGCGTCTCGCCTCCGTAGAAGCCGGCCACGCTCCCCGTCTCCCGCTTGTGGGCGAGGACCATGTGGGGCTCGAGGCCCCCGGGGTTCACCACCGCCCCCTTGCTGTCGGAGATCCCGATGACCCGGTACCCCCACTCGTCGGCCAAGCGGGCGAACCAGGATCCGGCGTTGCCGAACCCCTGCACGACGACCCGGGTCTCCTCCCTGCTCCATCCCCACTCCCGCACCAGGCGGTCGAGGCAGACCAGCGCCCCGCGCCCCGTCGCCGCGTCCCGCCCCAGCGAGCCGCCCAGGGCCAGGGGCTTGCCCGTGATGATCTCGGGGTGCCATCCGACGTGTCGGCTGTACTGGTCGAACATCCAGCCCATCACCCTGGCGTCGGTGTTCACGTCGGGGGCCATCACGTCGCGGGTGGGCCCGACGAGGTGGCCCACGGCGTGCATGAAGCGCCGCGACAGCCGCTCGAGCTCGGCCTCGGAGAGCAGCTTGGGATCCACGCGGACCCCGCCCTTCCCGCCCCCGAAGGGGAGGTCGAGGAGGGCCGTCTTCCAGGTCATGAGGGCCGCGAAGCACCGGATCTCGTCCAGCGTCACCTGGGGGTGGAACCGGACCCCGCCCTTGTAGGGTCCGCGCGCGCCGTTGTACTGGACCCGGTATCCGGGGAACACGGCGAGCGATCCGTCGTCCATCGGGACCCGCACCTGCACCGCGAGCTCCCGGTAGGGGCGGGAGAGCATCTCCCGCATCTCCGGCTCGAGGCCCAGCCGCTCGGCCGAGCCCTGGAAGAACCCGCGAACCGCCTCGAACGCACCCATCTTCGACACCCTCCGCGTCCAGCTCGGATGCATTCTCCCGCAGTCGGGCCGGCCGCGCGACCGCCGTTGGGACGAGGCCGGGCGGGCCCCTCGGCCACGGGGGGTTCCCCTGGCCACGGTGCGCTACGGTGGGGCCGTGGAGGGCATCCTCGAGGCGCTGCCGTCCTGGGTTCGGATCCTGGTCGCCGTGGCCCTCGGCTTCGGGATCTGGCGGGTGGGGATCGGGATCCTGCGCTCGCTCGGCGGCGGCGCGCGGCCCGGCGGGCCGGTGGAGGCGGAGGACGTGGAGGACCTGGACGTGTTCCTGGTCTGCGGGGAGTGCGGCACGGAGTTCCGCATCACGCGGCTCGGCGAGCTGCAGGTCCCCCGCCACTGCGGGGAGCCCATGCAGATCGTGCGCCGCCCCCGCGCGTAGGTGGTGTGCCCGGCGCGGGGGCATCCTCCACGGCGCGTCCACCGTTTCCTCCGCGTGGAGGGCTCGCTTCTCCACAGCGCGCAGGCGGCTCCGAGGTGAGCGTCCCCAGGTTCTCCACAGCCTCGTCGTCCACAGGTGTGGAAAGGCCTGTGGAAGATCACACGGATGTCATCCGCCGGATCAGCGCCACTGGGTCGCGCCGAGGAAGCCCAGCGCGATCAGACCGAGGCCGAGCCACAGGTAGCCGTTGCTGGGGCTCGTGCCCGGGAGGAGCCCCATGTAGTTGAGGACCACGACGGCGACGCCGGCCCCCATCACGCCGAGCACGGCCCAGCCCCACCATCGAGGGCTCGCCCGGGGCCCCCGCTTGCGCGGAGGTTCGACCTGGTAGCGCCGCTTCGGGGGGCGGCGCTTGGACCTGGACTCCGGCACGGAGCGCATGGTAGCGGCCCGTGAGCGGAGCGTCCGCTCCCGGGTGGGCCCGAGGCTCCGGGATGGGACCGGCAGGCCGGCGTTGAGCAGGGGCGGGTGGGGATGGGATGATTTCTCGCCCCATGACCGAACACCGGCCCTGGTTCGCGCGGTACCCCGAGGGGGTCCCCCGGACGCTCGAGCCCTACCCCGAGATCTCGGCCTTCTCCATGCTCGCCGGCGCCGCCGAGCGGCACCCGACGAAGCCGGCGATCGCGTGGTTCGGCCGGCACCTCTCCTACCGGGAGCTCCTCGCCGAGACCGAGCGGTTCTCCGCCGTCCTGGCCGGACTCGGGATCCGCAAGGGCGACCGGGTGGGATTGGTCCTGCCGAACTCCCCCCAGTACGTGATCGCCTACTACGCCACGCTGCGGCTGGGCGCGATCGTGGTGGGCAACAACCCCCTGTACACCCAGCGGGAGCTCGCCCACCAGCTCCGGGACGCGGGCTGCAAGGTCGTGATCGTGCTGGACCAGCTCTACCCGAACGTGGCCGCGGTCCGCCACGATGTCGGCAACCCCGAGGTCGTGGTGACCAGGCTGACCGACTACATGCCGTTCCCGTTGAACGTCCTCGCCCCGCTCAAGCTCCGCCGGGACGCGCGGCGCGAGGGGAGGCCGTGGCCCCCGGTGCCCGAGGGGGCGCCGGTGCGGTGGTGGAGGCGGTTGCTCCGGGAGGCGGGGCCGACCCCGCCGGCGGCCGAGGTCGAGCCCAGGACCGACCCGGCGGGGTTCATCTACACGGGGGGGACGACCGGCCTCGCCAAGGCCGCGGTGCTCTCCCACTTCAACCTGGTGGCCAACGCCCGGCAGTGCGCGGCCTGGTTCCCCGACCTCGGGGACGGCACCGACGCGATGATGTGCGTGCTGCCCTTCTTCCACTCCTACGGGATGACCGTGTGCATGAACCTCTCGGTCCACCGGGCGGCGAAGATGATCCTGGTCCCCCGGTTCGACCTGCACATGGTGCTCAGGCAGATCCAGAAGGAGAAGCCCACGCTCTTCCCCGGCGTGCCGCGGCTGTACCACGCGCTGAACGAGGCCCCCGAGACCCGGCGGTACGACCTCCGCTCGATCAAGGCCTGCCTCTCGGGCGCGGCGCCGCTCCCGCTCGCCGTGGCCGAGCGGTTCCGGGAGGTGACGGGCGGCGCCCGCCTGGTCGAGGGCTACGGACTCACCGAGTGCTCCCCGGTCACCCACGCCAACCCGATCCACGGGCGGGCGAAGGAGGGGTCGATCGGGTTGCCCCTCCCCGACACCGACTGCAAGATCGTGGACCTCGAGGACCCCGACCGGGTGGTCCCGGTCGGGGGAGAGGGGGAGCTCTGCATCCGAGGGCCGCAGGTGATGCTCGGGTACTGGAACCGGCCGGAGGAGACCGCCCTCGTGATCCGGAACGGCTGGTGCCACACGGGCGACGTGGCCCGGATGGACGAGGAGGGCTACTTCCAGATCGTCGACCGGATCAAGGAGATGATCATCGTCTCCGGGTTCAACGTCTACCCGACGGAGGTCGAGCAGGTGCTCCACCGCCACCCCAAGGTCCAGAAGGCGGCCGTGATCGGCGTGCCCGACGAGGTCACCGGGGAGGCCGTGAAGGCGTTCGTGGTGCTGAAGCCCGGGGAGACGGCCACCGCGGAGGAGATCATCGATTGGGCGCGGGACCCCGCCCAGGGGCTCGCTGGGTACCGGGTGCCGAGGTTCGTCGAGTTCCGGGACTCGCTCCCCGAGACGATGATCGGGAAGGTCCTCCGGAGGGTGCTGCTCGAGGAGGAGCGGAGGAAGGCCGGGGCCTCGTCGTGACGATCCGCTGGGACCTCGCGGGGGCCGAGGTCCGTCCGCTCGAGCCGGCCGACGCGGAGGATCTGTTCCGGGTGATCGACGCGGAGCGGACGCGCCTGGGGGAATGGCTCGGCTGGGTCGACGCCGTCAGGTCGGTGGACGACGAGCGGGCCTGGATCTCGAGGACCGACGATCCGCTCGAGCGCCTCGGGTTCTTCGTCGGCGGGCGGCCGGTCGGCGGGCTGGGGCTCCATCGGGACCCGTTCGGGGTCTGCGGGGAGATCGGCTACTGGATCGCCGGGGCCTTCGAGGGACGGGGCCTCGTGACCGCCGCCTGCCGTCGGCTCGTCGACCACGGCTTCCGCGAGCTCGGGCTCCACCGGATCGAGATCGAGGCGGCCCCGGGGAACCGGCGGAGCCGGAGGATCCCGGAGCGGCTCGGGTTCCGGCCCGAGGGGGTGCGGCGGGAGGCCGGGCGGACGTCGCGGGGCTACGTGGACCTCGTGGTGTACGGGCTCCTCGAGCACGAGTGGCCGGGGGGCGGCGCCTACCTGTGAGCCCGCGGCGGGCCGTGCGGGCGGTGGTGTTCGACCTGTTCGGCACCCTGGTGCGGGAGTTCCACCACGAGGAGTGGGACCGGTGGTTCCGGGCGACCGCCGAGGCCCTGGGGGCGGACGAGGCGGCCTTCCGGGCCGCCTGGCGAGCCACCTCGGTCGAGCGCCAGACCGGCGGGCTGGGGGACATCGAAGGGAACCTCCGGGCCATCTGCGCGGGGATCGGCGCCCGCCCGTCCGGCGAGGCGATGGTCCGGGCCCTCGAGGTCCGCCGGCGCTTCTACGACGAGGCGTGGGAGCCGATGCCCGGGGCCGAGGAGACGCTCCGGGCCGTGAGGGGCCGGGGCCTCCGGACGGCGCTCGTCAGCATGTGCGCGCCGGACACCCCGCCCCGGTGGCGAGCCTCGGCGCTCGCGCGGTGGATCGACGTCGAGGTGTTCTCCTGCGAGGTCGGCCTCCGCAAGCCGGACCCCGCGATCTACCGGCTCGCGTGCGAGCGACTGGAGGTCCCGCCCCCCGCATGCCTCTACGTGGGCGACGGGAGCTACGGCGAGCTCACGGGGGCGCGGGCGGTGGGGATGCGGGTCGTGCGCCTCCGCGACCCCGCCGAGCGCGAGGGTGAGTTCTACCGACCGGAGGAGGAGCCCTGGCAGGGGCCCACGATCGGCGCGCTCCCGGAGCTGATCCCGCTGCTCGGGGCCTGAGCGGTCCGGAGGGCGGCGGTCTCCTCGGCGAGCGCCACCACCGCCCCCACGACGAGCGTGGCGGGGGGGCGCAGGCGGGCCGCGCGGGCGAGGTCGGGGAGGGTGGCGAGGGTCCCGACGACGGTCCTCTCGGCCGGGGTGGTGGCGGCCTCGACGGCGGCGGCCGGCTCCTCGGCCGCCCGGCCCGCCGCGACCAGGGCCCGGCAGACCTGCGCGAGGCGACCCGCGCCCATCAGCACGACGAGCGTGTCCGCGGCGCGCGCCAGGGCCGCCCAGTCCGGCCCGCTCCCGTCGGCGGTGGTGGCGGTGACCACGGCGAAGCTCCGAGCCAGGCCCCGGTGGGTGACGGGGATGCCGGCGGCGGCGGGCGCGGCCACGGCGGAGGTGACGCCCGGCACGACCTCGACGGGGACCCCCGCGCGGGCGCAGGCGAGCAGCTCCTCCCCGCCGCGGCCGAAGACGAACGGGTCGCCGCCTTTGAGCCGGACCACGGCCTGGCCCCGCCGGGCCCGCTCCACGAGGAGCGCGCAGATCGCGGCCTGGTCGGGATGGGGCCGCCCGGGCGCCTTCCCCACGTCGATCCGCTCGGCCCGCGCCGGCGCGAGGTCGAGGACGGCGGGCGAGATGAGCCGGTCGTGGACCACGACGTCGGCCCGACGCAGGACCTCGGCCCCGCGGAGCGTGAGGAGCCGGGGGTCCCCCGGGCCGGCGCCGACCAGGAACACCCGGCCGATCCGGGGGCCGGGCCGGCGGCCGGACGAGGCCCGGGCCGCGGGGTGACGGGCGCGAGGGTTCATGAGGCCGCCTCCGCGGCGAGCAGCCGAGCCCGGAGCCGCTCTCGGAGCTCGCCGGCCCGCCCCTCGGCCACCAGCCGCTCGGCCTCGGTCAGGTCGAGGGCCGCCCGCCAGCGACGGGCCCGCTCGGGTCCGTCGACGGAGGCGGGCATGCCCGCCCGGAGGTCGCGCAGGACCTCCAGGACCTCCGCCCAGGCGGGGCCGAATCGTTCCTCGAGCTCCTGCCGGAGCTTCGCTGCGAGGGCCGGGGAGGCGCCGCCGGTCCCGATCGCCAGCACGAGGTCTCCGCGGCGGACCACCGCGGGCGCGGCGAAGTCGCAGTTCGGGACGTCGTCGATCACGTTCACGAGCGCCCGTCGGGCCCTGGCCTCGGCGGCCAGGCGCGCGCGTTCGGCGGGATCGGGGTCCCAGCCGACCACCAGGAACGCGCCGTCGAGATCGTCGGGGCGCCAGGGCCGCCGCTCGACCCGGACCCGGGGATCGGCGGCGAGGGCTTCGAGCCGCGCGAGCGGTCCCTCGGCGAGGACGAGCACCTGGTCCGCGCCGCCCGCGAGGAGGGCCTCGACCTTCCCCTCCCGCACGGCGCGCGAGCCGACCACCACGCAGCGCCGGCCGCGGAGCTCCAGGAGCGCGGGGTAGCCGAACCTGCCCACCGCTCACCCCGCCGCGAGGCTCTGGACGGCGATCCCCTCGGGACCGAGGGAGAGGGTGAGGGCGAGCCCCTCGACCTCGATCGAGATGGTGGAGCGCCCGGGGGCGGGCGCGGCGGCCCGGACCGAGCGGATCCGGCGGCCGGCGAGGGGGGCGAGGGCGCGGTTGAGCTCGTCCACGGCGCGGGCCGCCCGCCGACCCGCCGGTGTACGGCGGTGGACGGCGGCGAGGATCCGCTCGGCCTCGGCCCGGCCCAGCTCCCGCGCGCGGCCGGTCTCGAGGGCGACCGTGCACACCCGCTCCAGGACCCCCACCAGCTCGGCGGGGACCGTCCCGATCCGGGCCGCGCGGGCCAGCTCCCGGGCCCGGGCCGCGAGGCCCTCGGGGAGGGCCCGGGCGTAGGCCGCGGCGAGGGCGGCCACCGCCTCGCGCTCCTCCGCCCGGAGGGCGACGGGTTCCGGCGCCTCCGTCGGCCCGGGCGCGGCGGAGGGCATCATGGCCCGTCCCCCCCGCCCCCCTCCGCGGCCTCGCGGAGGATGGCCTCGGCCTCGTGCTCGAAGCCGCCGGTCTCGATGGGGCAGTGGATCCCGCACTCCTTCGGAGCGCCCTCCTCCCACCACCAGCGCCCGGCCCGGTCGTCCTCCCCCGGGGCCACGGGCCTGGTGCAGGGGGCGCAGCCGATGCTCGTGTAGCCGCGGGCGTACAGCGGGTGGACCGGCACGTCCTCGGCGCGGAGGTAGTCCCAGACCTCCTCCTTCGTCCAATCGGCCAGGGGGTTCAGCTTCACGATCCCGCCGTGGTCGTGGTCGAGCTCGACCTTCTTGATGGCAGCCCGCGACGCCCACTGCTCGCGTCGGAGCCCCGTGAACCAGGCGTCGAGGCCGGCCAGGGCGCGGACGAGCGGGCGGACCTTCCGGACGTGGCAGCAGAGGAGCCGCAGGGGGACGCTCGCGCGGAACAGGTCGGGGCCATGGCGGCGGACCATGACCTCGATCTCCCGGGGATCCGGCCGCGGCACCTCGAAGCGGACCTCCGGGTAGCGGGCCCGGATCTCGTCGAGGAAGGCGAGGGTCTCCGCCGGGAGGCGGCCGGTGTCCACCGTGATGGCCCGCACGTCGGGCCGGATCCGGGCGGCCATGTCGAGGACGGCCATCCCCTCGGCTTGGAGCGCGGTGACCACCGCGACCCGGTCGCCGAAGGTCTCCAGGCCCCAGGCGATCACCTCCTGGGGATCGCGGTCGTCGAGCTCCACCGCGATCTCGCCGATCTCGAGGTCGTCGAAGACGACGCGGGCGGATGCGTCCAGGAGCTCCACGGCTCACCCTCCCGACATCGCGACCAGGATCGTGACGCGGTCGCCGGGCCGGACCGGGGTGTCGAGCCCCTGGAGGGCCCGGACGTCCTCCTCGCCCACGAAGACCAGGTAGGCCTCGGAGGGCTCGCCCCCCGGGAGGACCTCGGCGGCGAAGGCCGGGTGCTGCTCGGCCACGGCGCGGAGCGCCTCGCCCACGGTCGTCGCCGCCACCTCGACGTGGTCGGCGCCGCCCACCAGGCGGAGGAGCGGGCCGGGCACGTGGACGACCACCCCCTCGGCGGCCTCGGGGGCCGGTCGCTCCTCGCCCCGGGCGAGGGTCGCGAGCTCCTCGTCGGTTCGAGCGCGGGCGAAGTCCCCGAACGCGAGGGCGGGCTCGCGGGTCCGGGCGTCGAGCCAGGCCCCCACGAGCCGCTCGAGGACGGCGTCGAGCTCTGCGGCCGGCACGCGCCGCAGCACCGGCCGGCCGATCCCGGCCCGCCGGCCGAGCCCGCCGCCCAGGGTGAGGTCGTAGGCCTCGATCCGCCCCGCCCCGTCGGGCGAGGGCGCCGTCGTGCCCTGCAGCCCGATCTCCCCGATCCAGTGTTGGGCGCAGGCGTGCGGGCACCCGTCCATGTGGATCGTGAGGGCGGCCACGGCCTCGGCGCCGAACCGGGCCTCCAGGCGGGGGACCACCTCCGCGAGCTTCTCCTTGGTCTCCGCCACCGAGTAGTTGCAGAACCGGTGGCTCGTGCAGGCGACGGCGCGGGCGAAGGCACCGCGATCCACGGGGAGCCCGAGGTCGGCGAGGCCCGCCCGCAGCTCGCCCACCCGATCCTCGGGGACGTTCCCCGCGATCGCGTTCTGCTGGCGGGTGAAGCGGAGGTCGGCGCCGAGCGCCTCGAGCAGGTCGGCCAGGCGGACGAGCTGGTCGCCGCTCACCCGCCCCACCGGCACCGGGATCCCCACGTAGACCAGCCCCTCCTGCCGCTGCGGGTGTACCCCCAGATGGTCCGCGTCGCCGACGGGCTCGGGCGCGGCGCCGTCCTCGAGGCGGCGGCCGAGGCGCTCCTCCACCCGCTGGCGCATCCCCTCCGGGCCGAGGTCGTCGACCATGAACTTGATCCGGGCCTTGGCCCGGGAGACCCGGTAGCGGAGGTCGTGCTGCCAGGCGTCGGTGACGGCGCGGAGGACCTCGATCGCATCCTCCACCGGGACGAACACGCCGAGGTCCCGGGAGATCCGGGGCGTGTTGGACATCCCTCCGCCCACCCGGAGCGCGAACCCCTCCCGGCCGTCCTTCCTGGTGCCGACCAGCGCCACGTCGTGGATCTCGGGGGCGTTGCACTGCGCCGGGCAGGCCGAGATCGTGTACTTGTGCTTGCGGGGGAGGTTGGAGTAGTCGCGGTTCCCGTAGAAGAACCGCGCCGCCTCCTCGATCACCGGGCGCACGTCGAACAGCTCGTCGGGGTCGATGCCGGCCACCGGGCAGCCCGTGATGTTCCGGACCGTGTCCCCCTCCCCGCCCACGGTGGTCAGCCCGGCCGCCTCGATCGCCGCCAGGACCTCGGGGAGCTGCTCCAGCCGGACCCAGTGGAGCTGGATGCCCTGGCGGGTCGTGAGCTCGGCCTCGTCCCGCCCGTAGCGGCGGGCGATCTCCCCCACGGCGCGGAGCTGGGACGCGCGGATCAGGCCGCCGGGGACCTTGATCCGGACCATGAACGTCCCCACCTTGGGCTTGTCGTGGGTGAGGCCCCACCAGTTGAGCCGGACGATGTCCTCCTCCGGCACGGCCTCGTACCCGAGCTCGATCAGGCGGGGGAGCTCCTCGCGCACGTCCAGCGGGAACCGCTCCCGCTTGAGCCGCTCGATCGAGTTCCTCTTGAGGACCAGGTCCCAGTCCGGTTCGGGACGGACGGTCGCCGGTCGCTGGATGGTGGCCATCGCTCCCTCCTCGGGTCGGGGTCGCCAGCGAGCCCAGCGGGCCCGGGGAGCGAGGGGATCGGTGGGTGGGCTGCGCTACGCCTCGCCCTCGCCCCGGGCGGGCGAGGGGGGACAGCCGCAGAGGCGGGATGGGATCATCACCCCGACCAGGCCGGCGCAGCGCGTTCGGATCATCGTCCCTGGATCCTATCCCTCGGATCGGATTTGCAGGTGCAAAGGTAGCCGCGCGGGCGGGGAGCTGTCAAGACCTCGCTCGGCGCTACGGCTTGCGGGCCTTCGCGATCACCGCGATCGCCACCGAGCCCCGGCGCTCCGGTGGGATCACCCGCTCCATGAGCCGGATGAGCTCCGGCGTGAACAGCGGGTAGAGCGCGGCGTCGCGGATCCCGTACGGCACCTTCTCCCCTATCCAGACGTCGGTGAACCCCGCCTTCTCCATCTTCCGGGCGAAGACACGCTCCGCCATGGCGCCGGACACTCACCCGGCCCAGGCGGCGTCGCTCGTGAGGATCTCGGCGGGCAGGTCTTCCTCGACGGTGAGGTCGGCCACGCACAGCCGTCCGCCGGGCCGGAGCACCCGGTGGATCTCGGCGAGCACGCGGGACTTCCGCGGCGAGAGGTTGATCACGCCGTTGGAGATCACGACGTCCACGCTCCCGTCGGGGAGCGGGATGTCCTCCATCTCGCCCCGTCGGAACTCGGTCCAGGCCCCGACCCCCGCCTCCCGCGCGTGGCCGCGGGCCCGCTCCACCATCTCGTCGAGCAGGTCGATCCCGATCGCCCGCCCGGTCGGCCCGACCTCCCGCGCGGCGAGGATCGTGTCGATCCCGCCACCGGAGCCGAGGTCGAGGACGGTCTCCCCGGGCCGGAGCTCCGCGTGCAGGACGGGGTTCCCCACCCCGAGGGCCCAGGCGATCGCGCCCGCCGGCAGCCCCGCGAGCTGCTCCTCCCTGTACAGGCGCCGGGCCACGGGCTCGCCCCCGCCCGAGCCGATCGCCTCGTAGGCCGTCCGGACGGCGGCCTTCACCTCCGCCTGGTGCAGCAGGTCCTGGTCCATCCCCCTCACCCCTCCAGCTCCCGGACGAACCGCTGGAGCGAATCGCGGACCGGTTCCGGGATCTCCTCCGCCGCGTGGGTCGCGAGGAACGCCTGGAGCTCGCGGGCGAACTCCAGCTCCCCGCAGCACCTCCGGCAGAACGCGAGGTGCTGCTCGACCCGGGCCTGGTCCTCCGGCGACAGCGCCCGGTCGAGGTACTCCCAGAGCTGGCGCACCGCTTCGGAGCACGGGATCAGCCCCGCGTCCTCGGTCATCGCGCTCCTCCCTTCACGAGCAGGCCGGCCTCGTTCGCGTAGTCCCACAGCTCGCGCTCGAAGAGCTTCCGCCCCCGGTGGAGCTGGGCGAGGACGGTCCCGATCGGCTCGTCGAGCAGCCGGGCGATCTCCTTGGTGGAGAAGCCCTCCATGTAGCGGAGCACCAGGGGCGCGCGGTAGCGGACCGGCAGGCGCAGCAGCACGGCGCGGACGTCCTCCCGGCCGAACGCGTGGAGGAAGTCCAGGTGGAGGGTCTCCGAGTACGGGAAGGGGTCCTCCTCCGCGAGGGTCCGGTAGAGGGAGAAGCCCTCGACGTCCTCGACGGCCACCTCGTCCACGCTCCGCGCCTCCTTCCTGAGGCGGTCGCGGAAGGCGTTCACGAGGATCCGACGGAGCCAGGCCGGGCCCGCGGCCTCCTCCTCGAGCGTCGCGTAGGCGCGGTAGGCGCGCAGGAGGCAGTCCTGGACGAGGTCCTCGGCCCCCCGGTCCGTGAGGCGGCGCGCCAGCGCGTACAGGCCGGGGATGGCCTCCGTCGCCATCGCCTCGAACGCCTCCCTCGACCTCGCCGCCCTCGTCTCCATCGGCTCCGACCACGCCCACCGTTGGGACGTCCGAGGGGGCCACCTTATTGCATCGGCGCCCGGGCGCAATGCCGGCTCCTCGGCCTTCGTCCGGGACTTGCGGGAAGACCGAAGCGAAGGCGGGAAGGACCGAAGGAGGGCGCGATGAGCGAGCCGGAACCCGGGAGCGTCACGCTCGTGGGCTCGTACCGGATCGGCGAGGCCGTCGAGGACTTCGAGCTCCCGACGCTCTCGGGGGGCACCTGGCGGCTCTCGGAGGTCCGCGGTGGCCCCGTGCTGATCTTCTTCACGGCGACCTGGTGTCCGTACTGCGGAGCGGAGGCCCCGTACCTCGAGCGGGAGATCTGGCAGCGCTACCGCGACCGGGGGCTCCAGGTGGTCTGCATCGACGTGAAGGAAGGGGCGCACGCGATGGCCCCGTTCGTGGACCGGTACGCCTGGACGTTCCCCGTGCTCCTGGACGACGCGGGCGGGGTCTCGATGCGGTTCGCGCCGATCAAGGAGGGCCTGCCGCCGGAGGTCGCGATCATCAACGCCCACTTCGTGCTCGACGCGGACGGGGTCGTCGTCTACCGCGACTTCCTGAACATGGAGCGCTTCGACGCGAAGGCCGTCCACGTGCGGGCCTTCCTCGACCGCTTCCTGGAGGGGGCGGCGGCGTGACCGTGCGGGTGGGCGAGTGGCTCGGCGTCGAGGCCCTGGTGGAGCCGCGGGCGATCCGCCCGGGCGCCCTCGCGACGCTCGAGGTCGTCCTCCGGATCCCGCCCGGGGGTCACATCCAGTCGGACGAGCCGGCCGAGCCGTTCCTCGTCCCCACCCAGGTGCGGATCGAGGAGGCGGCGGACCTCGTCTTCTGCCCGCCGGGATACCCGCCCGCGGAGGTGGAGACGTTCGCGTGGAGCCCGGTGGAGCTGCGCGTCTTCCGCGGGACGGTCCGCGTCGAGGTGCTGTTCGCCGCGCTCTCCGACGCGGCGCCCGGGCCGCGGCGGATCCGGGGCCGCGTCCGCTACCAGGGCTGCACGGAGGCGCTCTGCCTGCCGCCGGCGGAGCGGGCCTTCGAGACGGAGATGACGGTGATGGCGGCGGAGGAGGGGTGAGCCATGGCGACGGCGGCGATCGGCGGGAGGGCGGAGGACCGGGCAGCCACCCAAGCGCTCCGGGTCGGGAGCTGGCTGATGGGCCTCGCGGCGGTGGGCTTCGTCGGCTACGCAGCGATCTTCTTCGTCCGGAACTTCACCGACGCGTTCCTGGAGCTCGGGATCGGGCCCAACGAGGTGAGCGTGGGCCGGGACGAGATCAGGGCGTTCAGCCCCTCCCTGTTCGAGTACGTCTCGCACCTGCACATCGCGGTGTCGGGGTTCATCGCGGCGACGGGGCTCGCCGTGGTGTTCCTCGTCGCCTACGGGGTGCGGCGGGGCGCGCTGTGGGCCTGGGTGGGCGCCGTGGTCTCGCCCGTGCTCGGCCTGGCGGTGGCGCTCCCCGCCCACTACCCCAACCACTTCGACACGCTCGGGCACCTCGGGCTGATCTACCTCGCCGTCGCGATCTTCGTCGTCGGCGCCCTGGTCAGCCTGCGGGGGATCCTGGCGGAACGGCGCTGAGGGACCGGCGGAGCCGACCGAGGAGGGGAGGAGCGATGGACACCGCGGTGACGAGGAACGGGGTGGACGTCGGCCGGCTGGTGCAGACCATCCAGGCCATCGAGGGCGACCCGGGGATCGCGCGGTTCACCTTCAAGGCGAGGACGAGCTGGCGCGAGGGGAGCACGAGCCGCGGGGAGATCTCCTCGTTCGTGCACGCGGGGCAGGAGGTGCCGCACGCCCGGACGCACGAGCTCACCGGCTGCGAGCCCGGGGTGCTGCTCGGCCGGGACAGCGGTCCCAACGCGGTCGAGCTGGTGCTCGCGGCCCTCGGGTTCTGCTACGCGGTGGGCTTCGTCTACAACGCGGCCGCGCGGGGCTACGACCTCGAGGAGCTCACGTACGAGGTGGAGGGGGACCTCGACCTGCGCAACTTCGTGGGGATCGCCGACGGCCCGCGGCCCGGCTTCACCGCGATCCGGGTGCGGGGCACGGCGAAGGCCGCCAACGCCTCGGAGGAGGAGCTGCAGGAGCTCTGCCGGTACGTGCAGGAGACCTCCCCGGTGCTCGACATCATCGCGCACCCCGTCCCGGTGGAGACGTCGCTCACGGTGCGCTGAGGCCCCGGTCGCCGCCGGGTCCCGCCGGGGGCACGCTCGCCTCGTAGCACAGGTCCACGTGCTCGACCCCGAACCCGAGCCGCCGGTACAGGCGGACGGCCGGGGGGTTCCCCTCGTCGACGTAGAGGACGCCCCGCGTGGCTCCGCGACGGTGGGCCCAGCCCAGGCCCGTGGCGCACAGGGCGTCGGCGAGGCCCGTCCCCCTGACCTCCGGGGCCACCCCGAGGAAGTAGACCCACCCGAGCTCGCCCTCGAGCTTCATCCAGCAGTACCCGACCAGGCCCGCCTCGGCCTCGGCCAGGAGGAACCCGGAGGGGTCGAACCACGCCTCCTCGAGGTGCCAGGCGAGGTCTCGGAGGCGCCACCCGCCGGCGTCGGGGTGGTCGGCGAACACCCGGTTGTGGAGCGCGAGCCAGGCCTCGGCGTCGTCGGGCCGGAAGGGACGGATCCGGAGGCCCGCGGGCGGCTCGATGCCCGGGGCCGGGAGGGGGCGCGACATCCGGAACAGCCGCCGGACGAGGCGCATCCCGAACCGACGGGCGAGCCGTTCCTGGGCGGGCCCCGGGAGGTAGGCCCAGGCGTGGATCCGGCCGCCCCCGTGGGCGGCGACGTGGTCGAGGACGGCGGCGACGAGCCGGGTCCCGATCCCCCGGCCGCGACGCTCGGGCGCGACGAACGCCTCGAGCCGCCAGCCGTGGCGGGTCTCCCGGCGCGAGAGGTGCGCGTAGCCGACGAGCTCGCCGCCCTCGGTGGCCGCGAAGGCCGCGTGGGGGAAGGCCCGGGGCCCCTGCTTCAGCTCGACCAGCGCGTGCTCGCCGATGGGCCGATGGCCGTCGAGCCGGGCCGTGCGCTCGATGAGCTCCGCGAGCCCCCGGAGGTCGCGGGGCCGGGGCCGGTGGATGGCCCGGATCTCGACGCGCGTGCCGCTCCGGGCACGGGCGTCCTGGGTCGCGATCGACGCGTCCATGTCCCCACGGTACCTCGGGGGGCGGACCTCTTGCAACGTGTTGCAGATGCGTCCCGGCCGGGGTGGGACGGGTCGCGCCTCACCCGGACGGGGCGAACTGGTCGAGCTCGGTCGAGCCCTCGAGGGCGAGCGTCGAGGCCTTCCCCCCGCTCACCACCTCCTGGACGAGATCGAAGTACCCCGCCCCCACCTCGGCCTGGTGGCGCGTCGCCGTGTAGCCCAGGGGCTCGAGCGAGAACTCCCGGTCCTGGAGCCGGACGTAGGCCGCCATCCCCTCCCTCGCGTAGCCGTGGGCCAGCTCGAAGAACGAGGCGTTGAGCGCGTGGAACCCGGCGAGCGTGACGAACTGGAACCGGTAGCCCATGGCCGCGAGCTCCCGCTGGAAGCGGGCGATCTCGTGCTCGCCCAGGTGGCGGCGCCAGTTGAACGACGGCGAGCAGTTGTAGGCGAGGAGCTTGCCCGGGAACCGCTCGTGGACCGCCTCGGCGAAGGTCCGGGCCTCACCGAGGTCCGGGGTCTGGGTCTCGCACCACAGCACGTCGGCGTAGGGCGCGTAGGCGAGGGCGCGGGCGATCGCCTGGTCGAGCCCGGCCCGCACCCGGAAGTAGCCCTCCGGGGTCCGCTCCCCGGTGAGGAAGGGCTCGTCGGCGGGGTCGGCGTCGGTCGTGAGGAGCGCCGCGGCGAGGGCGTCGGTCCGGGCCACGAGGACCGTGGGCACGCCCGCCACGTCCGCCGCCAGCCGGGCCGCGACGAGGGTCCGGACGAACTGGGCGGTGGGCACGAGCACCTTGCCGCCGAGGTGGCCGCACTTCTTCTCCGAGGCGAGCTGGTCCTCGAAGTGGACCCCGGCTGCCCCGGCCTCGATCATCGCCCGCATCAGCTCGTAGGCGTTGAGCGCGCCCCCGAACCCGGCCTCGGCGTCGGCCACGATCGGCGTCATCCAGTCGATATCGGGGCGCCCCTCGGCCCAGGCGATCTGGTCGGCCCGCCGGAGCGCGTTGTTGATCCGCCGCACGAGCGAGGGCACGCTGTTGGCGGGGTAGAGGCTCTGGTCGGGGTAGGTCTCGAGGGCGAGGTTCGCATCGGCCGCGACCTGCCAGCCCGAGACGTAGATGGCCCGGAGGCCGGCGCGGACGGCCTGGACCGCCTGCCCGCCGGTGAGGCAGCCGAGGGCCGGGACGTAGGGCTCCTCGCGGAGGAGCCGCCACAGGCGCTCGGCGCCCCGGCGGGCGAGCGTGTGCTCGATCCAGAACGACCCGCGGAGGCGGAGCACGTCCCGGGCGGCGTAGGGGCGGACGATCCCCGACCAACGGGGGTCGTCGCGCCAGCTCCGCTCGAGGGCGTCGGCCTCGCGGTCGAGGCGTTCGGCGAGGTCGGGGTCGGTGAAGGTGGCGTCGGACATCTCCATGGTCCTCCTCGGGTCGGTCGTTCGGCAGAGGTGGGGGCGCGGTCGCGGCGGGGGGCCGGCGCCGCGCCTAGGCTCCGACGCCGGATACGCGGAACCCCGGGACGGGGCGGGCTGCGTGGCTGGCGCGGACCATGGCGGGTGCATGGTGCCGGAACGGCCGAGCCGGTGTCAACCGGCGGTCTCAGCCCAGCCGCTCGTAGGCCGGGAGCGTGAGGAACTCGACGAAGGGCTCCGCCGTCGCCACCTCGAGGAACAGCTCCCGGGCGGCATCGAGCGTCGCCGGGTTCCCCTCCTCCCGGATCCTCCCGACCTGCTCCTCGACCACCGCGTCGACGAGCCTGCGGTCCACCCGCCGTCCGTCGGCGAGGCGGACGCCGTGGTGGAGCCACTGCCAGACCTGCGAGCGGCAGATCTCCGCCGTCGCGGCGTCCTCCATGAGGTTGTGGATCGCCGCCGCGCCGACGCCGCCGAGCCAGGAGGCGAGGTAGCGGATCCCGACGTCCACGTTCGTCCGCAGGCCCTCCTCGGTGATCCGCCCGCCCGGCACCCGGACGTCGAGGAGGTCGGCGGCCGTGACCCGGACGTCCTCGCGGAGGCGGTCGAGCTGGTTCGGCCGCTCCCCGAGGACCCGGTCGAAGACCTCGGTGGCGACCGGGACGAGGTCCGGGTGCGCGACCCAGGTCCCGTCGAAGCCGTCGGTGGACTCCCGCTCCTTGTCCTCCCGGACCTTGGCGAGCGCCACCTCGTTCACCGCCGGGTCGCGTCGGGAGGGGATGAAGGCCGCCATCCCCCCGATCGCGTGGGCCCCCCGGCGGTGGCAGGTGCGGACCAGGAGCTCGGTGTAGGCGCGCATGAACGGCACGGTCATCGTGACCTGGGCCCGGTCGGGGAGGACGAACCGGGGGTCCCGCCCGAGCTTCTTGATCACGCTGAAGATGTAGTCCCACCTCCCGGCGTTCAGCGCCGTGGCGTAGGGGCCGAGGGCGTGGAGGATCTCGTCCATCTCGAAGGCTGCGAGGATCGTCTCGACGAGGACCGTCGCGCGGATCGACCCGCGGGGCACGGCGAGCGAGTCCTCGGCCAGCGCGAACACGTCGTGCCAGAGGGCGGCCTCCTCGTGCGACTCGAGCTTGGGGAGGTAGAGGTAGGGGCCGGTCCCCCGATCGAGGAGCTCCCGGGCGTTGTGGAAGAACCAGATCCCGAAGTCGAAGAGCGAGGCCGAGACGGTCTCCCCGTCGATCCGGACGTGCTTCTCCGGCAGGTGCCAGCCGCGGGGGCGGACGAGGAGCGTGGCGGTGCGTTCCGCGAGCGCGTAGCGCCGCTCCGGGGTCTCGAGGGAGATCGTCCGCCGCACCGCGTCCACCAGGTTCACCTGGCCCTGGACGCAGTTCGCCCAGGTGGGGGAGTTGGCGTCCTCGAAGTCCGCCATGAAGACCCGGGCGCCGGAGTTGAGCGCGTTGATCATCATCTTCCGGTCCACGGGGCCGGTGATCTCCACCCGGCGGTCGGCGAGGTCGGCGGGGGCGGGGGGGACCCGCCAGTCGCCCTCCCGGACGCCTCGCGTCTCGGGGAGGAAGGTGGGCAGCACGCCCCGGTCGAGCTCCCGCTGGCGCTCCCGGCGCCGCTCGAGCAGCTCCCGTCGTCGGCGATCGAACCCCCGGTGGAGGAGCGCGACGAACCCCAGGGCCTCGGGGGTGAGGACCTCCCTGGCCCGTCCCTCGACGGGGGCGAGCACCTCCACGCCGGCGTCGTCGAAGCCCGCCACGGCGCGGATGGTGGCACACGTCGCCGGCCGCTGCCCAGCTCGGCGGCTAGCGGCCGGTCGCGGCGATGGCCGTGAGGGTCCGGTTCCCTCCCTCCTCGAGCGCCGCGACCTCCCCCGGCGGGGTCGGGCTCGGGCGCGGTCGCCGAGGGGTCCCTGGAACCGCGTCTCGGCCCCGTGGAGGCTCAGGGGACGATCTTCGAGATCGGGAGCTCGAGGATGTCGGTGGCCCCGGTCGCCTTGAGCAGCGGGATCAGCGTGTTGACGGTGGCCTTCTCGACGACGGTCTCGATCGCGTAGCCGCCCTCGGCGAGGGAGGAGACCGTCGGCGCCTTCATCGCCGGGAGCACGTCGAGCACGGGCCGGAGGTGCTCCTCGTCCACGTTGAGCTTGATCAGGACCTTCCCCTGGGCGCGGATGGCCCCGAGGAGGAGGAGGGCCACGTCGTCGATGGCCCGGCGCCGGTCCGGGTCCCGGGCCGAGGCGCGGTTCGCGATGAGCAGGGTCTCGGACTCGAGGAGCGTGTCCACGACCTTCATCCCGTGGGCCCGGAGCGTGCTGCCGGTCTCGGTCACGTCGACGATCGCGTCCACGATCTCGGGGACCTTGGCCTCGGTCGCCCCGTAGGACCAGACCACCTTCACCGGGACGCCGAGGTCGGCGAAGAACTTCGCGGTGAGGTTCGGGTACTCCGTGGAGATCCGCGAGCCCGGCGGGAGGTCCCGCGCGGAGGTCGCCGGGTGGTCCACCGGGACCGCCAGCACGATCCGCACCCTCCCGGTCCCGCTCTTCGCGTACTCGAGCGAGGCGATAACCTCCACGTCGGCCCCGGTCTCCACGACCCAGTCGCGGCCGGTGATCCCGAGGTCGAAGAACCCGTCCTGGACGTAGGTGGGGATCTCCTGGGGGCGGAGGAGCGAGACCCGCTCGATCCGCTCGTCGTCGATCCGGCCGTGGTAGTCGCGGGGGGAGCCGCGGCGGACGCGGAGATCCGCCGCCTCGAACAGGCGGAGGGTCTGCTCCTCGAGGGAGCCCTTGGGGAGCACGAGCCGGAGCACGGCCGCAGTGTAGGCGACGGCGTGGTTGATGGCCTCGGTATGTATCCGTATCTCCTTCGTATGAATCACCGGGCCACCGTCTCCGAACGCGGCCAGGTCACGATCCCCAAGCCCCTCCGGGACCGCCTCGGCATCCGCCCCGGCGAGGTGCTCACGTTCACCGAGGAGCGGGGGAGGCTCATCGCCAGGAAGGCGATGCCGGTGGACCCCGTCGAGCGCGTGTACGGGATCCTCGAGGGGACCGACGCGATGCCCGAGGGCGGGGGCACCGACGAGTACCTCGAGGCCGTCCGCGGGCCCGCCGAGGGTGGGACGTGATCACGGCGGTCGACTCGAGCGTCCTCCTCGACGTCTTCCTTCCCGATCCGGACCACGGCCCCGCGTCGGCGGCGGCCCTCCGCCGCTGCTTGGCTGAAGGGAGCCTCATCGCCTGCGACGTGGTCTGGGCCGAGGTGGCGCCTCGGTTCCCCTCCGAGGACCTCGTCCGCCGGGCCATGGGTGAGCTCGGGGTGGCGTTCGTGGCCCAGGACGAGGAGACGGCGCTCCTCGCGGGCTCCGCCTGGCGGGCGTATCGGCGGGCGGGCGGTCGGCGGGAGCGACTCGTCCCCGGCTTCCTGGTGGGCGCCCACGCCCGGCTGCGGGCCGACCGGCTCCTCACCCGCGACCGCGGCTTCTACCGGCGCTGGTTCCGCGGGCTGCGGCTGGTGGAGCCGACGCCCTGAGCGCCGCCTCGACCCCCCGGCGCGACGCGCCTGCTGCCCCGGCGTCCGGCCCGCTCAGGCCTCGACCCCGCGGAAGAAGCAGGACCGGGCGCCGGTGTGGCAGGCGGCGCCGACCTGGTGGACGCGGACCAGCACGACGTCCCCGTCGCAGTCGGCGCGGATCTCCTCGACGTGCTGCACGTGGCCCGAGGTCTGGCCCTTCCGCCACAGCTCCCGCCGCGACCGCGACCAGAACACCGTCCGGCCCTCCCGGAGGGTGGCTTCGAGCGCCTCCCGGTTCATCCAGGCCACCATCAGGACCTCGCCCGAGTCCGCGTCCTGGACCACGGCGGGGAGGAGGCCGCGGTCGTCGAAGCGGAGGTCGTCGACGGGGACGCGTTCCACGGTGGTCACCTCCGCACCGGGATGCCCCGGGCCGCGAGGTGGTCCTTCACCTCGCGGATCGTGAGCTCCCGGAAGTGGAACAGCGAGGCCGCGAGCACGGCGTCGGCGTGCCCCTCGAGGATGGCGTGGGCGAAGTGCTCGGGCCGCCCGGCCCCTCCGCTCGCCACGACCGGCACGGGGACCGCGTCGGCCACCGCCCGGGTGAGCTCCACGTCGTAGCCGTCCTTCGTCCCGTCCCGATCCATCGAGGTGAGCAGGACCTCGCCGGCGCCGTGGCGGGCGGTGGCCTCCACCGCCCAGGCCACCGCGTCCAGGCCGGTGGGGGTCCGGCCGGCCTCGACCACGACCTCCCAGGAGCGGTCCCTGCGGCGGGCGTCGATGGCGATCACCATGCACTGGGTCCCGAACCGCTCCGCGCACCGGGCGAGCATCCCGGGATCGCGGACCGCCGCGGTGTTCACCGCCACCTTGTCGGCGCCGGCGCGGAGGAAGGCGCGGACGTCGTCCTCGCCTCGCACGCCGCCCCCCACGGTGAGGGGGATGAAGACCTGCTCGGCGGTCCGGGCGATCACGTCCAGCGTCGCCCGCCGGCCCTCGACCGTGGCGGTGATGTCGAGGAACACGAGCTCGTCCGCCCCCTCGGCGTCGTAGCGCGCGGCGAGCTCGACGGGGTCCCCGGCATCGCGGAGGTCCACGAACCGGGTCCCCTTCACCACCCGGCCCGCGTCCACGTCGAGGCAGGGGATCACGCGCTTGGCGAGCGTCACGGGAGCCCTCCCGCCAGGATCACCGCCGGCCACCCCGAGAGCGTCACCCGCCCACCTCCTCGAGCCGGAGCGTCCCCTCGTACAGCGCCCTGCCCACCACGGCGCCTTCGACCCCCAGCTCGGCCAGGGCGCGCACGTCCGCCGCGTCCCGGACGCCGCCGCTCGCGAGGACCGGCCGGTCGGTGCGGGCGAGCACTCCCCGGTACAGCTCGAGGTCGGGGCCGGCCAGCACCCCGTCCGCGTCGATCGCGGTGACGAGGAACCGCGGAGCGCCGGCGGCGTGGAGCGCCGCCAGGGCATCCTCGAGCGGCGGACCCTCCTCGCGCCACCCGGCGACCCGGACCCGACCGGCGCGGACGTCCAGGGCCACGATCACCCGGTCCCCGCAGGCGGCCACCGCCTCCCGGACGAAGGCGGGGTCGAGGGCGGCCCGGGTCCCCAGGACGACCCGGGAGGCCCCGGCGGCGAGCAGCTCCTTGGCCGCCGCGACCGAGCGGACCCCACCCCCGACCTGGACCCGGGCATGCACGGCGTGGCAGATCGCGACGATCGCGTCCCGGTTGTCATCCTCCCCGAGGGCCGCGTCCAGGTCGACCAGGTGGAGGCGGCGCGCCCCGGCTGCCTCGAACCGGCGGGCGACCGCCACGGGGTCGTGGTCGTAGACCGTGGCCGTCCCCGGGTCCCCCCGGCGGAGCCGTACCACCCGTCCTTCCCGCAGGTCGATGGCGGGGATCACGACCACGGGGCGCCCCCCGGTCCCGCTGCGGCAGGGGGGGCGTTCACGACGCCGCCTCCCGCACGAACGCCTCGTACAGGGCGAGGCCCGGCTCGCCCGACTTCTCGGGGTGGAACTGGGTGGCGAAGAGGTTCCCGCGGGCGACGGCGGCCGAGAAGGGCCGGCCGTGCTCTGTCACCCCCACGGTGAGGCTGGGTGCGACGTCTGGCGCGTAGGAGTGCACGAAGTAGAAGCGCGTGCCGTCGGGGATCCCGGCGGTGTAGGGGTGGGCGTCGAGCCAGCGGACCTCGTTCCAGCCCATGTGGGGGACCTTGACCGTGGAGGGGAGCTTCCGGCACTTCCCGGGGAGGAGCCCGAGCCCGGGCTCGGGGTCCTCCTCGCTGCCCTCGAAGAGCACCTGCATCCCGAGGCACACCCCGAACACCGGACGCCCTCCCGCGACGAACGCGCGGAGCGGATCCTCGAGGCCACGGGCCGCGAGGTTCCGCATGCACGCCCCGAAGGCGCCCACGCCGGGGACGACGAGGCCGTCGGCGTCCACGAGCGCCCCTGGATCGTCGGTCACCTGGGCGGCGCCGCCGACGCGCTCCACGGCCCGCGCCACCGAGCGCAGGTTGCCCATCCCGTAGTCGAGGATCACGACCCTGGGCCGCACCGCGCCCTCAGAGGGTCCCCTTGGTGGAGGGCGGCGTCGCGCGGCCGGTCGGTGCGACGGCGTCGCCCAGGGCCTTCGCGAGGCCCTTGAACAGGGCCTCGACGACGTGGTGCGGCGAGCGGCCCGACCGGAGGCGCACGTGGAGCGTCAGCCTGGCCTCGGTGGCGAAGGCCCGGACGAAGTCCTCCACGAGCCCGGTGTCGAACGTCCCGATCGTCTCGGCCGGCACGTCCACCTCGTACACGACGAAGGGTCGCCCGGAGAGGTCGAGCGCCACCTCCACGGCGGCCTCGTCGAGGGGGACCACGATCGAGGCGAACCGGCGGATCCCGCGCTTCTCGCCGAGCGCCTGGGCGAGGGCCTGGCCGAGCGCGATCCCGACGTCCTCCACGGTGTGGTGGCCGTCGACCTCGAGGTCGCCCTTGGCGTGGACCGCGAGGTCGAACCCGGCGTGGGTCCCGAGCTGCTCGAGCATGTGGTCGAAGAACGGCAGGCCGGTGTCCGCCTCGGCGCGCCCGGAGCCGTCGAGCCGGAGATCGACCCGGACGTCGGTCTCCCTCGTGGTCCGGACCACCGTCGCCTCCCGCGGGTCGGTCACGTCGCGAGCACCTCCTCCAGGGCCTCGAGGAACAGGTCCACCTCGGCGGGGGTCCCCGCGGTCACGCGGAGGCACCCCTCGACCGCGTCGGAGAGGTCCCGCACCAGCACGCCGCGGTCGAGGAGGCCGCGGAACACCTCGGCGGCGGGCCGGGGCGGCCGGAACAGCACGAAGTTCGCATCCGAGGGGAAGGCCTCCACGCCGGGCATCGCCCGGAGGACCGCGAGGATCCGGTCGCGTTCGCGGCGGACGTCGCCGAGGATCGCCTGCGCCTCCTCCCGGTGGCGGAGGGCGGCGAGGCCCGCGGCCTGCGTGAGCGCCGAGACGTGGTAGGGCAGGCGGACCCGGCGCAGGTCCTCGACGACCTCGGGCGTGGCGAGGCAGTAGCCGATCCTGGCCCCGGCGAGCGCGAAGGCCTTCGAGAACGTCCGCACCACGACCAGGTTCGGGTGTCGGCCGAGGAGCGGGAGCGCGCTCTCCCCGCCGAACTCGACGTAGGCCTCGTCCACGATCACGAGGCCGTCGAGCGCGGCGGCGAGCCGCTCCACCACGTCGAGCGGCTGGGCGTTCCCCGTCGGGTTGTTCGGCGAGCAGACGAATGCGACCTGGGGCCGGAGCGCGAGGGCCCGCTCCACCTCTCCCGCGCCCAGGAGGAACCCGGGCCCGAGGGGGACCCGCGTCACCTCGGTGTGGGCGGTCCAGGCGATCCGCTCGTGGAGGACGTAGGTCGGGGGGAACACGACCGCGGTCCGGCCCGGCCCGCCGTAGGCGAGGAGGAGTTGGAGGAGCACCTCGTTCGACCCGTTCGCCACCCACGTCCCCTCCGGCACGTGCCCGGCGGCCTGGGCGAGCGCCTCGCGCAGGCGCGTGGCCTCCCGGTCGGGGTAGCGGTGGAGCTGGAGCTGGCGCACGGCCATCGCGAGATCCTCGAGGAACCCCTCGGGGAGGGGGTAGGGGCACTCGTTCGTGTTGAGCCGGGCCCGCACCTCGAGCTGGGGGGCCTGGTAGGGCTCCACCTCCCGGAGGCCGGGGCGGGGCGCGGGGCTCACGGCTGCTCCCCCCGCGCCCGCTCCGCCCGGACCTCGACGGCCCGGGCGTGGCCGACGAGACCCTCGGCCCGGGCGATCGTCGCGACCTCGGGGGCGAGCCGCGCCGCCGCCTCCGACGAGAGCTCCACCCAGGGGCGGACCGTCACGTAGTCGGCCGCCCGCAGGCCGGAGGAGAACCGAGCCGTGCCGGCCGTGGGGAGGACGTGGTTCGAGGCCACGCCGTAGTCCCCGAAGGGCACCGCGCTCCAGGGCCCGAGGAAGATGGCGCCGGCGTTGCGGACCCCCTGGAGGAAGCTCCGCGGGTCGGCCAGGAGCAGCTGGAGGTGCTCGGGGGCGAGGTCGTCCACGACCTCGGCGGCCTGGACCTCGTCGGTGACGAGCACGATCCGGCTCCGGGCGAGGGAGGCGTCGAGGATCCCCCGGCGCCCGGCGCGGGCGAGCTCGGCCGCGAGGGCGTCCTCCAGCCTCGCGGGGAGCCCCGGGTCGGTGCTGACCACCACCGCCGTCGCCTCGGGGTCGTGCTCGGCCTGGGCTAGGAGGTCGCAGGCGAGGAGGACGGGATCGGCCGACGCGTCGGTCACCACGACGAGCTCGGTCGGGCCCGCCAGGCCGTCGATCCCGACGAGCCCGGCGACCTGCCGCTTCGCCTCGGTGACGTAGACGTTCCCCGGGCCTACGATCCGGTCCACGGCGGGGATCGAGGCGGTGCCGTAGGCGAGCGCGGCGATGGCCTGGGCGCCGCCCACCTTCGCGACGCGGGTCGCGCCGGCCCGGGAGGCCGCGTAGAGGACCGCGGGGTGCACGCTCCCGTCGGCCCGCGGCGGGGTCGTGACGACGATCTCCGGGACCCCGGCGACGGCCGCCGGCACCACGGTCATCGCCACCGAGGAGGGGTAGACGGCCCGACCCCCTGGCACGTAGCACCCGACGGCGCGGAGGGGGCGGACGACCTCGCCGAAGCGGACCCCGTCCCGCTCGTCGCTCCACCCCGGAGGGAGCTGGCGGGCGTGGAGGTCGCGCAGGCGCTCCACGAGCGCGTCGAGGGCGGCGCGCAGCTCGGCCGGGACCTCGCGCTCGGCCCCGGCGAGCTCGTCCGGGGTCGCGAGGAGTCCGCGAGCGGTGAGATCGGCGCCGTCGAAGCGCAGGGTGAGCTGGAGGAGGGCGGCGTCGCCCTCCTCCCGCACGCGGCGGAGGATGTCGCGGACGGCCGCTTCGACCGAGGGGTCGGGCTCGAGGCGCCGGGGCTCGAGCCGCTCCCTCCGCTCCCGGAGGTCGAGGAGCTCGAGCATCTACCGCTCCTCGACGGCCCCGTGGTGATGCGCGGTGAGATCCGGGTGGTGCGCACGCCGGTCCCGGGCGAACAGCACGAAGCCGGCCGCCGCGACGGCGAGGGAGGCCGCGGCGAGCAGGCCCAGGGCCACGAGGAACGTGGTCTGCGCATCCACCGGCGTCGGAAGCTTACCGCGCGCCCGCCGGGGGCAGGAGCTGGGCCCCGGGCGCGTCCGACGATCCCGCGGCGTCCCTTGCGGGGACGCCGCTGCGTGACCCCAGCCGGGGACCCGTGAGCACCGCGATCGGGCAGGTCCTCGGTTCGACGGAAGGGACCACGAGCGCGGGATGGCTTGACGCGCCGTGTGCGTGTCGTAGCCCCGGTCGGCCGCTCGTCGGAGGGACGGATGCGACCGACGAGAGGAAGGCAGGGGCCCCGTCGCCCTCGCCGCCAACGCCGGTGCCGCCCTGTCCGCCTTCCTCTCCCCGGTCGGTACAGAAGTCGAGCACGACGTCGCCGAGGGCGATCGCCAGGCGCATCAGGGCCAGTAGATCAGGAAGTGCTTGCACGTGCATCGCCAGCGGATGGGCGACCGCCGCTCGTGCTCCGGGCGCTTCTCCCCGAACTTCAGGCCACACGGCAAGCAGAACCCGTAACCGCCGTAGGCCGCGAACACCTTGCGAAGCTCGCGGTTGCGGCTCTCACACGCCGGAACGACCTTCCTGAGCGTCACGACCTGCCCTCCCCTCTATCACATGCATCACATGCCACGTGACCCCCGGATACCGCCGCGGATCGACCTTCCTCCACGCGGCACACGGCATCCAGACCTCCCGCCTGTTCGTCATCACCCTCGGCAGCGGGGTCGTGCCGGAGGGGGTGGGCGTGGGGCCGGAGCGCGCCCGCCCCGGCGACCGGATCCTGGTGAGCGGGCCGGTCGCCTCCCATGGGGTCGCGGTGATGTCGAGGCGGGCGGGGATCGCCTTCGAGAGCGAGCTCCCCTCGAGACCGCGGCCGCCGCTTCGCTCCGTTCCATCGCTCCTCCCCTCACCACGTCGCCAGGTAGGCCTCGCGGAGGATCTGGCGCCGCAGCCGCGCCGGCACCTCCTCCGCCACGCGCCCCTCGGCGGCCGCGCGGAGGACGACCTCCACCGCCTCCCGGAGCAGCTTCGTTCCGCGGCTCGTCAGGCCGATCAGGTCCTCGAGCGTCGGGTAGGGCACCTCCTCGAGGCTCCGCCGGATCGCGCTGGCCCAGGCGTCGTCGTCTTTGCCGATGATCCTCTCGAGCGCTCGCAGCAGCCGGTGCGCGGGCCCGCTGGCGGTCTCGCCCCGGTACGGTGGGAACCCGAGCTGGTGCCACCACGCCACGTGGACCTCGACCCAAGCGGCCTCGTAGCCCGCCGTCGAGTCGGCCGGCTCCCAGGCCCCGAGCAGCCGGTAGGGGTACTCGCTCAGGAGGTCGAAGTCGGGCTCCTCGAAGAAGTAGCCGCGAGGGCCGAGCACGAAGGAGCCGAACCCCCACGAGCCGGAGACCATGGAGCTCGGGTTCCCGCAGCTGAGCTCCGAGCGACGCTCGGGCAGGAGCCGCTCGAGGATCTCCCCGTGGTCGAGCTCCCAGAACAGGGTGTCCCGCTCCTCGTCGGAGAGCCCCGCGACGAGCTCCTCCCCCACGAAGGTCTGGTCGTCCCTCGCGAGGAACGCGCGGCCCACGGGCCGCAGGCGTCGGACCGGTCGCAGGGCGGAGTCCAGGCGGCGTCGCACGTCGTCGAGGTCGATGCGCCCGAGCAGCGCGTCGATGTCGGTCACCGCGTCCCTCCTTCCTCCGGGGACGGCCGTCGTGGGCCGGTCCCGCGCGGAGGGATCGCGATGCCCGAGGAGCCGCCAGGGCATCGCCCGGACACTTGGTTGTCGGATCGGTCGTCCCGACCTTCCGGCCGCATCCCCGCTCGCGCGGGAGGGCACCTTGGGTGTCCGTCCCAGGTTGCCGGCCCGGAGCGGTTCCCCGCCCCGAGCGCTCCCGATGCTTCGGCGCAGCATAGCGCCCCCCACCGACACGGACCCGCGCCGCGACGCGTCGGGGCCCGGTGCTAGGGTTCGCCTACCCCCCCCGGGCCACGTTGGCGAGCTTCCGGACCGAGCTGGAAGCGCACCCCTGAGCTCCTCTCTCGACCGGTCCGTCCACCTCCTCCACCTCCCGCCGAGAGCGCGGTAGACTCGGGGCGCTGCCGTGACTGGCGCGTCAAGGTGGAGCACCACCGGGGAGCGGCAGCCGAGGGAGAGCCGTGCGCCTGGGCACCGACCGATCTTGGAGGTGTCGATGGGTGCACGGGTCCTCACCGGGGCGATCGCCAGGGAGGCCATCCTCCGCGAGACCGATCCCGAGGTCGCGGAGCTCGTCGAGGCGGAGGTACGTCGCCAGTCCCGGACCATCTCGCTGATCGCCTCGGAGAACCACGTCTCCCGGGCCGTCCTCGAGGCCCTGGGGAGCGTCTTCACCAACAGGTACTCCGAGGGGTACCCGGGACGGCGGTACTACGAGGGGCAGGTGGTCGTGGACCTGCTCGAGTCCCTCGCGGTGGAGCGGGCCAAGCGGCTGTTCGGGGCGGAGCACGCGAACGTCCAACCGTACTCGGGGTCGCCCGCCAACCTCGCCGTGTACGCGGCGTTCCTCGAGCCCGGGGACACGGTGATGGGGATGGCGCTCCCCATGGGCGGCCACCTCACGCACGGCTGGGGCGCCTCGGTCACCGGGCGGTGGTTCCGACCCGTACGGTACGGGATGCGCCGCGACACGGGGCGGGTGGACCTCGAGGAGGTCCGTGACCTCGCGCGCCGGGAGCGGCCCAAGCTCATCTTCTGCGGGGGGACGGCGCTGCCCCGGCAGGTCGACTTCGAGGGCTTCGCGGAGATCGCGAGGGAGGTGGGCGCGGTCCTCGTGGCGGACATCGCCCACGTCGCGGGGCTCGTCGCGGGGGGCGTCCACCCCTCGCCCGTGGGCCACGCCGACGTGGTCTCCACCACGACCCACAAGACGCTCCGGGGGCCGCGGGGAGCCCTGCTCTTGTGCCGCGAGGAGCACGCGGCCGCCATCGACCGGGCCGTCTTCCCCGGCCTCCAGGGCGGGCCCCACAACCACGTGACGGCGGCCATCGCGGTGGCGCTGAAGGAGGCCCTCGAACCGGGGTTCGCGGGCTACGCGCGCCAGGTGGTGGCGAACGCGAAGGCGCTCGGCCGCGCCCTCCTCGAGCGCGGCTTCGACCTCGTCTCCGGGGGCACCGACACCCACCTGGTCCTGGTCGACCTCACCTCGAAGGGGGTATCGGGGAAGGTGGCCGCCCGAGCCCTCGATCGGGCGGGGATCACGACGAACGCGAACGCGGTGCCGTTCGACCCGCGCCCGCCCTCGGACCCCTCGGGCCTCCGGCTCGGCACGCCGGCCGCGACGACCCGGGGCATGGCCGAGCCCGAGATGGAGCGGATCGCCGAGTGGATCTCGCGGGGGGTGGAGGCCATCCGGCGGGGGGAGGAGGCCGAGCTGGACCGGATCGCGGGCGAGGTCCGCGAGCTCGCGGCCGGGTTCCCGATCCCCGGGCCGGCGGTGGGCGCGCGGGACGACTGACGGGACGCCCGCCGCGGGGAGCGGGCAGGCGAAGTCGGCCGGGATACCGTCGAGGTGGCATCCGGAGCTATCATGATGTCATGCTGCGGATGCAGGTGCAGTTCACCGAGGAGCAGGCCGAGGCGCTGAGGCGGGAGGCCCGGCGGCGGGGCGTTTCCGTGGCCGAGGTCGTGCGCCAGGCGGTGGACGCGGCGCTCCGGCGCGGCGAGGAAGATGCCCGCTGGCGCCGAGCGGTGGCGGTCGTCGGGAGGTTCGCCGACCGCGCACGGGACGTGGCCCGCGAGCACGATCGCTACCTCGAGGATCCGCTCACGGATTGAGCGTGTTCGTCGATACGTCGGCCCTCTACGCCCTGCTCAGCAGGACCGACGAGAACCACCGTGCCGCGGCCGCCGCCTTCCCCGAGCTCCGGCGCCGCGGGCCGCTCGTCACCCACAACTACGTCGTGGTCGAGGCCGCCGCGCTCGTCCACCGTCGGCTGGGGAGCGCCGCGGTTCGGGCGCTCCTGGACGACTTGCTGACCCCCGTCGAGGTCGTGTGGGTGGATCCGGACCTCCATGCGGTCGCCCAGGCGGTGTTCCTGGCGGGCGCGCGACGGCGGGGGGTCTCGCTGGTCGACCGCGTGAGCTTCGAGACGATGCGGCGCCACGGGATCGCCGCTGCGTTCGCCTTCGATCCCGACTTCGCCTCGGAGGGGTTCGAGTTGATCCCCTGAGCGGATCTCGCTCCACCCAAGCGCGGCCGCGGCCGGGGGTGGCTGTGGACACCGCCCCCTCGTGTACTTCTCGTCGGGGGCCAGGCGCCCAGGGGCGCGGTCGTGGACGAGCTCCTCGCCCGCGCCGCGATCGGCGCGTCGGTGGTGGCCTCCATCGTGACCGAGGCGGAGCTGCTCGTGCGCGCGCTCCGGGCCGGTCCGCGGGAGGCGGCCCTCGTCGGCCAGCTCTTCGACGGCCCGGCGGTGCGGGTGGTCCCGGTGAGCCGCCAGGTGGCGCGGCGGGCTGCCGAGATCCGCGCTGCCCACGGTCTCCGCATGGTCGACGCGATCGTGGCGGCCACCGCCCTCGAGGAGGGGTGCACGGCGCTCCTGTGGAACGACCGAGCGCCCCGCAGGCTCGAAGGGCATATCGCCTATCTCCACCTGGACGACCTCATGGACGGCTGGCCCGACGGCGGGCGATCTCGCTCGTCGAGCGGGTGAGCAGTTACCTGATCGTCCCGGCGATATCCACGAGCTGCTCGATGGGCACGTCCGCGTGAAGGCTGATCTCGACGCCGCCGATCGTTACATCGACGACGGAGACCGGAGGGAAGCCAGGCGCCTGTGCGTCCTTCGGGATGACGAGGGCAGGGTTCCCAACGATCGTCGCGGCCCACCCGGCTCCTGCCTCGGTCGCTTGCTGCACGTAGAAGGACATCGATGTCGTCAACGGTCGAAAACTGACCCCTTGGGGACGGTCCAAATCTGACCCCCCTCACCCCACCCGCTCGGCAGTAGGCCTCACCATCCTTCCGAGATC
>Ga0101941_1000313_pt1 | contig 97772 bp, 90 predicted proteins | sample DewCreD2012metaG_3_FD_75242 | JGI IMG/M metagenome (GOLD analysis project Ga0101941, IMG submission 75242) | Hot spring sediment bacterial and archeal communities from British Columbia, Canada, to study Microbial Dark Matter (Phase II) - Dewar... ... | reverse complement strand
CAGGAGTCGGTTCAGCCCCTCCGGGGTGTATGGGAACCGCTGGGGGGCCTGGTCAGGCCCGAAGGCGACGTCCAGATGCTCTTTGGAAATGTCAATGCCAACGAAGATTTCAGTGTTCATTTTTCCTCCCCCTGGTTTTGTGAGATGGTAATCCATTCTGGTATACGGGCTTGGGAGCCCTGGCAACCGTTCGGACTGTTCGGAAGAGAGGGTACGGCGACCCTGCTCCCCTACGGTCTTATCACCTGGGGGGTAACGGCCTGCCGCACCCGCTCATATTATACCAACCGCTATTATACCAGGGGGCCAGGGGAGGGGTGAGGGCCCCCGCCACAGGCGAGCGGGAGAGGGGCACGAAGGATTCAGAGACATCAATGAACCTGGGGGCAGGAGTAAGGGTGAGGGCCAAACGTTGCCAGGAACGACTCTCCGAAAGGGTACGATTTTTTGAGACTTGGGCCCGGTACGATTTCAAAGGACTCAACACGGCATCGTTCAGGGCGTGGAAGGTGGGGCAATCTGGCCCGCAGGCAAAGGATGGCCCGCCGGGTGTACGGATCCACCTTGTCCTCAACGATGATAATCCTCGTGGGCAACTGCTCCTTCAATCGCAACGCGGATTTCCACCCCTGCCGGGGTCCCGGCCTCGTCTAATACGGAGAGGTACTCGCCGGTCTGGGGGTTCCAGAGGCCGAAGACCAACTCGTCCCGGCCCGGCTGGGGACGGCCGACGCCGGGCACGATGTGGTCGTCGTTGAGGACGTTGCCAGGCTGCCAGAGGGAGGTGGGGTAGCGGCCCTGGGCCGGTGGGCTATCCCCCTGCCCGACCGTCTGCCCGTCCCGCCAGTAGTGCAGGAAGACGGCGTACTCTCCGGCCAGCGGGGCGGTGGCCCGCCAGCGCAGCCGCACCCGCACCGCGCCGTCCGCCTGGGGGATGACCGTCGCTCCCAGGAACTCCACGCCGCCCTGGAGGCGGGCCTGGGGTGGGGCGGCGGGGTCCGGACGGGTCGCCAGGAAGGCCAGGTAGGTGGTGAAGGGCTCGGTGTCCCGGTCGTGTTGGGAGAGGGGGCCCTCCAGCACGGTGATCTCGGCAGGGTGGGGGAGCAGGGCCCAGGCGCGGGTCCAGTCGCCGTAGGGCCAGAGGAAAACGGCGGTGGGGCGCCACTCCGCTTCGCTTCGTGGCTCACTCCGGGCCTCCAGCCCCACCTGCACCCGCTCCGGCGCAGCCACCAGAAACCGGACCTGGGGCCAGTCTTCCCAGAGCAGTGGGTCCAGATAGACCACCCCCTCCGGCCCGGCGGTGGGGGTGAAGGGCGATGCCTCTCCCGACCAGCCGACGCCCAGGAAGCGGTTGATGTCGGCTCCCAGGGCGACCGCGCCCCGCTCAAACCAGTACCCGGTCATCGGGTTGCGGGCGTAGGGGCCAAAGTACGCGCGCGCCCCGCCCACCAGTTCCAGCCCGATGGCCAGAATACTGACCACCACACCGATAGGAGAACCACGAAGACACGAAGACACAAAGTTAGAAAGATGTTTCTTCGTGTCGTTGGGTATTCGTGGTCTCTGCATCAACGCGTCCAAACCCAGGGCGGGGAGGAAGGCCAGGACGGGGAGCATACCCACCGCGCGCAGGAAATGGGGGGCGTCCTCTGCCAGGACGGTGGGGAGGGCCATGACGGCGGTCCAGAGGAGGGGAAGAGCCCTCGCCCTCACCCCCACCCCCGTACCCCCTCCCCCTCTCCCCCTTGTGGGAGCGGGGGAGGGGGTGAGGGCCACCACCACCCCCAGCAGAAACGCCGCCCCCAACAGGGGGCCGAAGACGGGCCGCCAGGGGACGTTGTGCCGCCAGATGCGGTCACCCTGAACGAAGAACATCCCCAGGGTGCGCAGGAGGTGGCGGCCCAGTGTGCCCCAGGGGTCGCCGCCGCTGATGGCGGGATTCCAGATGGAGACCTGGTCGGGGCGGCCCAGGGCGACGTCGGGGTGGAGGGCCGTATAGGCGGCCAGCGGGGTCAGGACCACCGCCGCAGCCAGGATCGCCAGGCCCAGCCCCCGCGCGTGGGGCCGGAAGGCGCGGGGACCCAGGCGGGCCAGCGCGTAGAGACCCCAAACGGCCAATGCGACGGGGGTGAAACGGGTGGCGGTGTAGGTGTAGAAGGAGAGGCCGTAGAGGGCGCCGGCAGCCAGCCAGAGGCGGGGCCGGCCTGTCCGCGCGGCCCGGACACCCACCCAGAGCGTCAGGGCGATGATGAGGGGCAGGGTGACCGCGCGGAACCCGACCCGGCTGAGGTGGACGTGCCAGAGGGTGACGGAGAGGACGGCGGCCGCCAGCAGGCCGACTCGGCGGGAGAAGAGGGCCCGTCCCGCCGCCGCGGTCGCCGCGACGGTGAGCAGGCCGACGAAGGCGGAGGTCAGCCGCAGGGCGAAGGGGCTCCGTCCCAGGAGGCCAATCATCCCGGCGGCCAGGTAGATGAAGAGGGGCTCCCGGCCGTTGTTGGCGGGGAAGTAGACCTGCAGATGCCCCCGAAGGACGTCCACCGCGTCCAGGCCGTAGTAGGCCTCGTCGTGGTATAGGCCGGGAGGCACCTGCCCCAGGGCCGGGAGCCGCAGCGCGGCGGCCAGGAGCAGGATGAGGGTACCGGCTGCGAGAAACGCCCTATCGGCCGCGTTCTTGTGCTGTCGCATACGCGATTCGGCGTGGATGTTCACCGCAAAGGACGCAAAGAAAGCCTATTGCCCGGACGTAAAGGGTGTGTCCCGATTTCGTCGGGCTGGGCCGTCGGCCTTTCCGCTTGGCCGTAAACGGCCAGGCTCAGGCAAAGATGAGGCGCTAAAGCGCCCCTCTCCGTCCTGGCGACCCGCTTTCCCGAACGGCTACCGGGGGGAAGAGGACGCTTCCAGCGCCCTGCGCAACCTCAGCCAGGCCGTTTACGGCCTGGCCTACCGGGCCCCGACAACTTTGGGACACACTCGACGTAAACGTCCGGGCTCATTATACGAAGCCCTTCGGGCTATTTTTAGCCCCCGAAGGGGGCTTTGCAGATTGAGCCCGACGGTTTACCGTCGGGCGAGAAATGGCCGTAATGAACACAATGGGGGTTACTACAAGCAAGTTTCACGCCCCTCCGCTGCGCTTCGTGGCTCGCTACGAGCAGTTTTTACGCCGCTCCGTTGCGCTTCGTGGCTCACTACGAGCATTATTCAGGCCGATTAAAATCGTTCTCCCTGGGCACTGAGTGCTGATCGTCGGTCTCCGCCGACAACCCTGATGTGCGCGTTGGTGAGGGATCGGGTCGGCAAAGGCCACCGTCGGCCGCAGGCCCAAAGAGGCTAACTTCAGTCGGCGCATGGGATGGGGATAGGGGTTAGAGGCCAGGAGTGATAGACGAACCCCTGCCCCCTAACCCCTGACGACGGTTTACAGGTAGTTCAACTCTTTCGCCGCGCGGGTCAGTTCGTCCCGGAAGTCCGGATGGGCGATGCGGATGAGGGCCTGGGCCCGCTGCCGGATGGTCTTCCCGTAGAGGTCCGCCACCCCGTATTCGGTGACTACGTAGTGGACGTGGTAGCGGGTGGTGACGACGCCCGCACCGGGCTTGAGCATCGGGACGATGCGGCTGACCAGGGTGCCGTCCTTCAGCGTCGCCGTGCTGGGGAGAGCGATGATGGGCACCCCGCCCTCGGAGCGGGACGCGCCGTAAATGAAATCCAGTTGCCCGCCGACGCCGCTGTAGAGTTTGGGGCCGATGGAATCGGCACAAACCTGCCCCGTCAGGTCCACCTCTATGGCGGAGTTGATGGCCACCTGCCGGTAGTTCTGGGCGATGACGAAGGGGTCGTTGACGTACTCGGTGCGACGCAACTCAATGATGGGGTTGTCGTTGGCCCACTCGTAGAGGCGCCGCGTCCCCAGCATGAATCCGGCAATGATCTTGCCCGGATGCAGGGTTTTGCGGGCATTGGTGATGACCCCAGCCTCCACCAGGTCAATCACGCCGTCGGAGAACAGTTCAGTGTGGACGCCCAGGTCTTTTTTGTTTCGCAGGAACCGCAGCACCGCGTCCGGAATCTCACCGATGCCCATCTGCATCGTCGCGCCGTCGGGGACCAACTCGGCGATGTACTGGGCGATGCGCAGGACCACCTCCGACGGTTCATCGCTGCCCATCGGCAGTTCCATCAGCGGGTAGTCCACCGGCACGATATAATCTATCCGGCTGACGTGGATGAAACTATCCCCCAGGCAGCGGGGCATGTTGGGGTTGACTTCGGCGATGATAATCCGCGCGGCCTCGGCTGGCGTTTTGGTCAGGCCGGTCTCAATGCCGTAGGAGCAGAAGCCGTGCTCGTCGGGCGGGGAGAGGTGGACAAAGGCAACGTCCACCGGCAGGATACCTTTCTGGAAAAGGAGGGTGAACTCGGAGAGAAGGACGGGGGTGAAGTCGGCCCGTCCTTCCTGCACGGCCTTGCGGACGTTGGGCCCGATGAAGAGCGCGTTGGCGCGAATATGCCCTTCCATCTCCGGCGCGACGTAGTCGCTGGCCCCGACGGTGAGGGCATGACAGATTTCCACGTTCTCCAGTTCGCGCGCCCGCGCGACCAGCGCCTTCATCAGGACCTGGGGGACGCTGCAGTTACCGGTCAGAAAAATGCGGTCACCGTGCTTGATGACCCGGACGGCTTCCTCCGCCGTTGTTACCTTGCTTTCGTAAATCCGACTCCATCCTGTGGGCATAAGGCACCCCTTCTCACTGAGGCTTTGAGGCATTGAAGGCGGCGGCCAGGGCCTCGTTGACGATTTTGCCCCCCCGCAGCGCCAGCCCCCGGGCCAGCGCGGGCATGTCTGCTACTGCCTGGTCCAGCCCCACATCGGCAATATGGCGGATGTAGGGCCAGGCAGCGTTGTTGAAGGCGTGGGTGGAGGTGCGGGGGAGCACGCCGGGGGCGTTGGGGACGCAAAAGTGGACCACCCCTTCCTCTATAAAGACGGGGTCCCGCAGGGTGGTGGGCCGGCTGGTCTCCACGCATCCGCCCTGGTCTATGCTGAAGTCCAGGATGACGGCGCCTTTCTTCATGGAGCGCACCATCTCCCGGGTGACCAGGATGGGGGCCCGGGCGCCGGGCACCAGGACGGCGCCCACCAGGACCTCCACGAAGCGGACGACTCGGGCGATGTTGAAGGGGTAGGCCACCATCGTGGTGACCCGGCCCTCAAACATCTCATCTATGCGGCGGAGTTTTTCCTGGTTCTGGTCCAGGATGTAGAGAGTGGCACCCAGGCCGTAAAAAGCGCGGGCGGCGTTGGTCCCCAGGACGCCCGCGCCCAGGATGGCGACCCGGGCCGCCGGGACGCCGGGGACGCCGCTCAGGAGCACTCCTCGCCCGCCCCAGTTGCTCTGCAGGAAAGTTGCCGCCAGTTGCGGCGCCATCCGCCCGGCCACTTCGCTCATCGTCCGCAGCACGGGCAGCGTGCCGTCGTCTTCCTCTATCGTCTCGTAGGCGACAGCGCTGACTCCCTTCTCCAGCATCATCTGAACGGTCTCCCGGCGGGCAGCGGCCAGGTGGAGGAAGCCGCAGATGATCTGTCCCTCGCGAGTCCACTCCAGTTCCTCGCGGGTGGGGCGGACCGCTTTGAGCACCATGTCGGCGCGCCGGTAGACCTCTTCGGTGGAGTAGGCGATCCGGCCGCCGGCCCGCTCGTAGTCGTAATCCGAAAAGCCCGACCCTTCACCGGCCCCCTTCTCCACGTAGCAGACGTGGCCGGCGCGGGTGAGCAGGTTCACCCCGTAGGGGGTCAACCCGACCCGCATCTCCAGTTCCCGTCGTTCTTTGGGAATGCCAACAATCATGCGAAACTCCTTTCTTCTCTTCAGATGTGCCAGGCACTTCTGAAGTGCCTGGCACATTCTCATCCGGCGAACTCGGCGCCTTTGCGCAGCGCCTCTTTGTTCAGCGGCAGCCACTTCCGGTGGCGTTCCGCCAGGTGGTTATCCAGGGCTTGCTCCAGCGCCTCCAACGGCAGGACGCCCAGGGCCTTCACCAGCGCGCCCAGGCAAATCATGTTGGCGATCCGCGCGTTGCCCATCTCCGTCGCCAATTCTGTTGCCGGGACGTAGAGAACACGGAGGTCCTCACGCTGGCTCCGGTTGGGGACGAGGGACTGGTTGACCACCAGGACGCCGCCGGGTTTCACCATCGGCTCAAATGCCTCAAAGGAGGGGATGTTCATCACAATCGCCGCGCTGGGGCGGCGGACCAGCGGCGAACCGATTTCCTGGTCGGAGATAATAACGGTGCAGCGGGCTTTCCCGCCTCGCATCTCCGGGCCGTAGGAGGGAATCCAGGTGACGTGAAAATCGGCATCCATCGCCGCATAGGCCAGCACCTGTCCGGCGAAGAGAGTTCCCTGACCGCCAAAGCCTGAGATGATGATTTCTTCCTGCATATGGGCCTCCTTCACGGGTTACCTTGTAGGGGCGAGGCATGCCCATGTAGGGGCGAGGCATGCCTCGCCCCTACAGTCTACGATTTCTCCATCAGCGCGCGCACGCCCTCGGCCACTTTGGTGTCGCCCAGGGGGTAGTAGGGCACCATGTTCTGCTTTGCCCACTCCAGCGCTTCCAGGGGCGACACTCCCCAGTTGGTGCTGCAGGTGGATATGATTTCCACCATGGAGAAACCCAGGCCGGCCAGTTGGACCTGGAAGGCCAGTTTGATGGCCTTCTTGGTGCGCCGGATTCCGGGCACATCCAGCACCGCCTGCCGGGTGACGTAGGCCGCGCCGGGGAGCATGCCGATCAGTTCGGCCATCTTCATTGGCCAGCCGGCCGTCTCCACATCCCGCCCGCGCGGGGAGGAAGTGGTGACCTGTCCGGGCAGGGTGGTGGGGGCCATCTGCCCGCCGGTCATCCCGTAGATGGCGTTGTTGACGAAGATGGTGGTGATGAGTTCGCCCCGGTTGGCGGTGTGGATGATCTCCGAGATGCCGATGGCGGCCAGGTCGCCGTCGCCCTGGTAGGTGAAGACGACCTTATCGGGACTGACCCGCTTGATGCCGGTGGCCATCGCCGGGGCCCGCCCGTGAGCCGCTTCGCAGAAGTCCATGTTGAAGTAGTCATACGCCAGCACCGCACACCCCACCGGCGCCACGCCGATGGTCCGTTCGCGAACCCCCAACTCGTCAATCACTTCGGCGACGAGCCGGTGGATGATGCCGTGGGTGCATCCGGGGCAGTAGTGGGTGAACTTCGGCGTCAGACTTTCCGGGTACTCGTAGACCAGTTCCATATCGGTAGGGATTTCGGTTGTCATTGGGTACCTCCTCGGTTCCGGCGTTAACCACAACCGATTGAAATCGTCCTCCATGGGCACTTCGTGCCATGTGTCGGCCTTCGCCGACACCTTGGGTGTCCCGAAAGAGAGGGTCGGCGGAGGCCGACCATCGGCCGCAGGCGCAGGAAGGGTGACTTCAGTCAGCGCGTTTACGGCGACGCCAGGGCGGTTTCAAACTGAAACACCCGGAGTTTTTCCGGCGCGACCCTGGCGCTCAGATGGAGAATTTCTACTCCAACCACCTGATTCTCCGCGTTGAAGTCCAGAATGACGCCCGGATAAACCTCCTCAGATTCCACAATGGCCGACTCATCTATCCGGAGGTACAGGGCGTCGTTTTCCCGATCAATTTTTAACCTCATCGCTGCCTCCTCAGACGACGGTCAAAGAAGACCGTCACAATTCGTTTAGGCCTTGTCGTTGGATTCACAATCACCCGCAGGAACCGTCCGGCATGTTCGGGGATTGCTTTGATATAGTGAATATTCCCGCTTGCATCTATTTCCTGCCGATCTGGAGAGGAGAGAGCGCGCGCCATACCCACTCTTCAAGAATATGACACTCCTGAAGCATGTCCTGCGCATGGGCGGAGAATTCAAATCCGGGGAGCATCGCAGCCCCTTGCCCTGTATCCTTGTCTTCTTGTCTACTTTTTTGTCTCCCTGTCTACTTTCTCCAACTCCGGCAGAATCTCATCCGGCAGGGGGATGATGCCGCCCATACGGCCGTAGAAGCGAATGGGGCAGCGGCCCTCCACCGCCAGCCGGACGTCCTCCAGCATCTGCCCGGCGTTCATCTCCACCACCAAGATGCCCCGCACGCGCTCCGCCAGTTCGGCGATGCGGGCCGACGGGAAGGGCCAGATGGTGATGGGGCGCAGAAGGCCGGCCCTTATCCCCCTCGCCCTCGCTTCCCGCACCACCGTCTGGCAAACCCGGCCCACGGTGCCGAAGGCCACCAGCAGCAGGTCGGCGTCTTCGGTGGAGTACTCTTTCCAGCGGACCTCGTTGGCGGCAATCTGGCGCAGTTTGGCCTGCAGGCGCAGATTGACCTTCTCCAGCTCCTCTTCCACCAGATAGAGGGAAGAGATAATGTTGGGCTTGCGGCCCTTCGCGCCCGTGAGCGCCCAGGCGGGCCGCTCCTCGGGTTTGCGGACAGGACGCATCGGCGGCATTTCCGCTGGCTCCATCATCTGACCCAGAGAGCCGTCAGCGGCGACCATGGCGATGGTGCGGTACTTATCCGCCAGGTCAAAGGCCAGGACCGTCAGGTCTATCGCTTCCTGGATGTTGCCCGGAGCCAGGACGATGGGGTGGAAGTCGCCGTGACCGGCCATCTTCACGGCCTGGAAGTAATCTCCCTGGGAGGGGGCGACGTTCCCCAGGCCGGGCCCGCCCCGCATGATGTTCACGACGACGGCGGGCACTTCGGAGCAGGCGATGTACGAAAGCCCCTCCTGCATCAGGCTGATGCCGGGACTGGAGGAGGAGGTCATCACCCGGGCGCCTGCGCAGGCGGCACCGTAGACCATGTTGATAGAGGCTACTTCACTCTCTGCTTGCAGAAAGACCCGTCCCAGTTCGGGCAGACGATGGGAGAGGTGTTCCAGAATCTCGGTCTGAGGGGTGATGGGGTAGCCAAAGAATGCCTCCAGGCCAGCCCGGACGGCGGCCTCGGCGATAGCGGCATTGCCTTCCCAGAGTTCTTTCGCCATGGCGCTTCCTCCCGGTCACTCACTGGCTGCCGGAGCGGCGGCAGGTTGCTCCCGACGGGCCCTCCGGCGGTAGACGGTGAAGACCACGTCGGGGCAGATGGTGGCGCACATCGCGCATCCGGTGCAGGCCTCCGGGTCCGTCACCTCCACGGGCCGGTAGCCCCGGATGTTGAACCGGCCGTCGGCCAGTTTCAAGATGTGCACCGGACAGACGGAAACACAGAGTCCGCATCCTTTGCAGCGGTTCTCGTCTATGATGACCATGCCCTTTGCAGCCATGTTCCCTCCGATGTGAGGAAGGGTTCTGCGGCGGCGGCCGGAGGCCGCCGCCGCAGAGAAAAATTGTTTGTATGGCGGCGGCAAAGCCGCCACCATACAAACAATTTTTACAACACTCCTACTTGACTGTAATCCCCCAGGTTCATCTTGAACGCTTTGGGCTTCATCGGCGATCGGGTCAGCACCACGTTGCGCCCGATCAGACTGTCCTGGAGACGGGCGGGGAGGTCGCGGATGACGCTGTGCTCCAGCACGATGGAGCGCTCAATCTCGCTGTTTTCCACCACCACGTCGTGGTAGATGGAAGTGAACGGGCCGATATAGGAGTTGATGATGCGGGAACGTTCGCCGATAATGGTCGGTCCCCGCACCACGCTGTTGATGATCTCCGCGCCCTTCTCCACCGTCACCCGGCAGTCCACCTCGGAGTCCCGGTCCACGTACCCCTCTATGACGGGGACCAGTTCCTGGAGCACCATGCTGTTGGCTTCCAGCATATCGCCGGGCTTGCCGGTGTCAATCCACCAGCCGCGATGGATGTACGGGAAGACTTTGTAGTCGTGCTCCACCAGCCACTGGATGGCGTCGGTGATTTCCAGTTCCCCTCGCCAGGACGGTTTGATTTCGTCCACGGCCTGGTGGATGTGATGGTCAAACATGTAGATGCCCACCAGGGCCAGGTCCGAGGGCGGCTCTTTGGGTTTCTCAATGAGCCGGACCACCCGGCCCTCGCCGTTGAGCACCGCGACGCCGTACTGCTCCGGGTGCTCCACCCGGGTCAGCACAATCTGCGCGTTCCAGTCCGATTCCTGGAACTGGCGGACCAGTTCGGTGATGCCGCCCTGGATGACGTTATCCCCCAGGAACATCACGAAGGGGTCGTCCCCCAGGTAGTCGCGGCTCACCTTGACCGCGTGGGCCAGGCCCAGGGGCTGGGGCTGGTGGATGTAGGTGATCCGGATGCCCCAGCGGTTGCCCCGCCCAACGGTCGCCTTGATCTCCTCGGCGGTATCGCCGACGACGATGCCGATGTCGGTGATGCCGGCGTCCCGGATGGCCTCAATGACGCGGAAGAGGATGGGCTTATTCGCCACCGGGATCAGTTGCTTGGCGCGCGTGTAGGTCAGTGGGTAGAGGCGGGTGCCCTTGCCACCGCTCAGAATCAGTCCCTTCAAGACCACCTCCCTAAAAGAGTGACAGTCACCCTTGTGAGGTGACTGTCACCGGATGCTATGCATGTCCCCTGGCGCCGCCCAGAAGGCCCGCAAGGCGCCGGACGTGGGCCTTCTCCTCGCGGATAATCTCGTTGACGACGGGGCGGTCGGCCTCGCGCATCATTTCCCGCAGGTCGTAGTAGAAGAGCAGGGTGTCTTTCTCAAACCCCAGCGCCATATGCAGCGCCTCCTGCGGGTCGGCGATGGACTCCGCCAGCGCCAGCGCCTTGTCCGGACCGGCGAAGATGGCGTTATCCACGGCCACCTGCAAGTACTGCACGTACTCCTCCCACTCCTGCTGGGAATGGGACGGTGGCTCCGAGACGTACCCGCTCAGTTTCATAAACGCGTTGTAGTGCCGCTGCTCCTGAACGGCCAGGTCTTCCATCACCGCTTTCACCTGGGGGTCCTGAACCTTGCGGGCCATGCCCGTATAGAAGGCCTCCCCAGTCTGCTCAATCCGGAGCGCCATATCGACCGCCTCTGCTGCCGTAAATACTGCCATATCTCTCCTTTCACGTTTCACGTTTTACGTCTTCACGTTTCACGTTTCACTCTATCCTCACGAACCTCTCCCGCTTTGCCCCACAGACGGGGCACTCATCGGGGGGCTCGCCTTCGGCCACATAGCCGCAGACGTCGCAGACGTAATAGGTGCAGGGCTCCTCCCGGAGCATGCAACTGATGGCCCGCTTGTAGAGGGCCGCGTGGGCCTCCTCCACGTCCCGTGCCCGGCTGAAGACCAGAGCGGCCCGCCGGTCGTCCTCTTCCTCTGCCTCCTGGATGAAGCGGGGGTAGGCGATGCCGCTGGCGAACCGTTCCCGCTCAAAGGAAGATTGCAGGTTTTCTTCGGTGGAGCGGACGACCGCCTCGCCCATCAGCCGCAGGGCCATGTCGGCGTGGATGCCCTCGGCGTAGGCGACGGCGCGAAACAGGCGGGCGACATCCGGGTATCCCTCCTCCTCCGCTTTGCGGGCGAAGGCCAGCAGCCGCCGGTGGGCTTTGGCCTCGCCGACGAAGGCTTCATAGAGGTTGCGCTGTGTCTTCTCGCCCATCGGTCCCCCTACTTTGCTCCTACGGCGCTCCAGTCTGGCTTCTCCTCCATCAGGAGGTCTACATAGGCGGAGACATCGGTGTCCCGCTCCATCAACTGCCGGATAGGGGAAGTGTGCTCCCGCTCGTTGAGGAGAATGGCGCCGACAATGCGGCCGTTCCGCAGGGCCAGTTTACGGTAGCGGCCGTTCTGGGGGTCGGCGCGCCGGAGTTGGACCAGGTCATCACTTTCGGACACGCACTCGCCCAGTGAGGTCAACTCCGCGCCGACGACCTTGAGGGTGGTGGCGGGGAGGGTGCCGGAGTAGGTGGTGCTACCGGGGGCGACCATATTGGCGGCCGCCGCGCGCGCCTGCTCTATGGCCGCGGGGACGATGCCGTAGACAATGCCGCTGGCCTCCGCCGCATCCCCGGCGGCGTAGACGTCCGACGTGCTGGTCTGGAGGTACTCATCCACCACCACTCCCCGATTCACCGCCAGGCCGGCCTGGCGGGCCAGCGCCACATTGGAGCGGATGCCGGTGGAGCAGACCACCAGGTCGGCAGGGAACTCCCGTCCGTCTTTGATGCGCACGGCCCGCCCCGCGCCGTCCCCCAGAATTGCCTCGGTGATCGCACTGGTGACGGTCTGGATGTCCATTCGCCGCAGCAACATTTCCAGCACTGCGGCCCCCTCCCGGTCCAACTGGCGGGGCATCAGGTAAGGGGCAAACTCCAGGACGGTCACCTCCAGCCCCAACGTGCGCAGGGCCCGGGCTGTCTCCAGCCCCAGCAGGCCCCCGCCGATGACCACGCCCCGGCGAGCCGATTGGGCGAACTGACGGATGGCGCGGGCGTCGTCCAGCGTGCGCAGGGTGAAAACGCCCCGACGGTCAGCCCCCTCTATGGGCGGCATCCACGCCAGGCCGCCCGTCGCCAGCAGGAGTCGGTCATAGGGGACTTCGGTGCCGTCGGCCAGCCGCAGACGGTGGGCCTGCGAGTCCAGTTCCACCACCGGGGCGTTCAGATGGACGCGGATGCCCTGGGCCTCGTACCACTCGGGGGGACGGTAGAAAATGTCGGCCTCGGCGACAATTCCGGCGATGTAGTCGGGGAGTTGAGGGCGGCGGTAGTAGGGGTATGGCTCCGCCGCGTAGATATGGAGATCGGCCCCTGGCTGGGCGCGAAGGATGGATTGCGCCGCAGTTACTCCAGCGACGCCGTTCCCGATGATGACATAGCGGTCCATGGGATGCCGGTCCGTCTACACCTTTTCAAACATATCCTTCGTCGCGCCGCAATCGGGGCAGGTCCAGTCCTCCGGCAGGGCCTCAAAGGGGGTTCCGGGAGGAATCCCGCGACTGGGGTCGCCCTTTGCGGGGTCATAAACATAGCCGCAAACCATGCATTCCCATTTATCCATGAGGTGGCCTCCTGATTGTAATGGATGTAGGGGCAGGGTTTGCCCCTGCCCTGTTGGGCGACCGCAAGGGGGGGCAACCGCAGGGAGGACAACCGCAAGGGTTGCCCCTACATCGGCCACTGTAGGGGCAGGGCTTGCCCCTGCCCCAGGGCTTGCGCCTGCCCCTGCGGGGCAACCGCAAGGGTTGCCCCTACATGTTCCTGACCCAGGACAACCGGTAGGGGCAGGCCTTGCGCCTGCCCCAGGGCTTGCCCCTGCCCCAGGGCTTGCGCCTGCCGCATCACCATAGGGTGAGGAGAGGGTTTTTTCGGCGGCGGCCAAAGGCCGCCGCCGAAAAAATCTCATTCCCTCCCTCCTTCTTTGAGAAAAGTATAACCGATGCCAGAGAAATTGTCAACCAGGGGAGTCGTGGTATAATAAACAACAACCCGCATTTGCGCTCCGGGCATCCGGGGGAGGAGTAAGATGATTGAAGTCAAAATTGCCGGTATCCAGGTCAGCCTGATGTCCCAGCATCGGGTGGTGCTCCTGAAGGAACTGGGGGCTGAGCGGTATCTCCCCATCTGGATTGGCCCGTATGAGGCGGAGGCCCTCAGCATAGAACTCCAGCAGGTGACGGTCGCTCGCCCGCTGACCCACGACCTGCTCCGAAACGTCATTGAGGCGATGGGGGGCGTGGTGCAGTACATCGTGGTCTCCGAACTCCGGGACGACACGTTCTACGCCCGCATCGTCATCAGCCTCAACGGTCGGACTATAGAGGTGGACTCTCGCCCCTCCGATGCGATGAATCTGGCGGTTCGCACCCGGGCTCCCATCTACGTCGCCGAAGAGGTGATGGACGCGGCCGGAGTGGTCCCCGAGCAGGACTTGGGCGAGGAGAGAGAGGGAGAAGAATCCGCCTTTGACGAGTTCCTGCGCGGCCTGAACCTGGACGACCTGCCCATTCACTGAGGAATCAGAGACTCGGAGAAACAAGAATCACAGAACCCAAGAATCTTCTGATTCTCTGGATTCTCCCATTCCGATGATCGCGCCAGAGAAAACCATCCCCCACGATGTGGAGGCTGAAGAGGCCGTCCTGGGCTCTCTGCTGATAGACCCGGACGCGCTCTACCGGGTCGCGTCGTTTCTCCGCCCCGAAGACTTCTACATCCAGAAAAACGGCTGGATTTACGAGGCCATCCTGGCCCTCCACGAACGCCGGGAGCCGGTGGACTTCGTGACCCTGCGCAACGAACTGGAAGCGCGGGGGATTCTGGAGGAAGTGGGGGGCGTCGCCTACCTGGCCCGTCTGATAGATACTGTCCCCACGGCCATCCACGTGGAGGCCTACGGGCGGATTGTGGAAGAGGCCGCCATCCGCCGCCGCCTTATCAGCGCGGCCAGCGACATCGCCCAACTGGCCTATCAGGAGGGGCAGGAAATCGGCGAGGTCCTGGACCGGGCGGAACAGTCCCTTTTCGCCATCTCCCAGCGGCGCATCACCCGCGACCTGGTACCCATCCAGGATGTCGTCCGGCCATTCTACGACCGGATTGAGTACCTCTACACCCATCAGGGGGAACCGCTGGGGGTGCCCACCGGCTTCATAGACCTGGACAGGTTGCTGGGTGGGTTGCAGAAGTCGGACCTGATCATTGTCGCGGCCCGGCCTGGCGTGGGCAAGACATCTCTGTGCCTCTCCATCGCCCGCAACGCGGCCCGGATGGGCAAGCATGTGGCCATCTTCAGTCTGGAGATGTCCGCCGAGCAGGTGGTGCAACGGCTGGTCTCCGCCGAGACGGGGATTGATGCCCAACGGCTTCGGCTGGGACAACTGCGGGAGGAGGAGTGGCCTCTCCTGGTCCAGGCCACCGGAGTGCTCTCCGAACTCCCCATTTTTATTGACGACACGCCCGCCATCTCCGCCCTGCAACTGCGCACCAAGGCGCGACGGATTCACGCCGAGTACGGTCTGGACCTGATTGTGGTGGACTACCTGCAACTGATGACCAGCGACGTTCGGGTGGAGAACCGGGTCCAGGAGGTCTCCTACATCTCCCGGATGCTCAAGAGTCTGGCACGGGAACTGGACATCCCGGTCCTGGCGGTCTCCCAACTCTCCCGCGCGGTGGAGCAGCGGACGGATAAACGGCCGGTGCTGGCTGACCTGCGTGAGAGTGGCTGTCTGACCGGTGATACTCTTGTTCAGTTGGCAGACGGTCGGCGGATACCCATTGGTCAGTTGGCCCGCACAGGTCATCCTGTTCGGGTGATGGCTCTGAATGAGCAGACATGGAAACTGGAACCTGTAGAAGCCCGGAAGGCATGGCGGGTGGGGATCGCTCCCGTGTACCGCCTGCGGACCCGGCCGGGACGGGAAATCCGGGCCACTGCCAACCATCGTTTCCGTACCATAGAGGGATGGAAACGATTGGACCAGTTAAGGCCAGGCGAACACATTGCTCTGCCGCGCGTTGGACAGATTGTCCCGAGTGAAGAATTGATCCGTCTGAGCCAGAGCGATGTATATTGGGATCAGGTGGCCTCCATAGAATGGGCCGGCGAGGAAGAGGTCTTTGACCTGGAAGTTCCCGGACATCACAACTTTGTGGCGGGAGACATTATTGTCCATAATAGCCTTGAGCAGGACGCCGACGTCGTGATGTTCATCTACCGCGAGGAGATGTACAGGCCGGAGACGGAGAAACAGCACATCGCCGACATCATTGTGGCGAAACACCGGCACGGCCCGATCCGGACGATTCAACTGTTCTTCCGGGAGCAACTGGCCCAGTTCCTGGACGCCGAGACCCGTATCCGACCGGTAGAGTTTGCGTAATTACTAAACAGGAGATGCCGATGAGCACAGAATGGACCCCTCCGCCCCCCTCTCTCTCCTTCCGATGAGCGCACGTGGGCGATGCTGGCCCATCTGAGCGTCCTGCTGAATCTGGTCACTGGCATGTTGGGACCGGTGGCCGCGCTGATTATCTATCTGGTCTTCAAGGACCGGTCCCGCTACGTGGCGTATCATTCCCTCCAATCCCTGATTTTCCAGTTGATCGCCTGGGTGGGAGGCGGTGTCCTGGTCGGCATCGCCGCGGCCCTCGCTGGCGTTCTCTCCGCCGTCGTCATCGGGCTGCTTTGCTGGCCCTTTGTGGCGGTGCTGGCCCTTCTCCCACTGGCTGCTCTGGTCTACGGAGTCATCGGCGGCATCCAGTGCAGCCAGGGGCAGGATTTCCGCTACTGGCTGGTTGGTGACTGGGTGCGGGGAACGTTGAGAGGGGTGTGATTCGTGATTCGTGATTAGAGGGTTGGGGGCTGTGTCCCAGGACGTTGTTCCTTCTACGGGTCTGCGGCGCCGACCGGAGTGGCTGCGGGTGCCGCGTCGGGAGGGGCCGGAGGTTCACCGCCTCAAGCGGCTGATGCGGGCACAGCGCTTGCATACGGTCTGTGAAGAGGCCAACTGCCCCAATATCGGGCGGTGCTGGGAGGAGCGCACGGCCACGTTCCTCATCCTGGGGGATACCTGCACGCGGGCCTGCCGCTTCTGCAACGTCCGCAGCGGACATCCCGCGCCGCCCGACCCGGATGAGCCCCGGCGGGTGGCGGAGACGGTGGCCGTCATGGGCCTCTCCCACGCGGTCATCACTTCCGTCACCCGCGACGACCTCCCCGATGGCGGCGCCTCGGCCTTCGCCGAGGTCATCCGGCAGATTCGCGCCCGGATTCCCGAATGCACTGTAGAAGTGCTGATCCCCGACTTCCAGGGCGACCCGGATTTGCTGCGGGTGGTGATGGATGCCCGCCCCGACGTCCTGAACCACAATGTGGAGACGGTCTCCCGGCTCTTCCCGCGTGTCCAGCCCCGCAACCGCTACGAGTGGTCGCTGGCGGTGCTGGAGAACGCCCGCCGGATGGCCCCCGACGTCCTGACCAAGAGCGGCCTGATGGTCGGGCTGGGGGAGACCGCCGAGGAAGTGCTGGCGGTGATGGCCGACCTGCGCGGGGTGGGGGTGGACATCCTGACTATCGGCCAGTACCTTCAGCCAACCCGCCGTCACCTGCCCATTGACCGCTACTACACCCCGGAAGAGTTTGAGGAGTTCCGGCGGCGCGGGCTGGAAATGGGCTTTCGCTGGGTGGAGAGCGGTCCACTGGTGCGCAGTTCGTTCCACGCGGCGCATCAGGTGAAGGCGTTAAAAGATAATTGATGAGGTATCCAATGGATTTCTTCACTGTCAACGAACTACCCGCTACCGAAGTGATGCCCGGCGTCCTGCGCCGGGTGGTCTATCTGGAGCACGCGATGGTCACCTTCTTTGAGTTCGCCCCCGGCAGCGGGCTCCCCGAGCATGCTCACCCTCACGAGCAGATCACCTACGTCGTCCGGGGCGCGCTGGAGTTCACCCTGGGCGACCAGACCCGCATCCTGCGCGCCGGGGACGGAGTCTGCGTCCCCTCCGGCGTGCCCCATAAAGCCGTCGTCCTGGATGAACCGACGTTTGTCATGGACGCCTGGTACCCCCAACGGGAAGATTATCGCTGACTTTTATCGCGGAGAACGCGGAGGACGCAGAGGGTAAGAGGTTTAAATCCTGCATCTTGTATCCTGCATCCTTGCTACTCTCTGCGCTCTCCGCGCCCTTTGTGGTTAGAAATCTCAAGGAGGCACTCATGCCTGTCGGCGCATTCACCTTCGTCCTGCACAGCCATCTGCCCTACTGCCGGATGGCTGGCCGCTGGCCCCACGGCGAGGAGTGGATCCACGAGGCCATGGCCGAGACCTACATCCCCCTTCTCAACGCCCTGACCGACCTCCACGAGGAGGGGCTGCCGGTCCGCCTCACCCTGGGGCTGACCCCCATCCTCTGCGAGCAACTGGCCGACCCGCTGGTCAAGGACCACTTTGAGGCCTACGTGGAGGAGCGGATCCGGGCCGCCGAGGTGGACATCCCCCGCTTCCAGGAAGAGGGAAACCTCCACGCGGCGTATCTGGCTTCCTTCTACCGGGACTGGTACTCAGGTCTCCTGGACTCCTTCCGTCGTCGGTACGGGCGGGACCTGCTGGGCGGTTTCCGGCGCCTCCAGGACGCGGGGGTGATAGAAATCATCACCTCCGCCGCCACCCACGGTTATCTCCCCCTCCTGGGCACCGACGCAGCGATTCGCGGCCAACTGAAGGCTGGCATCGCCTCCTACCGCCGTCACTTCGGGCGGGCACCGCGGGCCATCTGGCTCCCGGAGTGTGCCTACCGCCCCGCCTACATCGCTCCCGACGGCACCGTTCGCGCCGGGATAGAAACGTTGCTGGCCGAGGAGGGGCTGGGCTGTTTCTTCGTGGAGACCCATGCCATTGAGGGTGGGCGTCCGGTGGGGAAGGCGGCGGGGGAGGCCATCGGCCCCTACGGCGCCATTGTCCGCCGTTACGTCCTCCCGCTGGAGAAACTGGCCGCGCCCCAGCAGCCCCGCAGCACCTATCGGCCCTACTACGTGGTCAACACGACCCCAGGGGTGGTGAGCGAGCACTCCGGGGTGGCCGCCATCGGCCGCAACAACCGCACCGGCATGCAGGTCTGGTCCGCCGACTGGGGCTATCCCGGCGACTTTGACTACCGGGAGTTCCACAAGAAAGACCACCGCTCCGGCCTCCAGTACTGGCGGGTCACCGGCGCGCGGGTGGACCTGGCCTTCAAGGACTGGTACCACCCCGACTGGGCACAGTACAAAGTCGGGGAGCACGCCCGCCACTTCGCCTGGCTGGTGACGGATTTACTGGAACAGTACCACGCTGAGACGGGCGGGTTCGGCCTGATCGCCTCCAACTACGACACCGAACTCTTTGGCCACTGGTGGTTTGAGGGGGTGGACTGGATTCGGGAGGTGTTGCGGCTGCTGGCCCGCTCCGACCGGGTGGCGTTGATGACCGCCAGCCAGTACCTGGAGGCGCACCCGCCCGAAGAGGTCCTGGCGATTCCCGAGAGTTCCTGGGGCCTGGGCGGCGGCCACTGGACCTGGGACAACCCGGAGACCCACTGGATGTGGACACCCATCCACGAGTGTGAGGCGCGGATGAGCCGGGCCGCGCGGGAAAAGGCGGGGAGCGCCACCCCTGATGAGACCTTTGTCCTCAACCAGGCGGCGCGGGAACTGTTGCTCCTGGAGGCCTCCGACTGGCCCTTCCTGGTCACCACCGGGCAGGCGCGCGAGTACGCCGTCCAGCGCTTCACCGCCCATGTGGAGCGGTTTGAGAAACTGATGGCCAGCATAGAGGCCGGCCGCCCCGACCGCGCCCTGGCGGAAGAATTCTGGGAACTGGATAAGGTCTTCCCGGACGTGGATTTCCGGTGGTGGAGCCTGTAGGGGTTTTGTGGCGGCGGCCTTTGGCCGCCGCCACAAAACCCCCTTTTCTACCTTCCTCTCCCGTCGCCGAGAGGCAAGTGGGAAAGGGAAACGGATGAACCTGCCGCTATCTGCTTCTGACCTGTGCGCCCGCTGGAGCGCCGTCGCGGAACGGGAGGCAGAGGAACGCCGCTGTACCCCGGTAGATGTCCGCTGGCAACAGTTGAACGCCCTCATTGCCTTCGCCCAGGAACTGGGCCTGGAATGGAGACGAAGGGATGAAATGGAACTGGCGGAAGTCCGGTGCCGGTGGGCAAAGATAAAGGAGCGCGTTGGGGGAAAGCACTGATGCCCAGGCTACGCCGTCTCTGACGGATGCCCTGCGGGCCGTCCTTCGCCTGCTGCAGCGGATGGACGATCGGGGCGTCATCATCGGTGGCGTTGCCGCCAGTCTCCTGGGGCGTCCCCGCCTGACGGCAGATATAGATGTGGTGATTCTGCTATCGGTGGACCAGTTGTCCCATCTGTTGGAGGTGGCTGCTGAGGAGGGATTGATGCCCCGGATACCGGATGTGGTGGAGTTCGCCCGCCAGTACCGGGTCCTTTTACTCCAACATCCCGAAAGCGGCATTCCGGTGGACATATCCCTGGGCATCTTGCCCTTTGAGGTGGAGATGGTGGAACGCCGCGTACTGTTGAATGTGGCGGGCCTGACTATCCCGGTTCCGAGGCCGGAAGACCTGATCATCCTGAAAGCCATCGCCCATCGGCCGGTAGACCTGGCAGACATCCGGGCCATTGTAGAGAATTACCCGACCCTGGAGCGGGAATACATCCGGCAATGGATAGAAGCGTTTGCTGAAATTCTGGAAGCACCCCGTCTTTGGGAAGACATCCGACCTCTTCTGACAGTGGAGAACCAACCATGAGCGACAAAGGGCTGAAAATCCTCTTCCTGGCAGCCGAAGCGGTGCCGTTTGCCAAAGTGGGCGGTCTGGCCGACGTGGCGGGCGCGCTGCCCAAGGCGCTCCGTGCCCTGGGCCACGACGTCCGCCTGATGATCCCCCGCTACGGCTCCATCCGCTCCGACCAATTCCACTTTGAACGGGTGGGAAAACCGTTCCCCGTGCCCGTCGGACCGCGTGAAGAGATGGTCCACATGGTCACCGCTACGGTGGATGGTCTGCCCGTCTACCTGCTGTGGGACGAGAAGTTCTTCTCCCCGCGCGACCGCATCTACGGCTTTGACGATGACCCCCAACGGTTCACCTTCTTCAGCCGGGCCGTCGTCGCCTCCCTGCCGGTCATGGGCTGGATTCCAGACATCATCCATGCCAATGACTGGCATACGGCGCCCGTCCCCACCTGGCTGGCCTACGAGGGCCGCTACCTGCGGGAATACCGTCATATCGCGTCGGTCTTTACCATTCACAACATCGCCTATCAGGGGGCGTGCGGACGGCTCATCCTGACCTTCGCGCGGATGGAGTACGTCAAACACCTGGACGTGGAGCCGGCGGGACAGGTCAATTGGATGGCGCAGGGCATCGCCAGCGCCGACATCGTCACCACCGTCAGCCCCCAGTACGCGCGGGACATCCTGGAGACGGAGGCCGGGGCTGGCCTCTCGCCGCTGCTGCGGCGGCGGCAGGACCGCCTCGTCGGCATCCTCAACGGCATTGATACCGACTACTGGAACCCCGCCACCGACCCCTACCTGCGGCAGCCGTACGACCTGAGCCGCCTGCGGATGCGGGCCGTCAACAAGGCCGCCCTTCAGCAAGAAGCCCGCCTGCCAGCCCGCCCGGAGACCCCGCTGATCGGCATGGTCACCCGCCTGGACGCCATCAAGGGCATAGACCTGCTGGGACCCGTCCTGGAACAAATCCTCCTGGGCGACGTCCAGTTTGTCCTCCTGGGTACGGGAGACCCGGAGTACCACCAGATGATGGAATCCCTCCAGGCCCGCTTCCCGGACAAGGTGCGGGTCTTCCTGCGGTTCGACGAACCCCTGGCCCATCGCATCTACGCCGGATGCGACCTGTTCCTGATGCCCTCCCGCTTTGAGCCCTGCGGCCTGGGGCAGATGATCGCGATGCACTACGGCGCTGTCCCCGTCGTCCACAAGACGGGCGGCCTGGCCGATACCGTCCTGGATTACCACGAACGGCCCGACCGGGCTACCGGTTTCGCTTTTGACGCCTACACCCCCGAAGATTGCGTGGAGGCAATAGAGCGCGCGCTGCGGGTCTATCGGGACCGCGAGGCCTGGGCCGCCATCCAGACTCGTGGGATGAAGGCCGATTTCTCCTGGAAGGGGTCAGCGCAAAAGTACGTGGACACCTACCGGCGGGCGCTCCAGGTCCATGGCACCATGTAATCCCCAACCGGAAAGGCCAACCCGGATGCTGAACCTCTCTCTGGTCATCCACAACCATCAACCTGTAGGGAACTTTGACTTCGTCTTCGCGACGGCGACGGAGCGGGCATACGACCCCATCCTGGGCCTCCTGGAGCGCCACCCGGCGGTCCGTCTCTCCCTCCACTACACCGGCCCCCTCTGGGACTGGCTCCTGGCCCACCGGCCTGACCACGTGGACCGGCTGAAGGCGCTCGTAGCGCGTGGGCAGGTGGAACTCCTCACCGGCGCCTATTATGAGCCGATTCTGGTTGCCATCCCCGATGCCGATAAGGTGGGGCAGATTCGCAAAATGACCGACTTTCTCCGCCGGACCTTTGGTGTGGAGCCCACCGGCATGTGGCTGGCGGAGCGGGTCTGGGAGCCCCATCTCCCCCGACCCCTGGCGGAGGCGGGAGTCCGCTACACCCTGCTGGACGACACCCCTTTCAAGATGGCCGGCCTCACTGACGACGACCTCTTCGGCCCCTACGTCACCGAAGAGCAGGGGCATACGGTCACCATTTTCGGCAACGTGATGTACCTCCGCTACGCCATCCCATGGCATCCGGTGGAGGAGGTGATGGACTGGCTGCGGACCCAGGCGGCGGCCCACCCCGGTGGCGTCGCCGTTATGGGGGACGACGGGGAGAAGTTCGGCCTCTGGCCCGGCACCTGGGACCTCTGCTGGGGGCCGGAGGCGTGGATGGACCGCTTCTTCGCCGCGCTGGAAGGGAGCGCGGACTGGCTCCGGACCCGTCCCCTGGGCGAAGTCGCCTCAGAACTCTCCCCACTGGGGCGGGTCTACCTCCCCTGCGCGTCCTACGAGGAGATGATGGACTGGACCCTCCCGCCCCGCGACTTCGCCGCCATGCGCCGCGTCCGGCGGGAACTGCGGGAGGCAGGCCGGACCGACATCCTCCGCTTCGTCCGGGGGGGCCTGTGGCGCGGCTTCATCGCCCGCTACGACGAGGTCAACCAGATGCACAAAAGGGGCCTCTGGGCCAGCCGCAAGGTCCATGGGATGCCGAAAGGGGAGGAGAAGGCCCGCGCGCTGGACCACCTCTGGGCGGCCCAGTGCAACTGCGGCTACTGGCATGGCCTCTTCGGCGGCATCTACCTCTTCCATATCCGGGCCGCCAACTACGCCAACCTCATCGCCGCTGAGGCCATCGCCGACAGCGCCCGCGCGGGCCGGGAGTCCTGGCTCTGGACCGAAGAGGGCGACCTGGATGCCGATGGGCGTCCGGAAGTCATCTTGAACACCGACCGGCAGGTGCTGACCTTCAAGCCGTCGTACGGCGGCGCACTGGTGGAGTGGGACTGGCGCGCCGTTCGCTACAACTTGCTCAACACCATGACCCGCCGCCGGGAGGGGTATCATGAGGAACTCCTGCGGACCGCGGAGGAGGGCCGCCTGGTCCTCCCCGGCCAGCCTGACCGGCCCGATGGGGTGCGAGTCAAAGAACCGGACGTCCACACCCGTCTGTTCCACGACTGGTACCGCCGGGCGGCGTTCCTGGATCATTTCCTCCACCCGGATACGACCCTGGACGGTTTCTATCGGGCCCAGTACGGGGAGCAGGGGGACTTCGTCAATCGGCCTTACCAGGTGCAGGTGAAAGAGGACCCTGCTGGCCTCACCCTGATCCTGACGCGGCATGGGACGGTTTGGGTTGGCGACCAGGCCATCCCGGTGCAGGTGGAGAAGCGGTTTGTGGTCACCCCCGGCAATGACCTGCTCACCGTCCACTACCGCCTGGTTCGTGGTGAGCCACGAAGCGAAGAGGAGTGGCGCCCTGTTGGTAGTCAGCCACGGAGCGAAGCGGAGTGGCGCATCTTCCCCCTGCGCTTCGGCGTGGAAATGAATTGGGGTATCTTAGGCGGCGGGAGCGATGCGGCCTTCCTGCAGATTCTGCGGGGCCGCGAGAAGGTCGCCCGCCGCCCCACCGACACTGGCGAAATCTGGGATGTGACCGGCTTCGCTTTCAACCTTCCTTACCTTGCTCATGGTCAGCCGAAAAGCGAAGCGGAGCGGCACACGGAGGTTACCCTTACCCTGAGCGCTCCCGCTGTCCTCTGGCACTTCCCGCTGGAGGCAGTCTCCAACTCCGAGGCCGGATACGAACGGGTCTACCAGGGCACCTGCACCCTGGTCTGGTGGGACCTGGCCCTGGGGCCGGGGGAGTCCTGGGAGGTCACCCTGCAAGTTGCGCTGGTGTAGCGCAAGATTTATCTTGCGGTTTTGCGGCGGCGGCCGGAGGCCGCCGCCGTAGAACCCCCTCTTATTCCTTCTGAATCGCCACCCGAGAGAGACGCCTCTACAACCCGTACAAGGTGAACCGGACGGTTTACAGCCTGGATAAACCAAACCGTGAAGGACCGGCTTCTTTTAATACTGGCTATAGGGTGTGCGCTGATGGGAAGCGCGCTGCTGCTCCTTCCTGCCCTGATCCGCGCCCTCCCAGGCCGATACGCCTACTACCTGCCCGAACCGCTTCAGGCGCTGCGACACCAACCGCATCCTGAAACTCTCCCCACCCCGGCCGTCGTTGCTTCCCACACCGGTCAGCCTTTCCCTTCTCCGACTCCGATGCCCTCACCCACACTCACCCCTTCGCCAATGCCCACTCCTCTTCCCACGTTTACCCCTTCCCCGACTCCCGTTCCAACCCCTACACTCCCTCCCAGCCTGATCCTTGCTGGATTCCGGCACGAGTACCAGCGCTGGAATAACTGTGGCCCGGCGACGCTGGCAATGGGGCTGAGTTACTTCGGTCGGCCTGAAACCCAGCGGGAGATTGCTTCCGTCCTTAGACCCGACCCCGAGGACAAGAACGTCAGCCCGAAGGAGATGGCGGAGTATGTCCACAGCCTGGGGCTGGGGGCCCGAGTAATGGCTGGCGGCACGCTGGAGCGGCTCAAGCGTCTCCTGCGTGCGGGCTTCCCAGTCATTGTGGAGACCTGGTATGTGCGCGATGCCCGCGACCAACTGGGCCACTACCGGCTCATTATCGGTTACGACGATACAGAGAACACCTTCATCACCCAGGATTCTCTGGACGGACCCTTCCTGCACATCCGGTATGACCAGTTGGACGAGTTATGGCGCGTCTTCAATCGGGTTTATCTGGTGCTCTATCATCCCTTGCGGGAGGGAGAAGTCCTTGCCATCCTGGGTGAGGATGGGGATGAAGATAGGATGCTGGAACGCGCTCTGGCTACGGCTTATGAGGAGATTGCCGCTCCGCCTTCCACCTGTGTGGCCTATGCCCGATGTGAAGACTGGGTCACCTTTGGATGGTTTAACGTCGGCACCAATCTGAATGCGCTGGGTCGGTTTGAGGAAGCGACGGCCGCGTATGACCAATCTCGCCGGCTGGGCCTTCACTACCGGATGCTCTGGTACCAGTTTGGCCCTTATGAGGCGTATTATGCCGCAGGCCGGTATGAGGATGTGATCGCTCTGGCCAGCGCGACACTGGCGACGGCGTCTAACCTGGAGGAGAGTTACTACTGGCGGGGGATGGCGCGGTTAGCCCAGGGAGATACCAGAGGAGCGCGCAGGGACCTGGAGAAGGCCCTTCGCTACCACCCGGGGTGGCCTCCCGCGCAAGATGCACTGGCGAAGATGGAGGAGATGGAAAAGAAATGAGACCGGCATGGATGACGCCCCATGTGATTCAGTCTACGGCGCTGGTGATGGTGCTCTTTGGCACTGATAAGGTGCTCGCGCTGGTCCGGGACATTGCCATTGGGCACGCCTTCGGCACTTCCCCCGAATTGGACGCCTACTACGCCGCCTTTGAACTCCCTGACGGGCTTTTCACTGTCCTCGCCGGGGCGGCAATGTCCACAACGCTCATCCCCGTCCTCACCGATTATCTCCAGCGCAACGACCGGGATGGCGCCTGGCAGATGGTCTCCTCGGTGATCAACGCGGTCCTGCTGATGGTCATTGGGATCAGTCTTCTGGCCGCGCTGCTGGCTCCCCAGATCATCCAGACCGTCGCCCCGGGCTTTGGCCCCGAGCAGGTGATTTTGGCGGCCCGATTGATGCGGTGGGTACTGATTCAGACCATTATCTCCAGCGTGAGCGGCATCGTGATGGGGGTCCTGCAGGCCCATCAGCATTTCCTGCTTCCGGCGGCCGCGCCGATTTGCTACACCCTGGGACGGATCGCCGGGGCGCTGCTGCTGGCCCCCCGTTGGGGCATCTTCGGGCTGGTATGGGGAGGCCTGGCGGGGACCCTGGCCCATCTCCTCATTCAGGTGCCTGGGCTGATCCGTTTCCGGGCTCGCTGGTGGCCCGTGCTGGTTCATCCTGGCCTGCTGCGGGTGGGAATCCTGATGGTGCCCCGCTCTCTCACCCTGGGCATTACCTATCTGAACTTTGTTCTCCCCACCTATCTGGGTTCCCGTCTGGCCCCGGGCTCCATTTCGGCCTACGAATACGCCTGGAGGCTGATGCAGTTTCCGGAGACCATCTTCGCTACCGCCGTGGCGATGGTCATCTTCCCCACTCTGGCAGAACGAGCCAGTCTGGGTGACCGGGAGGGGCTCTGGCAGACAGCGACGGGGGCCCTGCGGTTGATCCTGACCCTCACGATACCGGCCGGGGTGGGAATGGTATCGCTGGGACGTCCGCTGACCGCGCTGATCCTCCAGCGGGGAGCCTTCGGTCCGGCATCCACCGAAGCGGTCTACTGGGCCCTCCAGTTCTTCTCGTTGGGATTGGTCGGCCACGCCATGCTGGAAATTGCTACCCGTCTGTTCTACGCCCAGAAGGATATGTGGTCTCCTTTATGGGTAACGCTGTTCACCACGACCGTAAACGGGGTTCTGGGATGGGCTCTGCTCCCCCATCTGGCGCATGGCGGCATCGCGCTCGCCAACTCTGGGGCTGCCTGTCTGGGGGCCGGGATGTTGCTATCTATGGCTCACCGGCGCCTGGGGGTGAGGACCGGATCGGGTTTGATGGGAACGGTGATCCGGGTGGGCCTCGCCTCCGGGGTGATGGCCGGAGGGGTACTGATCTTCCAGAGGTTGCTCCCCGATGCGGGGGGATTCGTGGCTGGTGTGGGAGGATTGGCGGTAGGGATTGTCACCTACGGGCTGGCCGTATTGATGATCGGGAATCAGGAAATGCGCGAGGCATTGATCTTGCTGCGCCTGTCAAGACGAACGCAGGCGCATAGCAGTGGCGATTGAACGCCTTTTGTGGTAAAATCATCTGCGCAACCCCGGTCCGGAGGCTACAAATGGACATCCGACATATCGCGGTCATCGGCGCCGGCACCATGGGCAGCGGCATCGCCCAGGTCTGCGCCACCTATGGCTACACCGTCACCCTGATAGATGTTATCCCGGAGCAACTGGAGCGGGCCCAGACCGCCATCCGCCAGTCCGTGGAGAAACTCCACGCCAAAGGCCGCCTCACCGACACCCAGCGGGATGCGGCCCTGAGCGGCATCCGGGCCTCTATGCAGATGGAGGACGCCGCCGATGCCGACCTGGTCGTGGAGGCAGTGGTGGAGCGGCTGGAGGTCAAGCAGAAGGTCCTCGGCCAACTGGACCGCCTGACCTGCCCCGAGGCCATCCTGGCCAGCAACACCTCCTCTATTTCCATCACCCAACTGGGTGCGGCCACCCGTCGGCCTGAGAAAGTCATCGGCATGCACTTCATGAACCCGGTCCCGCTGATGAAACTGGTAGAGGTCATCCGGGGCCTGGCCACTTCCGACGAGACGACGGCCACCGTCGTGGCCCTGGCGAAGGCGCTGGATAAAGTGCCGGTGGAGGCACAGGACTACCCCGGCTTCATCTCCAACCGCATCCTCTGCCCGATGATCAACGAGGCCATCTACGCGCTCATGGAGGGCGTGGGCACCGTAGAGGCGATAGACACCGTGATGAAACTGGGGATGAACCACCCGATGGGGCCGCTGGAACTGGCGGACCTCATCGGCCTGGATGTGGTGCTCAACATTATGGAAGTCCTCCATCGGGAACTGGGAGACGGCAAGTACCGGCCCTGCCCGCTCCTGAAGCGCATGGTCGCCGCCGGGCACCTGGGGCGCAAGACGGGGCGGGGGTTCTATGTGTATTCGTGAAAACGGAGTAGACAAGGATACAAGGATACAAGGGGAGAGGCAAACCCCTTGTCTACTTGTCCCCTGTCTACTTGTCCCTTGTCTACTTGTATCCTGGTGATTAACGAAGTGGAATATGGAAATCTGGCCCTATAGTGCTGGCGTTGGGATTGGAACGGGACTGGTTCACCTTATCCTGTTCCTGATTCTCCTCTTTCGGAGAGGGAAGGAAGCACGGGAGAAACTGGCCCTGGCCTATCTGGGGTTCGGCCTGGCGTGGATTGCATCTGTCACCCTGGCCAACCTGGAGGCCATCTTTCTGCCGGTGGTCACGGAGAGCGCGGGCGCGCTCATCCCGGGCCTCGCGGTCGCGCTGGCAACAGGGTATCTGGCCTGTGTCACCCTGTTTCTGGAATACCCTTTCTGGCCCATTGTCGCCACCGCTGGCTATACCTGGACGGCGATCCTGTTCATCGCAACCGGGTATTTTCTCCTGGTCCCGCCCTCCCTGCTTCCGCTGGATCGGATTGGCACGGGCAGTTGGGCTGTCTTCAGTCTGGGAACCATCGTTGCTCTGACCGCCGATCTCTTCCGAAGCCGGATGGCCTTCCGCCGCAACCGCGCGCTGTACTGGCTGCTGACGGCGAATGCGGTGCTGGTCGGGCAGGCGCTGACCCTCCTCCCGCTGGGCCCTCTGCGCATCGTCGGCCCCCTGGTCCATACCGCAGGTGCCATTGCCTTGCTTCGGGGAGTTATGAATTTCTGGCTCCCCAATGTCAAGGCGGCACTCCGGTCCATCTTCTTTTTGTTCCTCTTTGCTGTTACCGCTCTTCTGCTGGCAGGTGTGGTTCTGGCGGTGGAGCGCCTGACCGCGATCTGGGTTGTGTCTTCTACCACCCTGGTCATCCTCCTGGCTGTTGGAGTCGCCCTGGTATATCTTCCCCTGTACCAGGCGCTGGTGCGGCTGGTGGACCGGTTGCTGGCGGGGGTGGGCTTTGACCCCGCGCAGACTCTGCGGGATTACAGCCAGACCATCAGCACCGTGCTGGACCTGGAGCAACTGGCGCGGACCGCTGTTCAGACCGTCGCTCAGGTCCTGGACATCCAGCGGGGAGCCCTGTTGATTGCCAGCGAGACGGAACGGGGAAGCCTGGTTTTGCGGCCGGTACCGGCGTTGGGGGAAATCCCCACTGACCCGATAGAATTGGAGCCCATCAGCCCCATCCTGGTTCGTCTGAAGGAACAGGATACTCCTCTTTTCCAGTACGAAGTGGAACATCACCCTGTTCTCAAAGAGGCGTTGCCGAGAGAACGGGAGGGGTTGGGGGCTCTGGAGATGGAGATATATTTGCCCATCTGGGCGGAGGGGGAACTGGCGGGATTGCTGGCGCTGGGCCCCCAGCGGACCGGAGAGCCCTACGCTCCTCGTATTGTGGAGTTCCTATCCACCCTGGCTCATCAGACGGGTGTGGCGTTGCAGAACGCGCGGCTTTTTGCCGGTCTGCAGGAGTTGAATGCCCGGATTATGCAACTCAACGAGAGCCTCCGTACGGCCTATGAGCGGCTGGAGCGGTTGGACCGGGCCAAGAGCGATTTCCTGAGCATCGCGTCCCACGAATTGCGGACCCCCCTCACCCAGATTCGGGGATATGCCGATGTCCTGAACGAACTGGCTCACTCCGATGCGCTCACGCGGGATCAGATTGCCCGCATCACAGAGAACATCTCCCGTCCGGTCCGCCGCCTGGAGCGGATCATCAGCGCGATGCTGGATGCCTATCAGTTAGAGACTGGGATGAGTTTCCACTTTGCTCCTACGGCCCTGGCTGGTGTGATGCGTATGGCTCTGGAGCCCTGGCAGGAAGCGCTGAGAGAGCGGAAGTTAACGCTGACAACCCATGGCCTGGAGGACATCCCGCAGATTCGTGCCGATATGGACCGGCTCACTCAGGCGTTCAGCAACCTGATTTCCAATGCTATCAAGTTTACCCCCGATGGTGGACGGATCACCATAGAGGCACACCCGCTGGACGAGGAACACTTTAAGGTCACCATCAGCGACACGGGCATCGGCATCAGCAAGGTGGACCAGGAGTTGATTTTTGAGAAGTTCTACCGTGTCGGGAGTATAGACCTCCACTCCTCCGGTGAGTGCAAGTTCAAGGGCGGGGGACCGGGACTGGGGTTATCCATCGCCCGGGGGGTGATTGAGGGCCACGGTGGCTGTATCTGGGTGGAGAGCGAGGGGTACGATGAGGAACGTTGCCCGGGGAGCACTTTCCACGTGGTTCTCCCCTACCATGGTCATCGGGGCCCCTGTCGCTGGAAGCGGCCCGGGCAGGAGGGGTGAGTCCAGGGGGCGCAGCGGTACCGCCGCTGCGCCCCCTGATTCTTTCATGCCCCGCGAATCAGGCGAATGTTCCCCCTCTCATCGCGGAAGGAGCGGGCGGCAAATATCGGGTCATCCGGCTTCATTTCTAATGCCCACTTCAGGACCACCGGTACATCCTCCACCACATCCAGAGCGCCAATTTGGTTGCGCGCTACCCAGACCGGTTGTCCTTCAGCCGACGCCTGCACGTCCCGGGAGAGGGCTTGCGCGGTGAACACGAAAAGGAGCACGCCGGGTTCATCCCCTTCCGGCGCGACGGTGATAATCCCGCGTAGCCGCAGTTCCGTGATGGGAATCCCTGCCTCCTCATGAATCTCCCGCCGCGCTGCGGAGTAGACGTCTTCTCCGGGCTCCAGATGCCCGCCGATGCCGTTGTACCGGTTGGCCCAGAGCCGCTTATCGGGCGCCCCGCGCAGGAGCAGGACATCGTCCCCGTGGGTGATAAAGCAGAGGACACGGGGGATGACCAGCATATTTGCGGTTAGCCTCTTCGCGGATGCCCCACGGGCAGCATGTAGAGCGGCTCCTCTTCTGGGGGCAGGGCCAGCACCCGGGCGACGGCCGCGTCGTCAAACGCGCCGACGGGCACGCTGGCCAGCCCCAGGGCTACAGCCTGCAGCAGCAGGTTCTGGGCGGCATGGCCGACATCCATAGGGACGTAGCGAAATTGCCCGCGCTCCCCGTACCGGCGAGTGGTGCGGCGGAAGACCGCGCTGATGGCGAAGACTACCGGCGCCTGGGCGAGAAAGCGCTGGTTCCAGGCCGCCTCGGCCAGTTGCGCGCGCACGTCCTCCGGCTTATGTTGCACCAGATCATGCCCCTGGGGGCGGTACCGCCAGACCCCCTCTTTCCAGCAGACGTAGAATTCCAGGGGGCAGCAGCCGCCCGCAGACGGCGCGGCTCGCAGATACTCTTTAGGGCCGGTGATTCCCTGCGCGGCCCAGAGTAATTGGCTGATCTCCTCCAGGGTCAACTCCTGTGAGGTGAATGAGCGCACCGACCGCCGGGCCGCAATGACGGCCTCCAGCGAGCGCGCTCCATCCAACCGGGGTGGTGGAAGTCGCAATTCATCGTTCATGGCTTTCTCCTTCCCCATACATTTGCAGCAGTTTTTCCCGACCGATCCAGTAAAACCGGCGGCTCAACACCTCCAGCCCGCGCCCCTCTACACTGGGCGGGTTGAACGCGCGGCGCATCAGCCAGGTCCACACCCGGCTGACCTGTTCCTCTACCCGGTCCCGAACAGTCTGCGGGGGGAGTTCATAAATTTCCAGTCCCAACCGCTCCAGCAGGTGGAGGATAGCGGGGGAAAAATGCAGGACGCCCGCTCCGCCAAATCCCCGAAGGGCCTGCAGGCGGGGGTCCTCCCGCGCCGCCTGGGCCAGCAATTGCAGGGACCGGATCAGCCGTCGGCGCAACTCGCGCGCCCAGGCCAGGTCCGCACCGGTGGGAGGGATGGGCGGCACCCGCTCGTTCCAGGCGTGGATCATCCCGATGGTTTCCCCGCGGTGGATGACCGTTCCATCGTTCAGCGTCATCTCCCAGCGGGAGCGGATCAGCCCGACCCGAAGGATGCAGTCCGGGTCGTCACTGAATTCCCAGATGCCCAGCCGCCGCCGCATGGTTCTGTCTATGGCGACGACCAGGCGGCTCAGCCAGTCCGAAGGTTGTAGTTTCCCCGTCACGGGGAAACATTGTATCATACCTGGCGGTGTCGTCAAGAATGCCCGGAGAATTGTAGGACAACTGCGAGCAGTTGTCTACAATTTATACACACCTGTTTCGTATCTTGACTTTTCTCCCTTCTCGGAGTATCCTATAAATGACCATCACCTGTTGCGGAGGATAGCGGTGCCCCGTCCTTTCTATCTGGCGATTGAGGGCGTGATCGGTGTCGGTAAGACGGCCTTGGCCCGATTGTTGCAGCCCCGCTTCCAGGCCGATCTTTTGCTGGAGGTCTTTGAGGAGAACCCATTTCTCTCCGATTTCTACGCTGACCGTCAACGGTACGCTTTCCAGACCCAGATTTTCTTCCTGCTCAGCCGGTATCGCCAGCAGCAGGAAGTCCGGCGCAACGACCGACCGCTCATCGCCGACTACACGTTTGCCAAAGACCGCCTCTTTGCCCACTTGAACCTGAAAGGGGACGAACTGGCGACCTACGAGCGGCTCCATAAGGCGCTGGCGGAGAAGGTCATCCTCCCCGATTTGGTTGTCTATCTCCAGGCCAGTCTGGATGTTTTGATGGCGCGCATCGCCACCCGGGACCGTCCCTACGAGCGGGGGATGGACCCGGCCTACATTGAGAATCTGCGCCAGGCGTATGAGCGCCATTTCGCCTCCTACGACGCGACTCCCCTGCTGGTCATCAATACCGACGGACTGGACTTCGTCCGTAACCCCCAGGACCTGGCCTACATAGAGGGGCGGATTCGGACGGCGCTGAGCGCGGCGGAAGTTCGGGCGCGCCTGGCGGAGGGACCAGCCGAAGTTTCTGGGACTCCACTGTCGTCCCTTCAACGGACGCTGGTGGCGGAATTTCTGGCCCTTACCGAAGCGGTGGGAGCGCTGGGCGCGGCCCTTTCCGCCGACCCGACGGGGTCCTCACCGGATTTCCGTCGGGCGCTGATGCTTTCCCGTCGTTGCCTGGAGCGGATGGAATCTGCGCCCGGTGCGGTCAGCCCGATGCCGGAGGAGGAATAAATTGAGCCAGAAAAGAGCATCCTCTCTCACAGCACCGGAGCGACTGTCTGGTGTTCTCTCCAGTTGTCCGGATATTCTCCACCACCTTCTCGCCGGCTCCAGCCTGGAGGAGATACTGGCGGAGGTCGTGGCGGCGGGAGTTCGGGACCTGGGGGCCGACCGGGGGGCCGTATATATTTATGACCCGGAGTATACCCGGCTGACAGTGGGGTACTCTTACGGCCTTTCTGAGGAATATCTCTCTTTCCTGATGAGTGCCTTTCGGGAAGCACCGGGGTTCCGGATGGTTAAGGAAGGGGTCCCCTTTGTTGGGGTTCAGGATGCCTGGCATGACCCGGAGAGTCCGTTGGTCCGGGAGTGGGCGAGAAGGGAAGGGTATCGGTCTTTTATTGTTCTTCCTCTGGTCTACCGCGAGCAACGGGTGGGAGCGCTGGCCTTTTATTACAATGAATTGCGCTCCTGGACTCCGGAGGAGGTACAGGTTTTTCAGTGCCTGGCGGATCAGGCTGCCATCGCGGTCGCCCATGCAACGCTCCATCGTCAGGCGCAACGCTGGCCGGACGTATTGGCGGCATTTCAGGAAATTGACCGTCAGATTTTATCCGTGCAGGACCTGGAAGCGGTTCTTTCCGCCATTGCCGGTGCCCTTCAGCGTATTCTGGGAGTGTCTACGATGTACATCGGGTTATACAACTCACTCCTGGATGAAGTCTATTTTCCGATCCTGATAGATCGGGGAGAAAAACAGCCGCCGCTGCGCCGGAAAATTTCTGAGGGCGCTGGTTTGGCCGGATGGGTGATCCAGAATGGCCGTCCCCTCTGGATTGACGATGTTCAAGAAGAGGAACTCCCGGTTCCAGCCATTCAGATTGGGGACCATCCCCGTTCGCTCGCCGTCCTCCCGCTACAGGTGCGGGACCGCGTTCTCGGTGTCCTCTCCGTTCAGTTCTACAGCCCCCATACGTTTGACCGGGAGGAGCGGCGTCTGTTGGAGGGGATTGCCACGCAGGCCGCTATCGCGATTGAGAACATCCGGTTGCTTCAGGAGACCCGCCACTGCGCGGCGCAACTGGCGACGGCGGCCCAGGTCGCCCGCGCAGCGGCTTCTATCCTGGACGTCCAGCGGTTGCTCTCCGAAACGGCCGAACTGGTTCGGGAGCAATTCAATCTCTATTATGTGGGCATTTTTTTGCTGGACGAGAAGGGGCGCTGGGCTGTCCTGCGGGCCGGGACGGGCGAGGCGGGCCGGAAGATGCTGGAAATGGGCCACAAACTGGAGGTCGGTGGCCCCTCTATGATTGGCTGGTGCACGGCCTACGGAAAACCCCGCATCGCCCTGGACGTCGGCAAGGAGGCCGTCCGGTTTGATAACCCCCTGCTGCCCGAAACCCGTTCCGAGATGGCGCTGCCTCTCCTGACCCGGGAACGGGTGATCGGCGCGATGACTGTCCAGTCGGACCGTCCGGCGGCGTTTTCCCCCGAGGACATCACTGTTTTGCAGACCGTTGCCGATCAACTGGCGACCGCGATAGAGAATGCCAACCTCTATCAGGAAACCCTTCACCGTCAGGCTCAGGCCTGGGTGCTGCGGGAGGTGATGCTGGCCGCAGCCTCCGCTCTGGATTTTGACCAGATATTAGAACGCACCGTTCAGACCTTGCGGTCTGCTCTCAGGGTGGAGTTTCTCGCCGTCATTTTGCCGGACGAATCCGGCGAGTTTTTGCGAATCCATCCCTCTCAGATTGGCTACGATGTCCCGGTGGAAGAAGTTCGTCTGCCCCTGGACGGGAGTGTCAGCGGGGTGGTCTTTCAATCCGGAAAGGCGATGTTGATTCGGGATGTTCGGGAGGTCCCGTTTTATTATCCAGGGCATCCGGAAGTCCGCTCGGAGTTGTGTATCCCGCTTCGGTTAGGTGACGAGGTCATCGGGGTACTGAATGTGGAAAGCCGGCGGACCAACGCGTTCCGGGAGGAGGACCTGGCTTTTTTCACCGCCATCGCCGGAGAACTGGCCATCGCTCTGGAGAATGCCCGCCTCTATCAACAGGAGCAGCGCCGACGGGAGGAGGCGGAGAGCCTCTATCGCGCTGCCCAGGCAATGACGACCACGCTGGACCTGCAGGAGGTTCTGGAGCGGATTCTGACCGAGTTACAGAACGTGGTTCCCTACGATAGCGCTTCGGTGCAGTTGCTTCGGGAAGGGAAACTGGAAATTATCGCTGGGCGAGGATTCCCTCACTCCGAGGAGATTCTGGGGACGACGATAGACCTGATGACCAATGGGAATCCCAACGTTCAGGTCGTTCGGACCCGCGCTCCGGTGATTTTGGAGGATGCCCCGGCCATTTACCCCGAGTTCCGACGGGAGCCTCATGTGAGGACCGGTGTTCGCGCCTGGATGGGGGTCCCGCTCCTCTACGGAGATCGGGTCATCGGAATGTTGACACTGGACAAGAAGGAGCCGGGTTTCTACACCCGGGAGCATGCCCGGGTAGCACTGGCCTTTGCCGGACAGGCCACCATCGCGATAGAAAATGCGCGCCTGTACGAGCAACTGGAGGAGCAGTCGGCCCAACTGGCTGCCGCTCTGCAGAGGTTACAAAATCTGGACCGGCTGCGGGAGCAGATGATTCAGAACGTCGGTCATGAACTCCGCACACCCCTCACACTGGTCCAGGGTTACGTGGAGTTGCTGTTGAACGGTGAACTGGGGCCCATTCAGCCCCTGCAACGTTCTGCTCTCCAGATTATTTATGAGCGGACCCAGACACTGGCTCACATGATTGGCAATCTCACTGCTCTGCGTGCCGTCCGACCAGAATCTATGGTCATGGCTCCCCATTCCCTCCCAGAAGCGCTGGACTGGGTGGTGGAGCATTATCGCCATCGGGCTGAGGGTGCCGGAATCACCATCAAGGCGGAAGTTTCTGAGGGCGTACCCACCATCCTGGCCGATCGGGAGCATCTGCTTCTGGCTGTTTCGCAATTGTTGGATAACGCCATCAAATTCAGCCCCCAGGGGGGAACGGTGCGTATCCGAATATGGTCGGAGGGAGACTGGGTGAACCTGGCTGTCCAGGATGAGGGTATTGGGATTCCGCGTGAGCATCTCCCGCACATTTTTGAGCGCTTCTATCAGGTAGACGGTTCCACCACTCGCCGCTTCGGGGGGATGGGCATTGGTCTGGCCCTGGTATGGGAAATCATGGAAGCCCATCGCGGATTTGTCAGAGTGGAAAGCGAGGTAGGGAAGGGAAGCACCTTTGTCCTCTCGTTCCCTCGGGCCGGGGGTGAGGCATGAAAAAATGGTTTATCGCGATCGCCGGGAACATCGGCGTCGGCAAATCCAGCCTGACCGGAATGCTGGGAGAGCGATTGGGCTGGGAGCCATTTTTTGAGGCAGTTTCCGACAATCCCTATCTGGCGGACTTTTATCAGGATATGGCCCGCTGGAGTTTCCATTCCCAGGTCTTTTTCCTCTCCCGACGTCTTCGCCACCATCACCAATTACTGCTGTGGCCCAACTCCGTGGTGCAGGACCGGACTGTCTACGAGGACGCGGAGGTGTTCGCCTGCAATCTCTACCGCCAGGGGCTGATGAGTGAGCGAGATTACCGCAGTTATCGGGAGTTGTATGAGGTATTGAGCGCCCTGTTACCACCGCCGGACCTGGTGGTTTACCTGCGAGCGTCGGTGCCAACGCTGATGGCTCGCATCGCCCAGCGGGGGCGTCCTTTTGAGCGAAACATCGCACCGGAATACCTGGAACAGTTGAACGAGTTGTACGAGGAGTGGATTGGCAGATTCAACCTCTGTCCCGTCCTGACCGTCCCTTCTGACCGGTTGGATTTTGTGGCCAATTCCCATCATCTGGACCTGATTGTGGAAAAGGTGATGGAGAAACTGCAGGGACGGGAGGTAGTAGAGTTTGACGAATGATCGGGAGCGGGTTGCTTCGCGGTAGACGGGGAGCGGAGCGAAAAGAGGGGTGTGCGTCCTATGAGGCGGCGTAGACAAAGTCGGGTGAAAGAATACGATTGGCTGCTGGAGGCCACCCGGGAACTGGCAGCAGGGCTGGACCTGGATGGCGTGGCCCGGCGGACGCTGGCGCTCAGTCTGCAGGCTGTGGAGGCGGACCTGGGCAGCCTGATACTTTTGAATGAAGGGGGACGGCCCGTCCTGGTTCTTCTGCTTTATGAGGGGCGCTTCCGTCGGGGCAACCTGGCTTTGGCGCAGCGGGTGCTGGCGGAGGGGTTGGGCGGCTGGGTCCTCCAGAACCATCGGGCAGCCCGGCTGGATGATGCGAAAAAGGACCCTCGCTGGCTCAAGTTGCCGGAACCTGACGTCACCGCTTATGCCCGCTCCGTTCTCTGTGTGCCGTTGTTCTCCCCCCGTCGGGCAATGGGGATTCTGACATGCGCTCATTCCCGGCCTGGATACTTTGATGATACGGACCTGCGGGCGCTCCAGTTTATCGCCGATCAGGCGACGATCGCACTGGAAAATGCATGGCTGTTTGCCGCCGAGGAGCAGCGTCGCCAGCTGGCGGATACCCTGCGCGATATCGCCCGTGCTCTGACGGCCACGCTGGACCTGGATGAGGTGCTCTCCCTCATCCTGGAATCCCTGAGCCAGGTGGTCTTGTACGACAGCGCGTCCATCTTCCTGCTGGAGGGCCAGCGACTGATCATCCGCGCCTGGCGGGGGTTTGAGCACCCAGAGGCCGTGCAGAACCTGACCCTTCCCGTGGAAGGGAATCACATTATGGCCCGCGTGGTGGCTCGCCGTGAGCCCCTGGTTTGCGCCGATGTCCAGCAGGAGGAGGGTTGGCAGAACATTCCCGGGGTCCCCATCATCCGCGGATGGGTTGGGGCGCCGCTGGTGGCCCGGGGTCAGGTGGTGGGCGTGCTCACGGTGGATAGTCTGCAGTCAAACGCGTACGATGAAGAGGATGTCCGCACAGTTGCCGTCTTTGCCGACCATGCCGCTATCGCTATTGCCAATGCCCAACTGTTGCGGCAGACCCGGCGGCAATTGGAGGAAGTGGCCTTTCTCCACCGCACAGGCCAGGCGCTGGCTGCTTCTCTGGAAATGGAGGATGTCCTGCAGTCGTTGCTGGATAGCGTCCGAGATCACTTCGGAGTGGAGGCAGCCTCTGTTGCCCTGGTAGATGAGCAAACCCGCGAATTGGTCTTTCGGGTGGCAACCGGTGGCGCAGCCGATCGGGTGGTTGGTATGCGCCTGAAACCCGGACAAGGTATCGCTGGCTGGGTGGCTCAGTCGGGCCTTCCCATTGTGGTTCCCTCGGTGGAGCGGGACCCCCGCTGGTACCCGGGGGTGGATCGGCAAACCGGCTTCCGTACAGAGATGGTCGTCGCGGTCCCCATTCGACTCGGAGGGGAGGTCCTGGGAGTTGTGGAGGCGATTAATCCCAAGGAAGGGACTCTGGACGAAGGAGGGATGAAACTGCTGTTGAACGTGGCTGCACTGGCCGCCAGCGCGATCCAGAATGCCCGGCAGTTTAACCGCGCCCGCGATGCAGAGGAACGGTATTCCAACCTCTTTGAGAGCAGCGCCGACCCCATCCTGATCACCGACGCAGAGGGCCGGATTGCGGATGTCAACCGCAGGTTCTGCCAGATGCTGGGGTATAGTCGGGCGGAGATCCTCCAGCAGGAAGCCTTCGCACTGACGGCCCATCCGCAGAAGTTACGGGACTGGCTGGATCAGGTCCTCCAGGGGAGGGACATTCTGGGCAACCTGGAGGTGACCAGCCGCGAGGGGCGAACCCTCCCCTTTGAAGTGCGGGCCACACTGGTCTTCCACGGCTCCAGGCCCTATGTCCAGTGGGTCTTTCATGACATCACAGAGCGGCTGCAATTGGAGCAAGTCCGGGAAGACCTGACTCATATGATTGTGCACGACCTCCGCAATCCGCTTTCTTCCATTATGAGCAGCCTGGAACTGATCCGGGCCCGCCTGCGAGACCCGACTATAGATATTCCCCTGGACCAGTTGTTTGCCGTAGCCCAGCGGAGCGGCGAGCGCCTGTTCGGATTGATTGATTCTATCCTGGACGTCGCCCGTCTGGAATCGGGGAAGGCGGAACTGACCTATCAGGTGATAGACGTTGGGGATATGGTCAGAGAGGCTGTGGAGCAGGCAAGGCCGGTAGCGGTGACGCGGGAGATTCGCCTGAGTTTCCATGTCCCTCCAGGTCTTCCGTTGATGGAGGGAGACCGGAATCTCCTCCTGCGAACTCTGACCAATCTGCTGGATAATGCCGTGAAGTTTACTCCTCCCGATGGAGAGGTGCAGGTAACGGTAGACCGTACATCAGCGGATGTTCTCCAGTTCACGGTCTCCGATACAGGTCCGGGCATCCCTCAGGAGTTCCAGGAGCGGATTTTTGACCGGTTCGCTCGGCTTCCCAATGAAAAGGCGCGAGGCACTGGAATCGGATTGGCCTTTTGCAAACTCGCCGTGGAGGCTCATGGGGGCCGTATCTGGGTGGAAAGCCAGCCTGGTAAGGGGGCGACGTTCAAGTTCACGATCCCGTTACATCCAGCCCGCTGAACTCGGTCTGGATCGGCCGGGGAGCGGAATCCAATGACCGACCGTCTCTACTACGCAGATTCCTATCTCACCCATTTCACCGCCCGGGTGGTGGAGCGGCTGACCTGGGACGGCCATCCGGCGGTGATTCTGGACCGCACGGCCTTCTATCCGACCTCCGGCGGTCAGCCCTCCGATTGGGGCTATCTGGGCGGCGTCCCGGTCCTCGGCGCGGAGGTGCGGGAGCCGGACGGGGCCATCGTGCACATCCTGGAGGCCTCCCTCCCCGACGATGAGGTGACCGGTGAGATAGACTGGCCCCGCCGCTTTGACCACATGCAGCAGCACACCGGTCAGCATCTGCTCTCCGCCGCCTGCGAGCAGTGGCTGGATGCAGATACCGTCTCCTTCCACCTGGGAGCAGAGGTCAGCACCATAGACCTGAACGTCCCACGCCTTTCGCGCCAGGCGCTGGAGGAGGTGGAGGAGCGGGTCAACAAGGTCATTTGGGAGAACTGGCCCGTGCGGGCGTACTTCGTGCGTCCGGAGGACGTGGCGACGCTCCCCCTGCGCCGGCCCCCGCAGGTGGAGGGGCCCATCCGCCTGGTAGAGGTGGCGGGGGATGAGGAGGGCCGTCCCTTTGACTTGAACCCGTGCGGTGGGACGCACGTCGCCCGGACCGGCGAGATTGGCCTGCTGAAAGTGCTCCGCCTGGACTACCGGGGGCAGGAGACGCGTGTGGAGTTTGTCTGCGGCGGGCGGGCGCTGCGGGATTACCGGCTGAAAAATGGTATGCTGCAGAACCTGGCCGCGATGCTGACGGTGGGGTATTGGGAGTTGCCGGAGGCGGTGGGCCGTCTACAGGACGAAGTAAAGGAGGTCCGGCGGGAAGCGCGCTCGTTGCGGGAGCGGCTGGTGGAGGTGGAGGCGGCGCGGCTGGCGGAGACGGCGGTGTCGGTGGGGCCGCTGCGAGTGGCCCGGGCGGTGGAGGAGAACTGGGACCCCGCCGACCTGCGGGCGCTGGCCCAGAAAGTCGCCGCCCATCCGGGCACGGTCGCGCTGGTCGCTTCGGTCGGAGGGGAGCGGGTCCACCTCTGCGTGGCTTGCGCGGAGGGAGTCCCCGCCGACGCGACGGCCCTCCTGCGGGCCATTGCTGAACCCCTGGGGGGCAAAGGCGGTGGGCAGGCTCGCTTTGCCCAGGGGAGCGCCCCCGCCGCCCCGCGCCAGCGGGTGGAGGAGGCGATAAGGGGGATCCACGAAGGACACGAAGAGCACGAAGAGTAAATATCCACGAAGGACACGAAGAGCACGAAGGGTAAATATCCACGAAGAGCACGAAGGGTAAATATCCACGAAGGACACGAAGGGCAAGAAACAAGAGGGAGGGAGTATGACCAACTTGCTTCTAAAAGAAGAGGTTTTTGCGATTGTCGGAGCCGCAATAGAGGTGCATCGGGAACTGGGCCGGGGTTTCTGGAAGCGGTGTATCAGGAAGCAATGGAAATTGAACTGGAGAGTCGTCATATTCCTTACGAGGCCCGGAAGGCTTTAACGATTTGCTATAAGGGGCGTCCGCTCAAGAAGGTATATGAAGCAGACCTGATTTGCTATGGGCAGATTATCGTTGAGTTGAAGGCGCTGGACCGGCTTTCGGGGAGAGAGGAGGCACAGATTTTGAACTACTTGAAAGCAACCGGATTGCAAGTTGGTCTGCTGATTAACTTTGACAGCCATCCCCGGCTGGAGTGGCAGCGGTTGGTTCGGTGACGGTCTACCAGGAGCACAAAAATCCCTCTCATACTTCCTTCGTGTTCTTCGTGCTCTTCGTGGATCAATTTGCCTTTATGTTCTTTGTGCCTTTCGTGGATTGTGGAGAGAATTTATGGAAGAAGTTGCTCCTGGCGTCTACGTCTCTTCGGTCTATCCTGGCATCAACGTGGGCTTGGTGGTGACCGGGCGGTGGATGGTCGCCATAGATGCGCCGCCGTTCCCCTCCGACCATCAGGCCTGGCGGAAGGTGGCGCGCTCCATTGGGCGCCCCATCCGCTACCTCATTCTGACCGACGACCATCCGGACCGGCTGCTGGGCGCGCTCTGGGTGGGGGTGCCCGTTATTGCCGGGCGTGGGACCTGGCAGAAAATCCGGGAGCGGGGAGACGGCTTGCTGCAGGCGCTGGTAGAGGACTGGAATCGCCGTCATGCCTCTCAGGGAAAGCCTATTCCTTTTCCGGACCCGGAACGTGTTCCGCTTCCGGAACTCGTTGTAGAAGGCCGGATAACGCTGGAGGACGATGTGTCCGTCAGCGTGGAGTCGGTTCCCGGCCCGTCGGCAGGCAGCGTATGGGTCTGGCTTCCCCGGCAGGCGGTGCTCTTTACCGGCGACGGGATTGTTCATGGCCATCCGCTCCTCTCGGAGTCACCTTCCCCGACCCGGTGGCTGGAGGCATTGGCCCACCTGGAGGAGGGCTCCCCCCCGGCCCGGGTTGTGGTGCCGGGCCGGGGGCCGGTGGGCGGGCCTGAGGTCGCCAGTTCCCTGGCAGGCTATCTGCGGCATGCCTCTCAGCGGTTGCGGGTGGCCCTGTCCAGGGGTAAGTCCCCCGATCTGACAGTAGTGGCGGAGGAACTGCTGCAACTTTTCCCTACATCGGATAGGGAAAAGGAACGGTTGTTGCCTCAGATTCGGGCCGGGTTAGAGCATTGGCTGGAGGAAATGAAGGCGGGGAATTAATCCGGTTGCGCTTCGTAACGCAGGCTGCCAGGTCTGTGTGCAGGCTAATTGCGGTTTAACAAATTGTTCTGGTAATAGCCTGCGAGGGGATTTGACTCCCTCATCCCCCCTCTTCCCCCGCCCTGAAGTTTGGCCTTTTTCAGAGCGGCGGCGGAAAAATCTGCAAAACCAGCCTCCGGCGAGGCCAAAAGAGCAAAAAGAAAATATTTTTCGTTGCGGCGGCGAAGCCGCCGCAACGAAAAATAATCTTCTTTATTAGGGCCGTGGAAGCAGCCATGGGCCCATGCAGAGGGGCCACGAGCAAAAAGCCAAAGTTGAGGGCAGGGGCCAGGGGGTGGGGTGAGGTTGCAATGAGCCTGCCATGAAGAGGATGAGGCCTCATGCGGAGCAGGAAGGGGGAACCATGTTAGATGAGGTGGCTCGCATCCGGGCAGTCAAGGCGGCGCATGAGGCGGAGTTGATGCGCAAAGCGAACGTCGTTGGGGTCGGCATCGGCCTCCGCCAGCGGGACGGGAAATACACCGGCGAACTGGCCCTCATCGTCTCGGTGACCCACAAAGTGCCGCCGGAAGAACTGGACGCCGAGGACCTGGTCCCCCAGGAGATAGACGGGGTTCCGGTGGATGTGCAGGCCGTGGGGGTGCTGCGGGCATTGGCAGCCCCTGGCTAAAACGTGCCAGGCACTTCGGGAAGTGCCTGCACGTTGTCTACCCAAGCGCCCGCAGTACCCGCTCCGGCGTGATGGGGAGTTCGTTGATGGGTACCCCGATGGCGTCCACCACCGCGTTGGCCACCGCCGCCGCAACGGGGGTGATCGCGGGCTCCCCGATGCCCTTCGCCCCAAACGGCCCCACGCCCGTCCCCGATTCCAGCAGGATGACCTGCGTCGTCGGGTAGTCCACCGACGTCGGGATCAGGTACTCCGCCAGCGACGGGGTCCGGATCTCCCCGTTCTCCACGATAAGGTTTTCCATTAAGGCATACCCCAGCCCCTGGTGGCTTCCCCCCTGAATCTGCCCGATGACGGCGGCGGGGTTGATGGCCCGCCCCACGTCGTGGCAGGCGGCGCTCTTGAGGACCTCCACCTGCCCCGTCTCCGTGTCCACCGCCACCTCCACCGCGAAGGTCCCGAAGGTGAAGTCCGGGAAGACGTCCCCCTGACCGGTCTCCGGGTCTATGGGGTCGCGGAAGGGGGCCTTGAACATCGCCAGGTGGGAGAGAGGCAACCCCTCCGCCGCGCAGATGCGCACCAGGTCCGGCAACGGCATGCACCGGTCCGGGTCATTCTTGACGAAGACCCGTCCGTCCGCCAGGTCCAGGTCGTCCGGGTCCTCCTCAAAGTATTTGGACGCCCGCTCCAGCAGGGTCTTGCGGATAGCCGTGGCGGCCTGCAGGACGGCGTTGCCGGACATGTAGAGTTGGCGGGTGGCGGTGGTGGTGCCGGCCAGCGGGGTGAGCGCCGTATCGGGGGTGTAGGCGACGACGTTCTCCAGCGGCACGCCCAGGACCTCGCTGGCGATCTGGCAGAGGCTGGAGAGTTGCCCGCCGCCGGGGTCCGGCGCGCCGCAGCGGATGACCACTGTCCCGTCCAGTTCCATGCCCACCCAGGCCTGGGACGTGTCGTGGAGCCACATCAGGCGGCCGTAACTCTGGAAGTAGGACGCGAAGCCCCGGCCGACTTTGATGGGGCCCCGGTCCGGCGTCCGTTCGCCCAACGCCTCCAGCGCCCGCCGCGCCGACTCCTCCAGCAGGACCGCGCTGTGGACCACCTGCCCGGTGGCCGTGGTGTCGCCCGTCCGCAGATAGTTGATCCGCCGCACCTCCAGCGGGTCCAGCCCCAGAGCGCGGGCAATCTCGTCCATTTGTCGCTCGTAGGCGAAGCACGGCTGGGGCCCGCCGAAGCCGCGGAAGGCGCTGGTGAAGGGGTTGTTCGTCGCCACCGCGACGGTATCCACCCAGACGTTGTCTATCCGGTACGGGCCGGTCGCCATAACCGTGGAGTAGAGGGAGACATAGGGACTCAGGTACGGGTAAGCGCCCGAATCGGCGATCAGTTCCGCCTGGAGCGCGGTGATGCGCCCATTCTGCTTCACGCCGGTCCGGTAGCGCATGATGTACGGGTGGCGCTTGGAGTGGGCCAGGATGGACTCCTCACGGGTGTAGGCCAGGCGAACGGGGCGGTGGGTGTGCAGGGCCAGCAGGGCCAGGAAGACCTCCACGGTGATGTCCTCCTTGCCGCCGAAGCCGCCGCCCGCGAAGGCCCCCTGGATGCGCACCCGGTTCTGGGGGATGCCGAGGGTCCGGGCGACGGTACGGAAGTGCTCCATAACCTGGGTGGAGACCCGGATGTTGATGACGCCGCGCTCGTCCACCCAGGCGACGCCCGATTCGGGCTCCATGTAGGCGTGCTCCACGAAGGGGACCCGGTAGGTGTTCTCAATGATGAGGTCGGCGGCGGCGAAGCCGGCCTCCATATCGCCCTTGCGGATGCGCCACCGGGCGACAATGTTATCGGGCTCAAAGACCACTGGCGCGCCCGGCTTCATCGCCTCCAGGGGGTCAAAGACCCCGGGCAGGGGCTCGTACTCCACGTCTATCCGTTCCAGGGCCTTCTCGGCAATCTCTTCGGTCTCGGCGGCGACCAGGGCCACCGCCTCGCCCTTGTAGCGGACCCGGTCCCAGGCCAGGACGGGGGTCTCGGAGCCCCGGCGTTCCCGCTGCCCGGTCTGGCCGGGGATGTCGGCGACCATTTTGGCGTAACCGATGTCGGCGGCGGTCAACACGCAGACGACGCCGAGCAGGGCGCGGGCCCGGCTGGGGTCTATGCGGACGATGCGGGCCGAGGGGTACGGGCTGCGCAGGACCTTGCCGTGGAGCATCCCCGGCATCTTGAAGTCGTCGGCGAAGAGGGTGGCCCCGACGGCCTTGCTCAAGGCATCAAACCGACGGATGGGTTTGCCCACCACTTTGAAATTGGCCATGGTTCCTCCCTGGAGAATCCAAAGAATCAGAAGAATGGGAGAATGAGAGAAGAATGAGAGAATGGAAGAATTTGTAAGGGAAGTGGGTGGGTTATCGCGATATTCTGGCCCGGGAGGGGCGCAGGGTTTGCTGGCGCCGTTGTTCGGTCACAATGAGGGCGATGATTTCATCCACCAGGGCCAGGCGGTGCTCCAGAACCGGGCGAGGAAGAAGACGACGGGCCCGCCAGTACCACCCTTTCGTCTCCCGGGCAGAGGCCAACGCCACGTTGAAGAACCAATCTCGCTCCTTGCCGTACCCGCGTCCGTGTCCCTCTTCCAGATTGGCACAGACCGAGCCAGCACTTCGGATCAGTTGGTCGGCAATTGCTCTCCCTCTGAAGTCTCGCCTCAATTTCTCACAATCTTCCCAGGCCAGGTCGTAGAGGAACAAAGCCTTGCGGTATCCAAAGAACTGCCAGATGGATTCGTGCTTGATGCGCTCGTGGACGCTGGCTTCCCACTCCTCGTAGGTCATTTTCTCCCTCCTGGAAGAAGAACGGGAAGAACCGGAAGAATTGGAAGAATCAGAAGAATAAGAAGAATCAGAAGAATAAGAAGAATCAGAAGGATCAGAAGAATCAGAAGAATCAGAAGAATCAGAAGAATCAGAAGAATCTGTGATTCTATTGATTCTTTTGATTCTTTGATTCTACGATTCTTCTGATTCCCTCCACGATGAGGGTGTATCCGGTACACCGGCACAGGTTGCCGGAGATGGCCTCCCGGATTTCCTCCTCGGTGGGGTGGGGATTGCGGTCCAGTAGTGCCTTCGCCGACACGACAATCCCTGGGATGCAGAAGCCACACTGGACCCCACCGCTATCCGCCAGCGCTTCCTGGATGGGATGGGGGCGGTCCACCGTGCCCAGTCCGGCGGCGGTAGTGATTTCGGCTCCGTCGGCCTGCCAGGCCAGCACCAGGCAACTGTTAACGGCCCGGCCGTTCAGCAGGACGGCGCAGGCGCCGCAATCCCCTTTCTCGCAGCCATTCTTGACGTCCGTATACCCCAGGTCCCGCAGGGCGTGGAGCAACGTGACGTTCGGCCTCAGCGCGACCTGATGGGTCCGGCCGTTGATGTTCAGGGTGATGAGTTTGGGCTCCATAGTTCCTCCTCGGAGTAGGGAGTATTAGGGATTAGGGAGTATGGAGTATGGATTAGGGATTAGGGGGCAGCGCGACGGCGTTCGGTGCGGGCAATCAGGCCGTTCAGAATCTTGCCGACGGTCTCGGTCTGTGCCAGCAGTTCCTTTTGGGCGTGGGCCTCTTGCCATGCATCCAGTTGCTGGAAACTGTCAATCTTCCCCATACTCCCTACTCCCTACTCCATAATCCCCTCCAGCGCCCTCCGCACCATCACCTCCGTAACGTGTCGCCGGTAGGCGGCGGAGCCCCGGATGTCGTCAATGGTGCGGGTGGCCTCCGCGGCCAGACGGGCAGCCTGGGCGATGACCTCCGGCATGAGGGACTGGCCCTCCAGCACACGCTCCGCCTCCCAGGCCCGGATGGGGGTCGGGGCGACGGCGCCCAGGGCGATACGCGCCGTCTGGCAGGAACCGTTGTCCCCCAGGTCCACCCGCACCGCGCCGTTCACCACCGCGATGGCGTCGGCCTTCCGCAGCGCGACTTTGAAGAAGCGGGCGCGGGAGTGGGCGGGCGGCAGGGGGACGCGGATGGCGGTGATCAACTCGTGGGGCTGGCGGACGGTCCGCCGCACGTCCAGGAAGAAGTCCTTCAGAGGGACGCGGCGGGTGCCCTCCCGGCTGGTCAGTTCCACCTCCGCGTCCAGCACCAGGAGCGGCGGGGCCATATCGGCCGCAGGGGACGCGTTGGCCAGGTTCCCGGCGACGGTGGCCCGGTTGCGGACCAGGGGGCTACCCAGGGTCCTGGCCGCCTCCCGGAGCACCGGGGCGTACCGGGCGACCAGCAGGTCCTCCAAGACCTCGGCGACCGTCACCCCGCCGCCGATGACCAGCCCCCCGTCCTCCTGGCGGATGCCGCTCAGTTCGGGCAGCCCCGCCACGTTGACCAGACACGCGGGCCGGTAGCGCCTGCCCCGCAGGTCCGGGATGACGTTGGTCCCGCCCGCGATGGGCATCCCTTCCGGCGCCCGCCCGGCCAGCATTTCCAGCGCCTCCGCCAGCGTCCGGGGCATCAGAAGTTCAAATTCGGGCAACATCAGGCCTCCTTTGAGGATTGGGACGCAGATTTTTCAACTATTCAGCGCTGACGGAAGTCACCCTTCCCGGGCCGCAGGCCTTTGGTCGGCCTTCGCCGACCAGCGCTCTCATAATGCGCACTAAGGGTTGTCGGCGGAGGCCGACAATCGGCACGAAGGGCCCAGGGGAGGACGATTTCAATCGGCTGAATAGTTACCATTTTTCCTCACACCAAGACACAAAGACACAGAGATTTTTTACATCTCTGTGTCTTTGTGTCTTTGTGTGAGGCCCATGACCGCCCGCACAATCGCCGCGTAGCCCGTGCAGCGGCAAAGATTCCCCTTCAGGTAGTCCCGCACGTCCTCCTCAGTGGGGTGGGGGACCTCCTCCAGCAGACTCTTCGCCATCATCAGCATACCGGGGGTGCAGTAGCCGCACTGGAAGGCGGCGTTTCGGATAAAGGATTCCTGCAAGGGGTGGAGTTTCCCGTCCCGTCCCGCCAGCCCCTCCACCGTCAGGACCTCGCTCCCGTCGGCCGCAACGGCCAGGACCAGGCAGGCGAGGGCCAGACGGCCGTCCACGTGGACGGTGCACGCGCCACATTCGCCGATGCCGCAGCCGTACTTGGTGCCGGTCAGATGGAGTTTCTCCCGCAGGACGTTGAGGAGCAGTTCATTGGGGGCCACCCAAACCCGCCGCCGCTCGCCGTTCACCGTCAGGTGGACCTCCACCTCCTGGTCGGCGCGGATGTGGCGGGGCGCGCGGGGCGGGGCAGCGGCCGACGGCGGAGAAGCGGGCGCCGCCGGAGACGGTCCGGCGGGCTGTCCGGCCCGCTCCCAGGCCCGATGCAGACCGTCATAGGCCAGGACGCGGGTGACTTCCCGCCGGTACCAGGCCATGGAGCGGACGTCGTCTATCGGGCGGACCTCCTCCGAGGCGACCCGCGCGGCCTCCAGGACGGCCTCCTCGCCGAAGACCTGGCCGATGAGGACGGCCTCCGCCCTCCGCGCCCGCAGCGGGGTCGGCGCGACGGCTCCGAAGACCAGCCGCGCCTCGGCGATGCGGTCGCCCTCCCGGACCAGCACGATGGCGGCGTTGACCTTCGCCAGGTCGGCGGTGATGCGGCTGATTTTCAGGAACGCCCCGCCCGTCCCCGGCCGCGGGGGCGGCAACTCCACCGCGACCAGCAGTTCCCCCGGTTCCAGGGCCGACCGCCCCGGCCCGACGAAGAACTCCTCCACCGGTAGACGGCGCTCCCCCTTCGGCCCGCGCAGGACGGCCTCCGCGCCGTACGCGATGAGGGCGGGAGCCGTGTCGGACGCGGGAGACGCGTTGCCCAGGTTCCCGCCGAGGGTGCCCATAACCTGGACCTGCGTCGTGCTGAAGGACGCGCAGGCCTCCGCCAGGACCGGGTAGCGGGCCCGCACCCACGAGTCGTTGCGCAGCGTCCGGATGGACGTGCGCGCGCCGATGCGAGTGTGGCCGTTCCGGGCCTTTATCCCGTCCATGCCGGGGACGCGGCCGGTGGAGACAACGTAGCGAGGGGCCAGCCGCTCCATTTTCATCTGGACGATGAGGTCCGTCCCGCCTGCCAGCACCCGTGCCTCCGGCCCGTACCGCTCCAGCAACCCGACCGCCTCCTCCACCGAGGTCGGCTCCAGATAATCAAACTCATGCACCAGAATGTGGGAATTCGTAATGTGCATCGTTTCCCTCATATGCATTCATTAATCGGGATGGTTCAGAATTGGTTGACACTTTCTGCATCTCCAAATCTTCCTGGCCCCTCACCCCCCTTTGTCCCCCTCTCCCCTTGGCCTGCGGCCAGGGGAGAGGGGGGATTGAAGAGGGGTTTTGCGGCGGGCGGCTTCGCCGCCCGCCGCAAAACCCCAATTTCTTCCCTCCCCTCGCCCGCCGCCGAAGGCGAGCGGGAGAGGGGAGGGGGCAGGGGGTGGGGTGAGGGCCAGGCGGAATTTTAACGCCCGTAAAAAGTGTCAACATATTTCCCCGGAAAATTGAACTATCCCCATTAATCACCACAAATACCAGACACAAAGAAAAATTTTAAGGAGTTACGCAGTTAGCCTTTTTTGCCACGAATTGCACGAATTTACACGAATAGAGAAACAAAATTCGTGCCAATTCGTGAGATTCGTGGCAAATTCCGATATTAAAAACTTCGTGTCCTGGTGTCTTCGTGGCCCTTCCCTTTCAGCGCCGCCAGCACCTTCTCCGGCGTGATGGGCAACTCGTAGAACCGGACGCCGATGGCGTTGTAAACCGCGTTGGCGTAGGCCGCCGCGACGGGGTTGGACGCCGCCTCGCCGATGCCCTTCGCCCCCAGGGGCCCCGTCGGCTCGCAGGTGTGAGCGAAGTGGGTGATGAGATTCTCCAGCGTCGGGCTCTCGCAGACGCCCGGAATCTTGGCGTCCACCATGTACCCGCGCGAGAGCGCCCGCCCCTGCTCGTCCCAGGGGTTGTCCTCATAGAGGGCGAACCCCGCGCCGATGTGCAGGCCCCCCTCCAACTGCCCTGCCGCCAGGTCCGGGTTGATCACCGTCCCGCAGTCGCTGCCCAGGACGGCCCGCACCGTCCGGATGATGCCGGTCCAGGTATCCACCTCCACCTCCACGAAGGCGGTCATGTAGGCGGGTGGGCAACTGGTGGGCCGGTAACTCTCCACCGCCGCGACCGTCTTCCAACTCTCCGTCCAGCAGCGGGTGGCGACTTCGGCAATCGTCATCCGCCGCTCCGGGATGGACGGGGCGTAGATGACCCCCTGGCCCAGGGCCTCGTCCAGCCGGACCGTCAGCGCGTCGGGCATGACGTTCAGGTAACGGGCCGCCGTCTCTATCAGTTCCTGGCGGACCTTCTGCGCGGCCCGGACCGCTGCGCCGCCGCCCGCGTAGACGCCGCGCGTGGCGTGGGTGACCACGTCGTAGACCGTCGTCGTGGTGCCGGCGGCGGCGATGTTCACCTTCTCCAGCGGCACACAGAGCACCTCCGCCACCAGTTTGGCGATGGCCTCCAGCGTCCCCCCGCCGTGGTCCATCACCGCTGTGATCACGTCCACCGATCCGTCTTGGTTGACCTTGACCATCGCGCCGGAGTAGTCAATGACGTCGCCGGGCTGGGGGGCACCCGCGCTGGACGTGTGGAACCCCCGCGCCATGCCGATGCCCCGGCGGTAGCGGCCTGTCTTGGCCTCTGGCGGCTGCCGCCGGTCCCAGCCGATGAGTCGCTTCCCCTCGTCCAACAGTTCCGGCACCCCGTCGCTCTGGACGACGGAGCGGACCAGCGGCCCCTGGCCCCAGAAGGTGTCGCCCAGGCCGACGTAGTTCTTCCGCCGCAACTCCACCGGGTCCATCCCCAGCCGTTCGGCCAGTTCGTCCATCAGCGACTCCACCGCGAAGGTGATCTGGGGGTTGCCGAAGCCCCGCTTGGCGCAGGACGGGGTCTTGTTCGTGTAGACCGCGATCCCCTTGTAGCGGACGTTGGGGAAGCGGTAGAGGGAGACCAGCCAGCCGATGCAGACGCCCAGGAAGGAGTAGGGCTGGATGATGTGGGCGCCGATGTCGGTGATCAGTTCCATTTCGGCCCCCAGGAGCGTCCCGTCGGCCCGCGCGGCCAGTTTCAGGTGGACCTGGACGGGGTAGTCCACGTGTTCGTAGAAGTCCTCCTCGCGGGTCAGACTCAACTTCACGGGACGGCCGGCCTTCAGGGCCAGCGCGGCGCAGATGGGGATGGGGGTGTTCATCTGGATGCTGGAGCCGAAGGTCCCGCCCACGGGGATGCGGATGACGTTGATCTTGCTCAGGGGGATGCCGAAAATCTGCCCCAGCAGGATGCGGACGTTGTGGATGGACTGGGTAGTGGCCCAGACGGTCAGACCGCCGTCCGGCTCCGGGCGACAGACGGCGGTCTTGGGCTCCAGTTGCATATGGTAGATTTTGTGGGTACGAAAGGTCCCTTCCACGACGACGTCGGCCTCGGCGAAGGCCCGGTCCACGTCCCCTTCCTCAATCTGGCGCGTGCAGGCGATGTTGTTCTCAATCGGGATTTCTTTGTCGCCCCAGAGGACGGTCTCGTGGATGGGGACGGCGCCGGGCTGCATGGCCTCTATGGGGTCGGTGAGGACGGGGAGGGGCTCGTACTCCACCCGCACGGCGCGGGCGGCCTTTTCCGCCAGGGCTTCCGTCTCCGCAGCGACGGCCGCAACGGGCTCCCACAGGCGGCGGACCTTATCGGCCAGGACGGTGGTATCCCGGTGCAGGGCGGCGGGGACGGTGACGATGCGCTGGTTGAAGCGGACGTGGGGGACGTCGTCCCAGGTGATGACGACGGCGCCCAGGGCCTCGGCCGGGTGGGGGTCTATGCTCCGGATGCGGGCGTGGGCGTAGGGGCTGGCGACGATGCGCCCGTAGAGCATCCGGGGAAGGATGATGTCCACCGAATAGAGTTCCCGTCCGGTGACCCGCGCGATGGCGTCTTTGCGCGGGGTGACTTTGCCGACGATGTGGAATTGATCCTTCATGGTTCCCGGCTCCGATCGGATATGGCCCGCAGGGAAATTGCGGGCAGTTGTCTTGCGCTTCTCTCTGACCAGCCGATGGCGACTTCCCAATTACCTGGCTACCTGATACTTTTGATCCAGCAGTACACGGGTTCACACGGATGTTACGGATTTTCACGGATTTTCATCCCTTCGGGCAGAGCCCTCTGAGCGAAGCCGTGCGAATCCGTGAAACCCGTGTGTATCCGTGTCCTGATTTCAGTTGCAAGCAGTTGCCCCACATTCACACCCACACGCCCTCCCCGATTCGCCCCAGCACCAGCGCCAGCAGGGCCATGCGGACGTAGACGCCGTTGCGGGCCTGGCGGAAGTAGGCGGCGTTGGGCAACCCGTCCACGTCCGGTGCGATCTCGTCCACCCGGGGCAGGGGATGCATCACCGTCACCCGGGGGTTCACCCGCTCTATCATCTCCCGGGTGAGGATGTAACTTCCCTTCAGCCGCTCGTACTCGGCGGGGTCGGCGAAGCGCTCCTTCTGGATGCGGGTCATGTAGAGGACGTCGGCCTCGGCCAGCGCGGCCTCCGGGTCCGTGGTCTCCTCCACCTGCACCCCCTCCGCCCGCAGCGCGGCGACGATGTCCGCGGGCATCCGCAGCGGTTCGGGGCTGACCAGGATGAGGCGACAGTGGTAGTGACGGTAAATCCAGACCCCGGAGTGGACCGTGCGGCCGAACTTCAAATCGCCGCAGAGGGCGATGGTCAGGCCGTCCACCTGGCCCCGCTCGGCGCGAACCGTGTAGAGGTCCAGCAGGGCCTGGGTGGGGTGCTGTCCGGCCCCGTCGCCGCCGTTGATGACGGGATGCTCCGCCACCTCCGCCGCCACCTTCGCCGACCCGACCTGGGGGTGGCGGATGACGATGACGTCGGCGTACTGGTCCACCGTCCGGACCGTATCGGCCAGAGTCTCCCCTTTGGCCACCGAGGTGGATTCGGCCGAGGAGAAACCGATCACGCTCCCGCCCAGGCGGTGCATGGCCGTCTCAAAGGAGAGGCGGGTCCGGGTGCTGGGCTCAAAGAAGAGGGTCGCCAGGACGTAGCCGCGCAGGAGGTCCAGGGAGGGGGTCCGCTGGAGGCGGGCCTGGAACTCCGCGGCGACGTCCATAATCCGGTCCAGTTCCTCACGGGTAAACTGAGCACCGTCCAGGATGTCGGCACCTTTCAGATGGGTCATTTTCTTGCTCCTTGAAGAATGGATTACCACAAAGGCACCAAGACACAAAGTCAAAAATTAACAATTAAAAATTAACCATTAAAAATTAAATACTTCGTGCCTTTGTGTCTTTGTGGTAGATATTCTCTGCGCTCTTTGCGCCCTGCGTTTAAAACTTCTCCGCGGCGGGGAGGGTGAAGGCGAAGAGACTCCCCTGGCCGGGCTGGCTCTCCACGCTCACCTCTCCGCCCAGTTTTTCCACAATCCGTTTCACGATGGAAAGCCCCAGGCCGTGCCCCTTGCCGGTGCGCCGGACCTGGATGAAAGGAGTGAACAGGCGGCTCTGCTCCTCGGGCATCAGGCCGGGGCCGTTATCCCGCACCCAGAAGCGGACCATTCCCGGGGCGTCTGGCGGGAAGTCGGCGCCCAATTCCACGCGCGGCGGCTGGCCACCATACTTGATGGCGTTGCTGATGTAGTTGAACCAGACTTCTTCTACCCACGGCGCGTAGCCCCGTGCAGTGGGCCAGGTGGGAGGAACCAGGACCTCCGCGTGGGATTCGGCAATGGCGTCGGTCAGGCGGGAGAGGGCCTCGTTCACGATGTGGGCCATGTCCAGCGGGCCCGTCTCCACTTCCTGGCGGGGCACAGTCGCCAGGAACAGCAGTGCGTCAATGATGCCGGCCATTTTGTGCCCGTGCTGGACAATACTCTGAACGTACTCGCGCTGCTGCTCTGGGGAGAGTCGGGGAAAGAGGGTATCCAGCAGTTCCGCGTAGCCGACGACAAGGGACAGGGAATGCTTGAGGTCGTGGGCCACTGTGTGGGCGAAGGCGTCCAGTTCCTCGTTGCGGGCCTCCAGTTGCCGGGCGTATTGGCGCAACTGTTCTTCCGCCTGTTTGCGCCGGGCGATCTCCCGATGGGTCAGCATCAGGGCCTGGGATTTGGCGACGACCAGGGCGATGTGGGCAGCAGCGTATTCGGCCCGGGCGATTTCTTCGGCGGTGAACCGGCGATGCTGGCGAAACGCGATCAGCGCGGCGCCCAGTTTCTGCTGGCCGACGATGAGCGGCAAGACCAGTACGGAGCGGTTGGGAAAAAGGGCGGCGATACGCGGGCTGACATACGGGGAATGGAACACGTCCTCAATCGCCAGCACGTGTCCCAGGCGCAGGACGGATTCCGTCGCCGTAGTCTCGCCGGGGGGAAACTGGAGGGTAGGGTAAATCTCCCGCATCGGGCCGTAGGCCGCGCGGGGGATGGGAAGGCCCTGTTCCTCGTCCCAGGTGGCGATGTAGCAATCGTCGGCCCCGAAGAGTTCCCCCAGTCGGTCGGCCAGGGCCTGCAGCATGTTCTGGAAGTCAGTGGTGCCGATGGCGATGCGGGTGATCTCGTTCAGCAGAGCCAGGAAGCGGGCCTGGTCCTCCAACTGATGGTGGACGCGGGAGCGATGGATGGCGGCCCCCAGCATGTTGGCCGCCATCTGGAGGGTTTCTATCTCCGCTGGAAGCCAGATGCGCTCAAACCGGCACTCGTCAAAGCCGATGAGTCCCCACCACTCTCCGCCCATGAAGACCGGCACCACAGCGATGGAGAGGATGTCCTGCGCGGCCAGGACCTCCTGTTCGCTTTCTGGGAAGGTGCGCACCAGGCCGTAGACCGCCTCGCCCCGGCTCATGGTTTCCACCCAGCGGGCAAAGCCCGCCTGGACGAAGGAGAAGTTCTGCAGGTCCGGATTATCTATCTGGGGCGTGGCGTCGGGGGCGGCCCACTCATAGCGTTGGCTGGTCAGCAGTTCCCCGTCCGGGCCCCGGTGGTTCTCAAAGATGTAGACCCGGCTGACGCCGACGGCCTCCCCCAGACGGGCCAGAATGGCCGGTATCTCCCGTTCCCAGTCTGGTATCCGCAGGAAACGGTCAGCAGCGTGGGCCACGGTCTCCAGAATGGCCTCCCGGCGGCGGAGCGCCTCCTCGGCCTGCCGGAGAGCGGTGATCTCCCGCAGGACGATCACCCGCCCGTTGAACCGGCCGCGCGGGTCGTAAAGGGGGGAGATGCGCATCTGGTAGATGCGCTGTCCTTCGCCTGCCCCCAGGGTAATCTCCGCCTGGGCCTCTGGGACGTCGTGGTACTGTTCTATCAGGTCAGGTCGTCCGGCCGCGATTTCCCGGATGGGCCGTCCGATGACCTCCGCGGGGGGACGGCCAATGATTTGCCGGGCGGCGGGATTCAGGTCCCCAATCCGGCTCTGCGCGTCCAGGACGATCACCCCGTCGGCCATCCCGTCCACGACGACGTTGCGCGCGATGGAGACGATGTCCAGCAGCCGGAAGTGGAAGAGTCCCCAGGCCATCACCGGACCGGCCAGAGCGAAGGCAAACGGGGTCAGGTCTATGGGCGGGAAGGGGTTCAGGCCGAAAACGTAGAGAGCATTCCCCAGCCACGGCAGCAGCGCGCCGGAGAGCAGGGCGGCCATCTGTCCCCGATAAGGGTGCGGGGCGCGGAACATGGCTCTCACGAGCAGGACGGTGCCGAGAAGGAGGAGCAGGTAGGAGTAGGCGAGGTGGACCCACCACCCGGCCCCGTGGGTCACCTCCAACACCTGATACGCTCCCAGAGACATCTGCTGAATCTGGCTCCAGATGAGGCCGTGGGAATCGTTGGTCCAGACCAGCAGGAGGGTCAGGGCGGGCTCCACGGCCAGCAGGAGCCAGCGGCGGTGGGCCAGCCAGGGCTCGCATCCTGCATGGCGGAGCGCCAGGGCCAGCCATGTGGCCGGCACGGTGACGATCCCCAGGTACTCCGTTCTGGCCCAGAGGAGCGCGCGGGAGATGTCCCGGCTGGCCAGTTCCAGGATGTAGCAGCCGTTCCATTCCGCCACGGCGAGCATCAGCAGGGCCAGCAGGCCAGCCCCGGGCGCGGGGCGCCGTTGCCAAGCGAAGAGGGCCAAGGCGAGGGCCAGCGCCTCGGCTCCGACCAGCGGCCAGAGGTAGGGCGGAAACTGCCAGAGAGTGTCCATTCCGTCAGTCAGGTACCACCTGTGCCAGCCGTCCGATTCCCTCCCGGATTTCCTCCGGCGTCAGCGCGCAGAAGGGGAGGCGGATGAAGCCATCGCCGCCGCCGTTGGCGAAGAAGCCCCGACCGTCGGTCAGCCGGAGGCCGGCCTCCTGAGCCCGCCGGAGCAGGTCCTCTGCCCGCACCGGGCCGTTGAGGTACAGCCCTACGAAGAAGCCGCCGTCTGGGCGGTGCCAGGTTGCTCTGTCCCCAAAGTGCTCCTCCAGCGCGTCCAGCATCGCCTCCAGCCGGGGGCGATAGAGGGCCTTCAGGTACTCCAGGTGTGACTCCATCCAGCCCCGACGGATAAACTCGTAGACGATGGCCTGGTTGAGGTAACTGGCATTGATGTAGGTGTCCTCCGCCATCTTCACCAGCGGCTCTGTCAGGTCGGGGGGCACGATAGCGTAACCGACTCTCAGCCCCGGGCTGATGAGTTTGCTGTAGGAGGACATCTGCACGACGCGCTCCGGGGTGAAGTCTCGCAGGGTGGGGAGGTCTACACCCCGGTAGCGGAGGCGGCGGTAGGGGAGGTCTTCCACGGCCCAGAACCCGTACTGCCGGGCCAGTTCGGCAACCCGCTGCCGCTTCGCTGCCGCCATGACGGACCCACTGGGGTTCTGGAAATCGGGGACCAGGTAGAAAAGGATGGGGCGCTCGCCGCCCCGCAGTCGTTCCTCCAGAGCCTCCAGGTCCGGCCCGTCATCCTGGAGGGGGATGCCCACGACCCGCGCTCCGGCCCGCCGCAGGACGGTGATGGCCCGGTCGTAGGAGGGCTCTTCCGTATAGGCGACGTCGCCAGGGCGGACCAGCATCCGGGCCAGCAGGTCCAGCAATTGGAGGGACCCTTGCCCCAGGACGACTTGGTCTTCATGGGCACCAGTTTCTGCAGCAATGTGGGCGCGCAGGGGACGAAAGCCCCAGGCCGGGCCGTACTGTAGCACTTCGTCTCCGTGCTCCATCAATACAGTAGTTGCACATTCTGCCAGTTTCGCTTTCGGGAACGATTCGGCGGGGGGAACCCCGCGGGTAAAGGGGATAACGGGTTGGCTCATCGGTTGTCTCCGTGATGAGAGGGTTCTGTATTCATCCCAACTGTCCAAAGCGATTATAACCTTAAAGAGGGGCTCCGTCAAATGGAGCGCTCCGGGATGGGCTTTCAGGTACTCCGATTTTTCTTGTCAAGATCAACGGATGTGGTATAATCCCACCACCTTATCCTACCCTGAAGGGAGGTAAACCATGCGACGTCTTCTCATCTTTCTGCTGCTGGCGGCAGCACTGATGACAGGCTGCACGCCCCGACCGGGAGGCCGTATCGTCTACGGCCTCACCCTGGCCCCCACCGGGATTGACCCCCACATCAATGCCTCCGCAGAACTGGGGATTCCCCTGACCTCCGTCTACGATACCCTGGTCTATCAGGATCCAAAGACGGGGGAATTCGTCCCCGGACTGGCCCAGAAGTGGGAGGTCTCGGAGGATGGCCGGGTCTACACCTTCTACCTGCGGCGGGGGGTGAAGTTCCACGACGGCACCCCCTTCAATGCCGAAGCGGTCCGTTTCAACCTGGACCGCATCACCAGCCCCGATCTGGCCTCTCAGAAGGCCCGCTTCATGTTGGGCCCCTACGAGCGGACGGAAGTGGTGGACGAGTACACCGTCCGCATCGTCCTGAAGGAGCCCTTCGCGCCGCTGCTGGACTCCCTGAGCCAGGTCTACCTGGCGATGGCTTCCCCCACCGCTGTACAGAAATGGGGGCAGGAGTATCAGATGCACCAGGTCGGGACGGGGCCGTTTATCTTTGCGGAATACGTCCCCGGTGGCCATCTGCGGCTGCGGCGCAACCCGGACTACGCCTGGGGGCCGTCCGTCTACCAACATAAGACGGCCCGACTGGAGGAAGTGGAGTTCCGCTTCTTCACCGATCCCGCCACCCGCTCCCCGGCGCTGGAATCCGGAGAGGCGGATGTGATGGGCGAGGTGCCGCCCCAGGACGCTGTCCGCCTGAAGGATGATCCCCGCTTCCGTATAGAGGCGGTCGCGATCCCGGGTTCCTCGCTGATGTTCTTTATGAACACCACCCGCCCACCACTGGACGACCTGGCCGTCCGGCAGGCCATCCTCTATGGCACCGACCGACAGGCCATCCTCTCTGCCGTCTTCAAGGACACCTCTCCGGTGGCCTGTGGCCCCCTGGCGGCAGTTACCCTCAGCTACGACCCCTCGGTCTGCCAGTACTACCCCTATGACCCCGCCCGCGCCAGGGCTCTCCTGGAGGAACGGGGATGGAAGGACAGCGACGGAGACGGCATCCGGGATAAAGACGGGCAACCCCTGACGCTGGACCTCTACCTGATGGGTTGGGGCTACCTCCCCACCATCGCTGAACTGCTGATCGCCCAATGGACCGAACTGGGCATCCGGGTCAACGCCCAGACGGTCCGCTATCCGGAGGCCCTGCAGATCGGTCGGGAGGGCCGCCATCACCTGATGCCCTTCCAGAGTTCCGGGAGCGACCCGGACGTCCTGCGGCAATTCTTCCACTCCCAGGGGAGTATGAACTGGTCCAAAGTCAACGACCCGGAGATGGACGGATGGTTGATGGAGGGGATGCGGACCTCCGACCGGCAGCAACGGTCTGCTTTCTACAGCCAGGTCCAGCGACGCGTGATGGAGCAGGCGCTGGTTCTCCCCATCCGCGACTACGTGAACCTGAACGGGGTCAGCCAGCGAGTTCAGGGGTTGCGCTTTGACGTCCGGGGCTGGTTCCCCTGGCTGATTGACGTGACCCTGGCACAGTAGGAGGGCGGTGGGGCGGCGGCCTTCGGCCGCCGCCCAACCCCACCCCAACGGGGCGCAGAATGTATCCCGCGCCGCGCACCACCGAAGGAACCCATGTTCGGATACGGATTGCGGCGGCTGCTGGAGGCTGTCCTGGTTCTCTGGCTGGCAGCGACGCTGGCATTTGTGGCCATGCAACTGACGCCGGGAGACCCGGCGGAAACGCTTCTGGCCGCTTCCGGCGCCTCCCCCGAAGAAATCGCTCGCCGTCGGGCCCAACTGGGCCTGAATGACCCGATCCCCGTTCAGTACGTCCGCTACCTGGCCGACCTGGCCCGGGGCGACCTGGGGACGTCCTGGCTTCAGGGGCGCTCCGTGGGCCGGATGATTCTGGAACGGCTCTCCGGGACGGTGGAACTGGCTTTAGCCGCTGGCCTGGTGGGCATCGCCCTCGGAGTCGGGCTGGGACTACTGGCCGCCCTCTATCGGGACACCTGGGTGGATACCCTGGCAATGGCGGTCGCTGCTGTCGGCTTATCCACCCCGGTCTTCTGGTCTGGCCTCCTGCTCATTTTGCTCTTCTCGCTCCACCTGCGATGGCTTCCCTCTTCCGGTTGGGGGGACGCACGCCACCTGGTTCTGCCTGCCCTGACCCTCGGCTTCAGCCTTTCCGGTCCCATCGCCCGCCTGGTGCGGACTCAGGTGGTGGAAATTCTGCGGATGCCCTTCATCCTGGCTGCCCAGGGGCGCGGCGTCCCCCTCTGGCGGATATTCCTCATTCACATCCTGCGTCCTGCGGCAGGGCCGGTCATTGCCCTTATCGGCCTGCAATTCGGCTTCCTGCTGGGCGGCGCAGTGGTGACCGAATCGGTCTTCGCGCGGGAAGGGCTGGGGCGCCTGACGGTTCAGGCTATCCTCTGGCGAGACCTGCCGGTGGTACGGGGTATTGCCCTGGTCGGCGCCCTGGCGTATCTGCTGACCAGCCTTCTGGCCGACCTGTGCCACGCCTGGCTGGACCCCCGGTTGCATCAATCTGAGGAACGCTGATGCGTGCCCCCTGTCTCCTGACCATTCCCCAACTTCAGGCTATCTCTCGCCGGCCTCCGCCCGGGCGCCAGCCAGCGGTCTGGCTGGCGCTTCTCTGGCTGGGCGCGGTTATCCTCGGGTCGGTGATGGCCCCCTACCTGGCCCCGACAGGCCCGCTGGTGGCGGACCCTTCGTTCGCCCTGCTCCCGCCCGGTCCGGGCAGGCTGCTGGGAACGGATTCCCTGGGGCGGGATGTGCTGACGCGTATCCTCTGGGGCGGCCGCTGGACTCTGACGATGGGAGGGGTTGCCCTGGCTCTGACCATAGGGATCGGACTCCCCGTCGGTTTGCTGGCCGGGAGTCGGGGAGGAGCCGTAGACGCGGTGCTGATGCGCTTTCTGGATGCGTGGCTGGCGTTTCCGGGGCTGCTGCTGGCGATGACGGTGGTGGCGATTCTGGGGCCAGGGCTGATCCCGGCGGCCATCGGGGTGGGACTTTCGGCCGCGGCCCCTTATGCCCGTGTCACCCGCACCACTGCGCGCGCGATCCGGGCTCAGCCGTACATTGAAGCGGCCCGGGCGGTCGGTGCCAGCCCCTGGCGGATCGCTATCCGGCACATCCTCCCCAACGCTGCCCCGACCCTGATTGCCTTTGCCCTGGCCCAACTGGGCCGGGTGTTGCTCAGCGGAGCCTCGCTGAACTTTCTGGGGCTGGGCGCGCCCCCGGGCACGCCCGAGTGGGGAGCCATGCTGGACGATGGGCGCTCTTATCTGCGGGTCGCTCCCTGGATTGCCACCTTCCCCGGTTTGACGCTCACCCTCACCGTCTTGGCGGCGAACATCCTGGGGGACCGGATTCAAGAGTGAGAGAATCAGCGAATCAGAGATTCGCTGATTCTCTCGTTCCCTTTTGACACCCTGCCCGGAGTATGCTATAGTTATACCGACAAACATCTTCCGGGCTGGCCCCTGGTGCCTGGAACGCTGACCGAAAGGACTCATCATGGGTTCTTTGAAACTTGTTACCATTAAGGGCATTCCTATCCGGGTCCACATCACCTTTCCCCTGATTCTCCTCTGGGCTGCTGTCCAGTTCGGGCGTGGACAGAGCAACATGTGGCGGGGGGCACTATTCGGGGTGGCGGTGACCCTACTTCTCTTCCTATGCGTGGTCCTCCACGAACTGGCCCACAGCCTGTTCGCTATCCAGTTTGGCGGCCGCGTCAACGAAATCACCCTGCTCCCCCTGGGCGGTGTGGCCCAGATGGAGCGGCTCCCCGACCGTCCCTATCAGGAACTCTTGATGGCGCTGGCCGGGCCGGTGACCAGCGGGATCATCGGTGTTGGTCTGGCGTTCCTCACGCTGTTCCTTTTCCCCCTGCGGATATGGACCGATTTCCTGCGCGCCCTCTCGTCCGGCGGAACGCTCTCCTGGTCTTATCTGCTCCCCTATCTGGCGATTACCAACCTGTTTCTGGCGGGCTTTAACCTTCTTCCGGCCTTCCCGATGGACGGTGGGCGGGTGTTGCGGGCGATCCTGGCGACGGTGATGCCCTACGGCCGCGCAACCGCTCTGGCTGTCCGCGTCGGGCAGGCGCTGGCGTGGATGCTGGGGTTGCTTGGGCCTTTTGGGTCGGGACGTATTTCTCATCCTGGTGGCTCTCTTCGTTTATGTTGGCGCTACCCAGGAGGGACGCCTGGTCCAACTCAAAACGGCGCTGGCCGGGCTGCGGGTCCGTCAGGCCTACTCCCATTCCCCCCAGGCGGTTCACCCGGAAGACCCGCTTAGCCGTGCCGTGGACCTGATGCTGGAGGGCTTCCAGTCCGACTTTCCCGTCTGTGAGGAGGGCCGGCTGGTGGGAATGCTGACCCGCACTGGTGTCCTGCGGGGATTGAGAGAATACGGCCCACAGGTCCCCATCCATGCAGTGATGCAGCGGGAGTTCCCGATTGCCAGCCCGGAAGACGACCTTTTTGACATCCAGCAGCAGATGAGCGAACGGGGGGCCGAAGTGGTACCGGTGGTTGACGCGGGCACCTTTCTGGGCCTGCTCACCCGGCAGGACCTGGAAGAGGCCTACCGTCTGGTGACGGCCTATCCGGCTCTGCTTCCCCGAAGGCGCTAATTCTCACAGAGGGAAGGGAATGGCGGCCGCAGGCCGCTGTCATAAAAACCCATTCTGAGTGCTCCACAGTTGGAGGGGGGACATGGACACCGAACAACGATGGCTCTGGGGAGCGAAGGAGAAACCCGTCCGGGCTCTGGTGCTCTCGGGTGGGGGCGGGCGGGGCGCCTATGAATGCGGCGTCTACAAGTACATGGAGGAAGCCGGGTTGATTCCCGACATCCTGGTCGGCACCTCTATCGGCGCCATCAACGCGGCGGCCATCGCCTCCGGGAAGACGGCGTGGGACCTGGAGACGGCCTGGCTCTCCACCCGGACCCGGGACATCCAGCGCTTCTGGCGGTTGCGCCCCTGGCGGTCCATCTACGACACCTCCCCCTGGGCCCGCACGCTCCACCGGTTCATAGATTTTGACGCCCTGGCCCGGACTGAGAAGCGGCTGCTCATCACCGCGACGGAAGTGGAAAAGGGCGACTTGCGCATCTTTGATAACCGGGAGATAGAGATTACGCCCGCCCATGTCCTGGCCAGTTGTTCCATCCCCCTGGTCTACCCCTGGACTCGCATCGGGGAGTATCACTACTGGGACGGGGCGGTGATGGCCAACACGCCGCTATCGGTAGCCATTGACGCTGGGGCCGACGAGGTCTACGTGGTCCTGCTCTCCCCGGTGGGGGAGCGGTACATCCCCCCGCCCCGCTGGCCCTGGCATGCGTTCGCGGTGATGCTGGACCTGGCCCTCAGCGCCACGTTTGAAAACGACATCAAGCAACTGGAGCGGATTAATCGGCTGGTCGCTCAGGAGATGGACGAGAAACACCGCTACATCCGATGTCGGGTGATTGTGCCCAGTCAGGAGATCGGCCTCCTGCAGATTCTCCGCTACGATCCCCGGGCCAGCCAGGAACTGATTGATCTGGGATACCAGGATGCCCGCCAGGCGCTGGGGGAAAAACCCTGACAGTGATTGATGAAATGGACGAGCACATCTGACCACTGACCACGGACCACCGTCTGTCGTCCGTGGTCTGTGGTCTGTCGTCTGTGGTCCGTGGTCTGTCATCTGTGGTCCGTGGTCTGAAATGAACTGGCTGGAAGTCAGTGTGGAGACGACGGGGGAGGGGGCGGAGGCGGTAGCGGAGGTGCTGAGCCGCTTCGCGCCCCGGGGTGTGGCGCTGGAGGCCGGACCGGAGGGCTTCGGGACCGGCATAATTACCGTCCGCGCCTATCTTCCGGCTGATGTGGAACTCCCCCAGACCTGCCGTCGGGTAGAGGAGGCCCTCTGGCACCTGAGCCAGATTCTCCCTCTACCCGCCCCGGCCTTCCGCCTCGTCGCCGAGACCGACTGGGCGGAGGCCTGGAAGCAACACCTGACGGTCCTGCATGTGGGCCGGCGTCTGATCATCCGTCCGTCCTGGCTGCCCTACGTCCCGGCGGCGGAAGAGGTGGTGGTAGAACTGGACCCGGGAATGGCCTTCGGCACCGGCACCCATCCGACCACGCAGATGTGCCTGCTGGCGCTGGAGGACCGGGTGCGGCCCGGCGCGCGGGTGCTGGACCTCGGGACGGGTTCAGGGATTCTGGCCATCGCCGCGGCCAAACTGGGGGCCAGGCGGGTGCTGGCTCTGGATACGGACCTCCAGGCCGTCACGGTGGCCCGGGAGAACGTTCGCCGCAACGGCGTCGCCGACCGGGTGCGCGTGGCCCGGGGGTCGCTGGCCCAGGCCATTGGGAGGTTTGACGTGGTGGTCGTCAACATCCTGGCCCGGGTGCTGGTGGAGATGGCGGAGCAGGGCCTGGCCCGGCGTCTGGCGCCGGAGGGGCGCCTCATCGCGGCGGGCCTGCTGACCGGACAGGAGGAGGAAGTCCGGGATGCGTTTGGGCGGGCCGGCCTGACGGTCATCGGGCGGCGACAGGTGGAGGACTGGGTAGCCCTGGAGGCGACCCGAACCCCGGCCCGGGAGACGGGCCGTCGGTGAATACAAGACTTCATCGGAAATAAGACGCGGATGAACGCGGATGGACGCGGATGAGCACGGCTTTTTCCTTGCTCTATGGCACAACCTGGCGTTGCGCGTAACTGCCTACCCGACTGGCCTGCCGCTATGCGCTGATTGGAAATCAGCCTTCCTGGGCACGCTGTGCCGGGCGTCGGCCTGCGCCGACGCGCCCGGTCGGCGCAGGCCGACCGTAGACCGAAGGCCTATGGCGGGCGACTTTAGTCGGCACGTAGGTAGTTACCGTTGCGCTCTCATTTCCGATGAACTCTACAGTAAGTATTCAGCGCTGACTGAAGTACCCTTCCTGGGCCGCAGGCCTTTGGTCAGCCCTCGGCGGCCTCACCTTACCCCCGGCGGCTTCGCCTCCCCTCTCCTGACCGAAGGTCAGGAGAGGGGAGGGAGTTGAGGGAGGGGTGAGGTGTGCCCAGGGAGGACGATTTCAATCGGCGTAAGTTATGAATGTCATCGGTTTTCCCCTGGCATCAGGTACTTGACCGTTCAGCCGGACATGGTAGAATATCGGCGCTATTCGGGGGGGGGAAGGCATGGAGGAAAGTGCTGATCCGCCATCGGCCAGGGCTGAGGCTGTCTTTGATGGGCTGGCGGGGGAGTACGACGAGATCCGGGAGTTCCCCTGGTATGCGTGGCTCTTTACCCGCCTGCATACGCTGATCGTTCACAACATCATCCGACCGTACGCACCGCCGATTGTCCTGGATGTGGGGTGCGGCACCGGGTTTCAGTCTTTCCTGTACGCCGCCTTTGGGAGCCGGGTGACGGGGATAGACCTTTCCCCCCGGATGATCCGGATCGCGCAGGAAAAGGCAACTCTGTTCCCCCGGGAACGGGCCGCCCTTCTCACCATCCCGGCGTCGTTCCCCTTCGTCCGTCCGTATAACCGCTGGATTCAGGAGCACCTGGACGGTACAGGGCCGGGGGGGTCTGTTCCCCCTGACTTTACGGTGGCGGATGCCCGTTCTCTCCCGTTCCAGGACGAGTCCTTTGACCATATCAACTGCTGCGGGAGCATTCTCAGTTTGGTTCCGGAGTATTCCCGGGTCCTGGGGGAGATCGCGCGGGTGCTGAAGCCCGGAGGCACGGTATTTCTGGAAGCCGAGGGGCGCTGGAACGGTGACCTGATCTGGACCCTGGCGGACGCACTGGCGGGAGGGCGCCGGTACGGGATGCCCTGGAAGCGGGCCCTGGCGCTGGCCCGGCCCCCGTTCTCCGCGCCGGTGACCGTGGATTACCCGTTTGAGCACGCCGTTCTGCAGTTGACTCTCTTTACCCGCCGGGGTCTTCAGCGGGATTTGCGACGGTTGGGGTTGAGGGTACTGAAAAACTGGACGGTTCACTCTCTGACCAACCTGATCCCCAGCCCCTGGCTTCATCAACGGGATGTCCCCCCGGCCATCCTGGGGCTGTTTCGGGCCCTGGCCCGCGCCGAAGAGCATATCCCGCTGGCCCTGCCGGGATGCAGTCTGGTCTTCGTCGCACAAAAAGAGAGATAGCGTCCGTTATCGGAGTACAGGGATGAGCGTTTACGAGATGACAGTGACGAAGATTCATCAGTTGCCCGAATCGCTGGTTCAGGAAGTGAGCGATTTCGTAGATTTCCTGTTGATGAGACAGGACAGCGCCCGCTGGCAACTGTGGACCCAGTTCGCCGAGGCAATGGAACTTTCCGAAGCCGGGCTCTCGGAGTATCTGATCAGCCTGGAGGATTACGAGGCCCGTCTGGCCAGCGGAGAAATCCAGTGGTGACTTGCTGAGTCCTTTAAAATCGTACCGGGCCGAGTCTCAAAAAATCGCACTCTTTCAGGGAGTAGTTCCATCAACTCCTGGCCCTTACCCCTCCTCCTGCCCCCAAGTTCATTGATGTCTCTGAATCATTCGTGCCCATCGCCCGCTTGCCCTCGGGCCGAGGCCTGCGACGGCGGGCGAGGAGGGGGAAGAGGGGTTTTGCGGCGGGCGGCTTCGCCGCCCGCCGCAAAACCCCTTCCTTCTCTCCCCTCTCCCCTGGCCACAAGGACAAAGGGGGGTGAGGGGTAATAAAACTTAAAGAGGTGCGCTGACCGGAGCACTTGCTCCCTACATCCTCAAGGAGGTATCTGCATGCGTCTCCGCGTCTTACCCAAAGAACAGGTTCCGGACATGGTCCACGCGCTGATGGCGGATTACCGCGTCTGGGGGCCGAAGGCGAAGGGGCCGCAGTTCGCTTTTGAGCCCCTCTACGACCCCGCCGAGATGCGCCTGGACTACAACATCTCCATCCTCTCCCCCAAAGTGGCCCTGCAGCCACCCCAGGAACGGGTCGCCGTCTTCCATCTGGACGGCGGGTTCAGCGTGGAGCCGGTCCTGGAAGTGGAGCCGACGGTCATCTTCGGCATGCACACCTGCGACCTGCATGCCCTGGCGCTCCTGGACCGGGCCTTCTCCGCCGACTTCCCGGATGCCCACTACCTGGAGCGTCGCCAGCAGACGCTCATCATCAGCATAGAGTGCCTGCAGCCCTGCGACGAGCACTCCTTCTGCAAGAGCATGGGCACCTGGACGGCGGACGAGGGCTACGACCTGCACCTGACCGACCTCGGCGATACCTACGCGGTCCACGTGGGCACAGGGGCCGGGGAGGCCCTGTTGACGAAGTACGCCCAGGCCCGCTCCGCCACCGATGCCGACGTCCGGCGGCTCAACGAGGTGATGAGCGCCAAGTGGCCCCGTTTCCAGCACCGGCTGAACTTTGACTCGGCCGAACTCCCCTCGCTGCTGGCGACGGCCTACGACCACCCCATCTGGGCCGAACTGGGCGACCGTTGCCTCTCCTGCGGCTCCTGCACCAATGTCTGCCCCACCTGCTACTGCTTCAACGTCATTGACTCCCCCGACCTGAGCCTGAAGGAGGCGGTCCGCCTGCGCCGGTGGGACTCCTGCCAGTTGGACGAGTTCGCCCGGGTCGCCAGTGGGGAGAACTTCCGGGAGGCGCGCGCGGCCCGCCAGCGCCACCGCATGTTCCGCAAGGGGAAGTGGCTCTACGAGCGCTTCGGCGAACTGGGCTGCGTGGGCTGCGGCCGCTGCATCCGCGCCTGCCTGACCCACATCAACATCGTGGACACCTTTAACGCCATCCACGCCTCTCAGCACAGGAGGTAGCCCGATGACGAATTCCATTTATGCCCCCAGAATGGCCCGCCTGGCCGACATCCGTCCGATGACGGAACTGGAGAAACTGTTCGTGGTGGAGTTCCCGGACGGGGGGAGTCTGGGCCATCAGCCGGGCCAGTTCGTGATGCTCGCCGTCCCCGGCGTGGGGGAGGCCCCCATCTCGGTCTCTTCCTCTCCCAGCCGGTCCAACGGCCATTTTGAACTCTGCGTCCGTCGCATGGGCGATGTGACCGGTGCCCTGCACCGGATGAAGCCCGGCGACGTGGTGGGCATCCGCGGCCCCTTCGGCCACGGTTTCCCCATTGAGCAGATGCGGGGAAAGGACATACTCTTCGCTCCCGGCGGCCTGGGACTGGCCCCCCTGCGCTCCCTCATCAACCAGGTCCTGGACGAACGGGGCTCCTTCGGCCGCGTCATCATCCTCTACGGTGCCAAGCGCCCGGCGGAACTCCTCTTCCGGGACGAACTGGAGCAGTGGGCCGCCCGCGACGACGTGGAATTCCACGTCACCGTAGACCGGGGCGACGAGACCTGGACCGGGAACATCGGCGTCATCACCACACTGTTCCCGAAAATCACCGTGGACCCCCGCAACACCGTCGCCGTGACCTGTGGGCCGCCGATTATGTACCGCTTCGTCCTCATGGAAATGCTGGGCAAGGGCATCCCGGAGACCCAGATTTACCTCTCCCTGGAGCGGCGGATGAAGTGCGGGGTGGCCAAGTGTGGCCACTGCCAGATTAACAACCTGTATGCCTGTAAAGAGGGCCCCGTCTTCACCTACGCCCAGATCAAGAACACTCCGGAGGCATTGTGATGAGCAAGGAGCAAGTCGCAGGTCACAAGGAGCAAGTCGCAAGTCGCACGTCGCAAAATGGGAAGCCCAAGGTGGCGTTCTTTGACTTTGCCAGTTGCGAAGGGTGCCAGTTGACGGTGGTGGACTCCCTGCAGACCCATCTGGACCTGCTGGATGCGGTGGAGATTGTTAACTGGCGGGAAGCGGCCACGCTGGACGGGTGGGATTTTGACATTGCCTTTGTGGAGGGTTCCATCACCCGTCCGAAGGACGAGGAGCGGCTGAAGCGCATTCGGGAGCAGGCGAAGATTCTGGTCGCGCTGGGCGCCTGCGCCGATACCGCCTGCGTCAACGCGCTGAAGAACCTTCAGCCGCCGGAGGAGGTCCGCCGCTATGTCTACGGCGAGCACGCCGACTGGTACGAGACCGACGCGGCCCGACCGCTGAGCGCCGTCGTCAAAGTGGACGCCGTCGTCCCCGGCTGCCCCATTGACCGGGAGGAGTTTGTGGAGGTGGTGAAGGCCCTGCTGGTGGGCAAAAAGCCGCCCGTCCCCGATTACCCCGTCTGCGTGGAGTGCAAACTGAAGGGCAACGTCTGCATCTTCCACGTGGGCGGCATCTGCCTGGGGCCGGTGACGCGGGCCGGCTGCGGGGCCATCTGCCCCACCTACGGCGACGGCTGCGAGGGCTGCCGGGGCGTCATCCCCCATCCCAACGAGAACGCGATGGAGGAGGTGCTGGACGAGGCCGGCCTGACGGTGGATGACATCATGCACTACTTCACGATGTTCAACGCGTATCGGGAAGTGGGGACGGGTAAATGGTAAACTGGTAGATGGGAAACTGGAAATGGTAAGGGAGGACATTCAGCAGGTGGTTGCCCTGATGGAGGGCCTTCCGCTTCGGGAGCGGCGGATGATCCTGGAATTCGTGGAGTCCCTGGCAGCCGGGACCGCCATCGGAGCCCGAGAGGCCCGTCGGCGGGTCAGTGCCTGGCTGGTGGGCCACGTGGGACATCTGCTGATGGGCGGTGAGCCCCGCTACATCGCAGGGGAACGTCCGGTCTGGCGCGTTCCCCTTCGGGTCACTCTGGGCGTTTGGGGCGAAGCGGGCTTTGTGGACGTGGACGCCCGAAGCGGGGAACTCCTGGTCAACAATCGGACGCCCGAAGAGATCCTTGCCCGGGTAAAGGCCCTTGCTGGCGATACCGCACCACGTTGAGCCGTTCCCTTACCTGAATGACCCGTCTTTCCAGGAAGCGCCAATCCCGGTACCGGAAGACGATTTTATCCTTGCCTGGGATGAGTTCGGTTGCCAGGGGGCAACGGTGGCTCGTCCGCAGGAAGACTCATTCTTCTGAGGAGAAGGTACTATGACCACTTTGAACGTCAACGTTCACTACGTCACCCGCGTGGAAGGCCACGGCAACATCATCGTGGACGTCAAAAACGGCGAGGTGAAGGAGTGTCGGTTTGAGGTGGTAGAGGCGCCTCGTTTCTTTGAGGCCTTCGTGCGCGGCCGCCCCTACCACGACATCAACCACATCGTCTCCCGCATCTGCGGCATCTGCTCTGTGGGCCACTCCACCACCAGCGTCCGCGCCACGGAGAAGGCCCTGGGCGTGGAACTTTCGGAGCAGGCCTGGCTCCTGCGAAAGTTGCTCTTCCACGGCGAGATTCTGGATAGCCACGTCCTGCACACCTACTATCTGGTCGCGCCGGACTTTCTGGGTGTCCATAGCGTCATCCCGCTGGTGGAGACGCACCGGGAGGTAGTGGAGCGGGCGCTGCGGATGAAGAAACTGGCCGGGGACCTCTGCGCGATGATCGCCGGTCGCCACACGCACCCCTGCGCGCTGGTCGTCGGCGGCTTCACCTACACCCCGAAGGAGCGAGAACTCCGGGAGATGCGGGAGCGGCTGGTCGCCGCCCGCGCCGATATGGACGCGACGGTGGACCTCTTCGCCTCTCTCCCCTGGCCCCAGTTTGAACGGGAGACGGAGTACGTGAGTCTGCGCAAAGAGGACGAATACGCCTTCATAGACGGCGTCGTCGTCACCTCCGACGGCTTCCAGTACCCAATTGAGGACTACAAGAAGGTCACCAACGAGTACCTGGTCCCCATCTCCACGGCCAAGTGGACGAAGCACAACCGGGAGTCCTACATGGTGGGCGCGCTGGCCCGCTTCAACAACAACTATGAGCAACTCCACCCGAAGGCCAAAGAGGCGGCGGCGAAGTTCGGGATGAAGCCCATTGTCCACAACCCGTTCCTGAACACCGCCGCGCAGGTCGTGGAGATGGTCCACTCCCTGGAGGACTCCATCCGCATCATAGACGAGTTGCTGGCCCGTGGGGTGCGGGAGGAGAAACCGGCGCCGGTGACGGTGCGGGCCGGGGAGGGCGTGGGTGCGTGCGAGGTCCCGCGCGGCATCCTCTTCCACCACTACGTCTACGATGAGCGGGGCATCTGCGTGGAGGCCAACTGCATCATCCCCACCAACCAGAACCTGGCCAACCTGAACGCCGACATCCGCGCGCTGGTCCCGCAGATTCTGGACCGACCGCAGGAGGAGGTGCGGCTGCTCCTGGAGATGCTGGTGCGGGCCTATGACCCCTGCATCTCCTGCTCCACCCACTTCCTGACGGTGGAGTTCGTGTAGGGGGCAGTTTGCGGCACAGCAAAGCCGCGCCGCTTATCACGTGAACGCTCCAGCCAAAGCGATGGCGTAGGCATTGTCGCGATGCATTACCAGCGCTGCCTGATCCTCGGCCTGGGCAATCCCCTGCGAGGGGACGACGGGGTGGGCCCCCGGGTGGTGGCGGAACTCCTCCGCCGGGGGCTGCCCGACGGCGTGGCGGCGGTGGACGGCGGGACGGGGGGACTGGACCTGCTGCACCTGCTGGAGGGCTGGGAGCGGGCGGTCATCGTGGACGCGGCCGAATTGGGGCGGAAGCCCGGGGAGTTTCTCCGCTTCACTCCAGAGGAGGCTCATCTGGTTGGGAGCCTGGCCTCCCTCTCCAGCCACAACGCCGGACTGGCCGACGCCCTGGCCCTGGCCCGCGCGTTGGGCAAGACACTCCCAGACATCGTCATCTACGGCGTCCAGCCGGAGCGGATGGACTGGGAGGAAGGACTCAGCCCGGCCCTGGAGGCGGTCCTGCCACAAATTGTTACGGCAATTCTGGAGGAAATCGTGTGAATTTTTGTGACGGCGGCGTGGCCGCCGTCACAAAATGATCACTCTTCGGAAGGAGCAGGCCATGCCCGACAAAATTCTGATTGTTGAAGACGACCCCGATATGGTTACCGCGCTGCGGATGCCCCTGGAGGCCAACGGCTACGAGGTCTACGTCGCCTCCTCCGGCCAGGAGGGACTCCAGATGGTCAAAGAGGTCAACCCGGAACTGATCATCCTGGACGTGATGATGGAGACGACGACCGCTGGCTTCCAGGTCTCGCTCCAACTGCGCAGTCCCGACCCGAAATCCGAGTACGCTCCATACCGCAACATTCCCATCCTCATCCTGACGGCCATCCACACCACCACTTCTCTGCGCTTCGGGCCGGACGAGGCGTACCTGCCAGTGGATGACTTTGTAGATAAGCCGATAGACCCGGAGGTGCTGCTGGGCAAGGTCCGCGCGCTGATTGAGAAGTCGCGGGCGCAGAAGTGAGTCGCTGAATATGAGGCAACGTGCCGGGCACTTCCAGAAGTGCCGGGCACGTTCCTGCGTTGTAACTATTCAGCGCTGACTGAAGTCACCCTTCCTGGGCCGCAGGCCTTTGGTCGGCCTTCGCCGACCTCACCCCACCCCCGGCGGCTGCGCCGCCACCCCCTCCCCTCTCCTGCCCCGACGGGAGAGGGGAGGGGGTGGGGGGAGGGGTGAGGGCAGGCCGACAACCGGCACGAAGTGCCCAGGGAGGACGATTTCAATCGGCTGAATAGTTACCCTGCGTTTTCATTGCGATGGCGAGGCTATCGCAATGAAAACCCTGAGTGGGGATCGGCGTCAGCCGTTCCGTTCGCTCTGCGTGGAGCCGGAGGGCGAGCGCAGTGAGGGTTTCCGAAGAGGATGTGCTGGACCTGCTGATGGCCGCGGCGATGACCATCTCGGTCGCCGACGCCGCGGCCGTTTTGTTACTGGGGGAAGCGGACCGCCTGGCGCTATTGGCCCAGAAGGGGCTTCCGGATGATTTTCCCCTGGGAGAAATCCCGCTGGACCGGGAGGCCCTTTCAGGTCGTCCCGTATGGGCCAGCGCGGCGGACCGCCCGGACGTTCCCTTCCCGACCGGTTTTTCGTTTCTCCTCTGTGTGCCCCTGGTGGTCGCCGCGCGCCCTCTGGGCGTCCTGCGGGTCTACCGGCAGGCGTCTCCCCCCTTCTCTCCCGCCGACGCGGAGCGGTTGCTGGCCCTGGCTGCCGTGGGCGCGGCCGCTCTTCAGGCGGCCCAGGGGGTGGCCGAACTGGAACGGATAGAGGCGGCCAAATCCCGCTTCATCCACGTCGCCACTCATGAACTCCGGTCCCCCATTGCGGTGGCCCAGTCCCTGGTGCGCAACGTGGTCCGGGGCTACGCCGGCCCCCTCACCGAGACGCAGAAGGACCTCTTCGCCCGCATCTCGGCGCGGCTGGATTTCCTGGAGCGCCTGGTCAACGACCTGCTGGACCTGGCCGCCAGCCGGGCACCGGAACTGGCCGAAGAGGAGTGCGCGGTCGCCCTCAACAGTTCCGTGGGACGGGCCGTCCTCCTGCTGATGCCCCGTGCCGAGGAGAAGGGGGTGAATCTGGTCGCCCGCCCGTATAGCGAGGAACTGGCCGTCTGGGGGACGGAGGAGGGGCTGGACCGCATTTTCGTCAACCTGATAGAGAACGGGATCAAGTACACCCCGCCGGGCGGGACGGTGACCGTCACGATGGGGCGGGACGGGGGCGAGGTCTGGGTGCGGGTCGCCGACACCGGTATCGGCATCCCGCCGGAGGCGATGCCGCACCTCTTTGAGGAGTTCTACCGCGCCCCCAACGCCCGCGCCGTCAACGCGGTCGGCACTGGCCTGGGGCTGACCATTGTGAAGGAACTGGTGGAGCGCTATCGGGGGCGAATTGAGGTGGAAAGCCAGGTCGGGAAAGGCACCACTTTCACGGTCACCTTCCCGGCGGCCGGCCCCCCGACATGTGGGTTCTGAGGCCTGCCATTTCTTTCAGCCGCAGCCCGTCCTCCCACATGGAGATGTTGTTGAAGAGGACGTAAACGGTCTCAAACGGCCAGCACCATTCCAGGACCTGCTGCAGGTCGGCGTCGGTGAAACGGTAGCGGTATCCGCCGATGCCGTGCAGCCGGAAGTAGGCTACTCCGGTGGTGATGGGCTTGCGGACGAAGGGGTCCACGCAGTGGATCAGGTCCAGGTCGCGGCACAGCGCCGCGACCGTTTCATCTTCCCAGGGGCCGCGCGGCTCCCAGGCAAAGCGCATCCCGTCCCGGTCCACCTTGGAGAAGAACTGCCGCATCGCGGCGATGTTCTCCGGCGTCGGGGTGAAGGTGGCGGGACACTGAAAGACGACAATCGGGGCCCCTAATGCCTGCGCCACCTCCCGGGTTCGCTCCCAGGCCTCCAGGACCTCCGGGGTGGTCCGAAATCCACCGTAGCGGTCCCGCCGGTCGGGAGGGATGGAGAGGCCGGACCGGCGGTATGTGGGACTGGTGGGCGGGTGAGTGACCAGTTGCCAGGCCTTCAGCGTGAAGATGAAATCGGGCGGGGCCTCCTGCCGCCACTGTCGGGCTGTCTCCGGGCGCGGCGGTTTGTAGAAGGTCTGCTGGACCTCCACCAGGGGGAAATGCTGGAAGCAGGCCGCCCGTCCCTTCGGAAATCCGCAACAGCCGACGTAGATCACAGGACCTGTTCCGCCGATTGGAATCGTCCTCTTCGGGCGCTTCGCGCCCCGTGTCGGCCTGCGCCGACCGTCACAGGAACATCTCCATAAAAATCTCGTCCTCGTACTGGCCGTCTATCCGGACCTGCCGGGTCAGGGCCCCACAGGGGGTGAACCCCAGGGACCGGTAGAAGGCCTGCGCGCGCCGATTCCCCGCCCGTACGAAAACCACCAATTTCTCGTAACCGTGAGCCCGGGCGAAGTCCAGCGTATGCTGGGCCAGTTGACGGCCGATCCCTCGTCCGCGCCACTCCGGCAGGACAAACGTCCCCAAAGTCCCCACGTGGTCAAAGGAATCGGTATAGCGGACCCACAAGTCCAGGGACTGAAAGCCAACAATACGCCCTTCCACCTCGGCCACGAAAACCCCCTCCCGTTCGGAGAGGGAAGCGATATATGCCCGCTCCTGTTCGGGACTGAAGGGCTGGTTGACGGCGGTGTAGACCCGTTCCGCGCAGATGACCTCCCAGATGGCGGAGATGGCCTCCGCGTCGTCGGGCGTCGCGCGGCGGATGCGGACCTCGGTCATTTCCGTGCATTCCCTCCAGAAGCCGGTGGTTATTTTATCTTTGGGCATCCGGACCTGTGTTTTTCGGATGGACGTCTTGTTATCGCTCATGCTCCTATTATACCCGGTTTTTCGGATAGGCTCCTATAACGGAGTGAGCACCCAGCGTCCGTACGCCAGAAACGCAGCCAGCGCGAAAAGAACAACGGCAACGATGGTCCTTGCCCGCTCGCGGCACACGAGATGGAACCCGATGGCACAAAGCATCATCCAGGTTCTGGACGGCCGACCTCTCGACCTCGAAGGCATACCGCTCGTCGCCCTCTAAGATCCAATCCTCGTCGGGGCTGTCATGCCCCATACACGCATTGTGGGCGCATGCCACCAAGTCCCCATGAGGTGGGAATCGCTCGCGGTAGGCGACCCAACTGATGTCGCTTTCGGAGGGACCGTAGCCCACCCAGAACTGGAACATGAACTCGCTGTCGCAGTCAAAGATACTGCAACTGGTCTCGCTGCAATTCCGCCCTCCAACCTCCAGGAACTCTACCCGTAGCACCACCGGTGTCTCGAAGGTGTTGTTGCTTTTGTTGCCGTCGGGAATCGCTCCGCTGGGGTCGAGGACGAACAGCATGCCGCCGATTTCGCCCACCGGCTCCGAGGATTGCAGGATGCGGCCACGTCGATCGAGTACTCCAGGCGAATCTCGCCGCTGCGCAGCGCATAACGGCCCGGACGGACCGTGCCAGCAGGAATTGTATCGCACATCTCCTGGATGTCGTAGCGACGGCGGGGGCACAGCCTGAAGCCATCGGGGTAGTCGTCGCCCTCGAATACGGAGGGAGTGGGACTCGCTGCCTTCGACCCAAAAGTTGCCAAAGATCGGTCCCAGACAGTCGTTCTCCTGGTCGGTCGTGTCGTAGGTGGAGAGCCGCTCGAACGTGACGCGCACCACGCGCGGGCAGGCCTCGGCCTCCCAGACCACCGTATTGCTGGGCGGCGACTCGCGCCCGTCCGCGCCGTAGGCGACGACGTGGAACATGTGCTGGCCGCCACACAGCGGCGCATAGCGGCCGATGTCCATCGTAGCGACGTTCGTGGTGCCGCGCATGCGCATGATGCGGCTGCCGTCCATATAGACGCTGTACCCTGCCAGCCGGCTCATGCCCCCGTTCCATTGCCAGATCAGGAGGTCTTCACGCCCGTGGCTGAGCGCCAGGAGCGGCGGCGGAAAGCCCGTCTCGTCGCACGACCCGGCGCAGAGGCGGTATTGGACTTCAAACCAGCGGCCCTCGTCGCCGCCGGAGCGGGCAGTGACGACATGACCGTCCCAGTCGGAAGGGGGATGGCTTGCCTCGATCGCGCCCAGGTTCCAGTACGTGTCCCAGCCTTCGCTGTCGCCCATAAAGACGACGTCGCCGCCGTTCTTGAGGGGGAAGAGCAGACCGGGGCGGGCCGAAAGGCCCCCCGGCCTGCTCTCCGAGGGGGTCCTCCGCCCCGTCTCAGCCCGATATCTCCGCTTCTATCCGCCGCAGGTCATCCGCGTGGGCCTGGATTTTCCGCAGCGCGGCCACCGCGTCGTCTATCCCCTGGCGTCCGGCCCGGAAGACGCACTCGTCCAGCCAGACCGCCTCCCGCAGGCAGGCCCGCTCCGCCTCCGGAAAGCGCATCCGCTCAAAGTCAAAGTACTCCGGGAACGCGCTGGGGACCGGTAGTCGCGATAGCCCCGGCTGGAAGAGGTCGTAGCGGTGCATCGGCGGGTAGCCTACCCAGCAGGGGATGCCCTCCGCCGCCAGCGCCAGGCAGACCAGGTCGTGCCCCGCGCCGAAGACCTCCGGGTCAATGGCGAAGATGTACCGGTAGAACGACCGGGTGGTATGGCGGGGGTCCCGCCGCAGCAAGCGCACCCCCGGCACCTCGCTGAGGCTCTCCTCCAGATAGTCGGCCATGGACTCCCGCTGCCGGGCCTGCTGGGGGAAGCGCTCCAGCGCCACCACGCCCAGCGCCGCCTGCAGTTCGGTCATCCGGTAGTTGGTGCCCATCGTGAACAACTGCCCCGCCTCGTCGTGCGGACGGCCGCAGTCAATGATACTGGCCACCCGGGCCGCCATGTCCGGCGTCCGACACAGGAGCACCCCGCCCTCCCCGGTGGTCAGTATCTTGGACGATTGCAGGCTGAACGAACCGAAGTCCCCAATCGTGCCCGCTCCCTGCCCCCGCCAGCGCGCGCCGTGCGCGTGGGCGCAGTCCTCCACCACGACCAGATTGTGGCGACGCGCGATGTCCATAATGGCGTCCATGTCCGCCATCTGAGCGCCCAGGTGGACCGGGATGATGGCCCGCGTGCGGGGCGTGATCGCCGCCTCCACCTGACGGGGGTCTATGCAGTAGGTCTCGGGGTCAATATCCACAATCACCGGGATGGCCCCCGCCGCCATCGCGGCCGCGGCGGTGGCCTGGAAGGTGTAGGCGGGGACGATGACCTCGTCTCCCCAGCCGATGCCGGCGGCGCGCAGCGCCACTTCCAGCGTGACCGTGCCGTTCGCCATGGGGACGGCGTATCCCCCGCCCTGCATTTCGGCGAAGCGGCGGGCAAACTCCGCCGTGTACGGCCCGGGATACGGGTAGCCGCCCCAGCGCCCGGACCGGATGACCGCCGTCACCGCCTCTATGTCCCGCCCGTCCCAGACGGGCCACTCGGGGTATGGCTCGGTACGGGTTCTCGGACCACCCAGAAGGGCCAGTTCGGACATTTTCATCCTCCTCGTTTGACCTTCAGTGCCTCTCGGACGGACCGCAGCCGTTCCCCGTGCAGGGGGTAGAGCCAGAGCAGGAGAATCGCCAGCAAGAAGCCGATGGTGGTGGGGATGCTCAGGAAGAGGCGAAATCCCATATCCACCGTCGGCGGCTGGACGTCCAGCAGGGTATCGTAGCCGAAGGCGGGCATCATGATGCCGAAGATGCTGGAGACCAGCAGTCCGCTCAGGGTGATGAGGAAACTGCTCATGCCGAAGAACATCCCGGCGCGCTGGTGACCGGTGCGCACTTCGTCCTCGTCCACGACCTCGGCGATGATGACGTCGCCCATCAGCACCAGGCCGCCCAGCCCGACACCGATGATGGCGGCGGAGACCAGCGTGAACGTCAGCGACGGGCTGAAACTGAGCGGGATGACCCCGGCAATCATAATGGCGTTGGCCAGGATGAGCGTAGTGCGCGTGCCGAACCGGTTGGCGACCCAGTTGCGCCACGGGTAGAGGGAGAGCATGGCGACCAGGAAGGCGACGCCGAAGATGACGCTGAACATGGCGTCGCTGACCTTCAAACTGTACTTCAGGTAGAAGGGGACGCCGGCCTGGAGGACCCCCGTCCCCAGAAACCGCATGGTCTGCGCCCCGGCCGCAGTCAGAAAACTGCGATTAGTGTATCGGAGCGCCGGCAGGAATGGGAACCCCGTGTCCGTTTTCAGGTCCTCCCGCTCAAACAGGAAACGGAAGGTCAGGTAGATGGGGACCAGCGAGATGATGCCCAGGACGACGGCCATGCCCGCCCAGCCGATGGTGTTCCAGAGCAGGGGCGGCACGACGGAAGCCAGGATGAGGGCGACCGTCTGAAAGATGTTCATCTGGGCGGCCACGTCGGTCCGTTCTTCGTACGTGCCGAACATCTCCGGCAGCAGGCCGTAGTAACCTGTCGCCAGGGCGGTGTAGAGGCCCTCCCAGATGACGATGACGATACCGAAATAAATGAGCAGAGCGACCGGATTGACCTTCCCGTCAAAGGGGGTGCTGAAGATCAGGATGAAGGTCAGCACGTAGGGCAGGCCGGTGAAGAGAACGTAGGGCCGGCGGCGCCCCCAGCGGGAGCGGGTCCGGTCGGAGGCGAAGCCCAGAAGGGGGTTGTTCAGAGCATTGTAGACCGTGTAGAAGAGCCAAAACGCGGCGAACCACGGCGCGGGCAGGTTTTTGATGTCCACGATGAAGTACATCACGAAGGCGACGACGGTCTCCACCGGTGTGGCGACGCCCAGGCTCATCAACGAGTACATCAGGCGCTGTTTGAGGGTAGTCCGGGGTTCGGCGACGGCAGTGGTCAGGGTCATGTTACCTCCACAGGGTTTGGAGTAGAGAACGGGTGGCCTCCAGGGCAATCCGTTCGCAGACGGGCTGGAAGGGGCCTGGATACCGGTAGGCCAGCGGGGCAATCTCCACCTCGTAGCCGCCCTCGCTGTGGGCCTCCTCGGTGGCCAGGTAACTGACACACCCGTCGGTCACGCTGGCGAAAAGGGTGTGTCGGGCGGGGGAGAGGGCCTTCACTTTCATGCCGATTTCGGTGAAGGTCTCGGCGGCATAGGTGACCAGCGCCAGGTCGCCCAGCCGCACCGTGCTGATGCGCATCGGGACGGCCCAGAAGCCCTCCCGGTCCTCAATGCGGGATTTCCAGGGGTACCGTTGGGCGAGCAGAAGGTCGGCGAAGATGGCCATGAAACCGGGCAGGTGCGCCAATCTCAGGAGCCGTTTTCGGTAACTCCTGGGCGGTCGGGAGGTCTCAGCCCGGACGATGGTCGGCAACCAGGCCTCGGTGCGGGCCAGGCGCAACGGGGCGCTGCGCAGCGGCTGAGCCCCGGCATTCAGCGCATCCAGCACGGCCTGCGCGACCTCTCGCCCCTGTTCGGCGGCCCGCTCAAAGGCATGGGCGTCCTCCCAGTACATATCCGGGTTGATGTCCGCCGCCGCGCCCTGCAGGAAGAGGGTCAGGCCGCCCAGGTGCGCCTCCACCTCTTGGCGCATGGAGCCAATCCAGTCGGCCGAGACCAGGAGGTTATCGGGCCCGAGCACCGTGCCGTGGCAGGCGTAATTGACCAGGGTGGCGATGCGGGAGCCGTCCTCCTCCGCCAGTACGCTGACCACCTGCACCGATCTGTCCCGGGGGCCTTCGGGGTTGCGCCCGATTTCTATGCGGCCGTTGGGTTTTCGTTCCCGGCGGTTGATGCCGACGGGCGCCTCGCCGCAGGCGTATTCCAGACGGGCCGGCCGCAGGTCCTCCTCCGCCTCCCGGACGGCAGCGACGATGTTCTCCTCCAGCGCGGCGATGTATTCCCGGTTTCGGCGGGGGGATTTCTCATCAGCATAGACTATCGGGCCGGAGTGGGTATGGGAACAGCAGAGCAGGACCTCCGTCGGGGCCAGGCGGGCGCGGATGCGGTCCACGATGAACTCGTTGAGGGCCAGCAGGTCCAGAGATACCAGAGCCAGATGCTGCGCGCCGTCACTCAGAACGAGGGCGGTGGCGGTCAGGTTGTCGTGGACGCCGATGTTGTTTTTGGCGCGGTCGCCGTAGCCGATGAGGAAGATGCCCCTGGGCGGGGTGATCCGGCGTCGGGCCGCGCCCGCCCGCAGGTCGTGTCCGTTCATTTCGCCTCCATCTGTCTGTAATACCGATTGCGTTTGTTTCGGCCGGTGCCCATCGTCCGGACGTAAACGTCCGGGCTCATCATACGAAGCCCTTCGGGCTATTTTTAGCCCCCGAAGGGGGCTTTGCAGATTGAGCCCGACGGTTTACTGTCGGGCAAAGAGCGGCCGTAACAAACACAGTGGGTATAACGACCCACCCTGATCGGTTTGCAGATAACGTAGCGCAGGCCACGAATGTTCTTGTTATTCTTATGGAACTTTGTCAGCCTGTATGCAGGCTTGGCGGCCTGCGCTACAGGGGCTTGCCTTCGCCCGCGTCTTTTACGGTGCTTGCCCATAGGCTCCCTGGCAGGTAGTTTCCTCCATACGCAGATTGCGGCGCGTCTCTTCGGGCGTGTCGCCCAGGCGGTACTTCTGGAAGACCAGGAAGCCCGCCAGGACAAAGAGCGCCATGACCAGAAAGGCCACCTGAACGCCCAGCGGGTTATCCCGCGTGTAGCCAAAGGTTTTGAACAACTGGGAGAGGACCAGCGCGCCCAGGGAGGTGCCCAGGCCGATGGCGAAGGAGAACGTGCCGTAGTAGATGGCCTCGCGGCGGCGCCCGGTGAGCATCTCATCGTAGTCCACCACGTTGCCCATCATGGCGTAGATGACGATCAGATAGCCGCCCAGCATTACGCCGATGAGCGCCACCAGAATGAAGCCCTGGACGTCAATGGGCAATAGAGAGGTCTGCCCAACCAGGAAGCCCATAGCGACAACAATGACCAGGCCCACCATAGTGAAGTTCAACAGCCAGCGCTGGGTACGGCGCCGGTTCCACAGCATCCAGACCGGGCCGGTGAGCGCCATCACCAGGATGAGCACCCCCTGCAGGATGCCCACGTCGCTCTCGCTCTTGCCCAGTACAAGGGTGACGAAGTAGGGAAAGTTGATGAGCAGCATCTGGTAGCAAACGTGGACCAGGAGGGTGGAGACGAAGACAACCATGAACTGCCCGTTGGTGAAGGTGGCCCGGAGGCCGTCCAGCGCTCTCATCGGTTCGCCGAGCGGACGGTCGGTCTCCTGCAGGCCGAGCAGGGTCAGGTAGATGGTGACCGCGCCGACGACGCCGACCACCACGCCCATGTAGACCGCCCCCATACTCTCAAAGAGCGGCGCGGCAACCAGCGAGCCGACCAGCACGCCAGCGATGCCGAAGACGTTCTTCCAGTAACTCAGGCCGACCCGCGCCCGGGCATCGGGGGCCATCTCGGGCAACGTGCCGTCGTAGGGGATACCCACCAGACTGTAGGCGGTGCGGTACATCAGGGTGATGAACATGAAGTAGAGGGCCACCAGCCAGACCGTACCGGCAGGGGGCGTCCAGATGAGAATCGCGCCCAGCAAGATGAAGGGCGAGGCTAGCACCAGGAAAGGGCGGCGTCGGCCCCAGCGGGAGCGGAGCGTGTCGGACCAGTGGCCGATAAAGGGGTCAATGGCCGCGTCCCAGATGCTGGCGACGGTCATCAGGATGCCGATCAGGGCGATGGGCAGATATTGGGGGCGGCCCGAATCAGGCGGAGGGGCGTAGAAGTACAGAAGCCAGGTGTCTATGGTGATGGCCAGGATGTTCAGCCCGGCCGACGCGCTGGAGTAGAGAGCGATGCGCCAGAAGGGGAGTCCTTTGTTACCCATATGACCTCCGCAGGGTGTGGATGAGTCTACTCCATAATGAGCGTCCGCCGTCGTTCCATCTCCTCCCGCAACTTCCTGGCCTCCGCCGGGTAGACGAAATAGTAGGCGCTGGTCACCAGCAGGGCAACGGTCCAGAAGCCGCTGACCAGGATCAGCAGAGTCCGCGTCAGGCCGATGCGGTCGGCCACTCCGCCGAAGGCCAGAATCGCCACCGAAGCGAAAGCCCCCTGGACAAACTCGGTGAGGGCCATGGCGGTGCTGCGCAGTTCGGGACGGGTGACGTTCTGGACCATCGGCTGTTTGGAACCCCGCCGCGTCCAGTCCAGGAAGAAGCCCACAATCACCGAGGCGACCAGGATGCTGATCGGGTCAGTGGCCCGCAGCAGGAGATAGATCATCACGGGCAGAGAGACCGCGATGGAGAACTGAGAAGCGATGGTCCGCCCGTAGCGTGGCCAGCGGGTGTCGGCCCAGTCGCCCGCCAGCCCGCCGACCAGGTTGCCAATCGCCAGGGCGATGACCACCAGCCCGAAGAACATCGGCGCGTCCGCCTCCGAGAAGCCCCGATCGTCCACCAGCCAGGTGACGTAGAAAATCGCCAGCGCGTTGATGGTGGTGAGCAGGAAGCAGCCCTGGATGAAGTTGACCCACACCGTCTTCAAGCGCAGGAGTTCCTTTATATCCACCAGCCGGAAGCGGAAGCGGGCGGCGGCCTCTTCCGTGATGACGTCCTCCAGTTCCGGCTCCGCCGCCCCGCGCACCGGGTCGCGGATCAGGACGGCGATGACCAGGCCGGAGAGGATGCTGGCCGCACCCAGTGAAATGAAGGCCCAGCGCCAGCCCACCTCGGGGATGTTGAGCATCTCGCCGAAGGCGAACGCCCCGGCAACGATGCCGAACATGCCGATGGCGCTGATGGTGCCCATCGCCCGGCCCCGCCGCTGCGGGCCGAAGACGTCAGCGAGCATGCTGAAGGCAGCCGGGTAGAGACAGCCCAGCCCGATGCAGGCCACCACCCGCACGACCAGCAGTTGCCAGTAGTTGGTGACCAGCCCACACAACAGGGTCCACACCCCCCACAGGCCAGTGCCGATGACCAGAATCCACTTCCGGTTGAACCGGTCGGCGGCCATGCCCCAGAAGGGGCCGCTGAAGGTCTGGAAGATGATGCGGATGTTATCTATCACGCTCAGGGCCATGTAGTTGAGGCCCAGCGCAGTCCGTACCGCCGGGAAGAGCATCGGCAGAGCCACATCCTCAGCGCTGTCAATGAAGAACCCAAAGCCCAGGGCCCCCAGGACGCGCGCTTTTTCCCCTCTCGTCCTCTTCACGGTTGACCTCCCTGGGAACGGGCGAACCGCTCCCGCAGCCGCTCGTACCCCCGCTGGCAGATGCCCAGCAGGTAGAACTCGCACTTCCACTCTCCGGGCCCGCAGAAGCGCTCCAGGTCTTCCGGGGTGACCCGCTCAGCCAGCCGCCGCTGCAGGTCCTCCAGGCGGGTCACCTGACCGGGGCGCAGGCCCAGATGGGCCAGCACCGCGGCGTCCTTGTTGATCTTGTTCTGCCAGCCGGTGACGCAACGCCCCTCCTCCTCCGACCAGTAGGAACACTGGTAACAGAAAATGTCGTAGCCGTAGATAGTCTCAATCAGGAGGTCCGGGGAGGGTTGTAGACGGGCGACCAGTTCGCTGTAGCCCGCGCGGAAGGCCGGGAACTGGAAGAGTTCCTCAAAGGCTCCGGCACAGAGGTGATGGTGGCCCATCAGCCGGATGCGCTGGTTCAGGTCTACGGGGAAAATCTGCTCCCGTTGCTTATGCGACCAGCGAGGGGGCTCAACCGGCCGATCCAGGGTCGGGCGGACCGGAGCAGGCTCGGTCCCCGGCAGGGGCTCGCTCATGGCCTGGAACAGTTCCTCCAGGTCGCCGAAGCGGACCAGGCGGAAGGCCTCCGCCATGCGGCCCTCCGGCAGACCGAACTCTCTGGCTACCCCGTTGGCCTGCTCCTGGAAGAACATCGCCAGCAGCGGGCGCATATCCCCATCCATGGATTCGTCCAGCCAGGGCATGCGTCGGCCCCAGGTGCGCAACTGGAGGCGGTACTGGTTGATGGTGTTGCGCATCATCTGGCGGTGGGCACAGACCGCCTCTATCTTGCGCTCCATGTACTCGGACACGTCCTCGGCGTGATTGGCCTCCGGCAGGTGGCGCCCGAAGTACCACCGCTCACAGACCGAGAACGGCTCCAGCCCTTCGGCAAAGTGCTCCGGGTGGTGCAGGTCAAAGCAGGAGACCCAGAAGGCCTCCTCCACGGCCTGGGCCACCCGGATGTGGTCCAGGTTGCCCTCGTACAGGCCGAAGGGGTCAAAGGTGAAGACGGTGTAGGGCCGGTACTTGCGGAACAGGTAGACGAAGCGCTCCCGCAGGGCGACCTCGGAGACGTCCGCCAGACAGTCGGTCTCATACCCCAGTTCCACAATCTCGGCGATGCCCAGAATCCGGGCCGCCTGATGCAGTTCCTCCGTGTTCCGGCGCCGGGTCTCCTCCAGGGTCAGGCCCACGGAGTCCTTGCTGTCGTCCGTCACCCGGACCAGCACCACTTTCCAGCCCTGGTCGGCGAATTTGGCCAGGGTTCCGCCGCAGAAGGCGGCGGCGTCGTCGGCGTGGGGGCTGATGACCATTGCAATGGGCATAGCGCCTCCTTTCAGATTCCCCAGTGAAGGGCGCCCGGATGTAAGATTTCAGGCCGATTGAAATCGCCCTGCCTGGGCACTGCGTGCCGGATGTCGGCCTCCGCCGACACCCCACCGCTTTTCAGATTCCACAGTGAAGGGCACTCGGATGCAAGACCTTGAGCGGCTCGCCGCGTTCAAAACTCATCCCCGCCGCGACCTGGCGCGATTTGAGTTCCAGCGCCAGGAGCAGTTCCTCCATACCGGCGGGGGTGAATTGCGCCTGGTAGCACCTCACGGCAGCGAGTTTCGTCTCCCAGACATCCGAGACGTCCACGATGACGTTGGGCTCGCGGGTGTAGTAGAAGGCCACCCCGATCAGGGAGTGGCCGGGATATGCCGCGTCCACCGCCGGGTCGGAGGAAGGGATACGGGTCAGCCCATAGAACAATGCCGCCTCCGCGACGGCCCATCCCGTCTGAATGTGGTCGCGGTGGGCCTCGTAGGTCAGCCAGGGGTCAGGAGCGAAGACGAAGTCGGGGCGGAGCAGGCGGAGATACCTCAGGACATCGCGGCGCAGGGCGTAGTAGTTGTACTCGCCCGCGTCGGGGTAGCCCAGCCAGTGGTGCTCCCGAACGCCAATGATGCCTCCCGCCTCGGCCTGCTCCCGTCTCAGGACCCCGGCGGCGGCTTCCGGGGAAAGGGACGGGTCCACAATCCCCATCAGGTCGTCCGTGACGGTGAGATAAAAGAGTTCCGCGCCGTTTCGCGCCAGCCGCGCCAGCGTCCCGCCGGCGCCGATGTCGTTGTCGTCGTAATGGGGCTGGACGCACAGGACGCGCCGGGCGGAGAAGACGTCGGGTATTGGGAGAATTGTCTCTATGGTCATTGGACTTTCACCACCTCTCCGGTCTGGCTGGATTGATACGCGGCGTCCACCACCTTCATATTGAGCAGGCCCTCCGCGCCGCCGGGAACGGGCCGACGCCCCTGCCGGATGCAGTCCACAAAATAGGCCATCTGGTCGTCGTACATACTCTGCGGACAGTGCGGGTCCCGCACCGGCGGGAAGCCTGAGGGCACTTCCTGGCCCCCCACCACCAATCGGGTGGGGAAGACCTGCCCGAACCCCGCCGTGCCGTAGAGTTGCGTCGCCGCCTCCGGGCCGTCGGCGTAGGGCTGCCACCAGCCCGACTCTATCACCGAGACCGCGCCGTTATCCCAGTGGACGACGATCACGCCCGTGTCGTCCACGTCATAGTCGCCGTAGTAAGTGCCGACCCGGGCGTAGACACTCACCGGCAACGGGTCGCCCAACAGGAAACGGGCGGTATCCAGGGCGTGAATGCCCATATCCGCCAGCGCTCCGCCCCCGGCGAACTGCTTCTGGGTGAACCAGCCTGCCGGCCCCCAGTTGACGTGCACGCCGTACCCTTTGGTGCGGACAATGCGGCCCAGGCGTCCGGCCTCCACCTGCCCACGCAGCCAGCGGACCTCGGGGTCAAAGCGCCAGCAGTGGGCCACCATCAGCAGCGCCCCTGACTTCTGGCTGGCGGCGACCATGGCCTCGGCCTCTGCCGCGTTCATGGCCATGGGCTTCTCCACCATCACGTGCACCCCGGCCTCCAGCGCGGCAATCGTCTGCGGCGCGTGCAGGTAGTTGGGGGTGCAGACCACCAGGGCGTCCACCCCGCCGTCGGCCAGCAGGTCGGCGACGTCCAGATACTGGCGGGGGATGCCGAACTCGGCGGCGAAGGCGGCCATGGACTCCCGACGGTGGTTGACCACTGCTGCCAGTTCCACATTCGGGAGTTTTTGGGCCGCCAGGGCGTGGATGCGGGCGATGTAGCCCGTACCGGTAAAACCGATTCGCAGGGTCATCTCACTCCTCCTTTCTCTCACTGTTCAGCACCCAGGACGTGGGCAATGCCGAAGGGCAGACGATGCCGGGCGGCATAGGCGGGCAGGCGCTTCAGCGTCCGCCCCACAATTTCCTGGGGAATGGCATCCAGGGGCACATGGCAGGCCCGGAGGGCTCGCTCCAGCGGGGACGTCTCCTGCCCCTGGGCCCGGGCCATCAGCAAGATGCCCGGCCCGACCAGTTCGGCATGGGGCCGTCCCGGCCCCATTTCCTCCTCCACGGCGTAGGCGAAGTAGTGCTCGCTCCCCTCCTCCGGGCGGGAATGGCCCACCAGGTTGCAGAGCAGCACCTCCAGCGCCAGGCACTGGATCAGGGAGAGCAGGCCGTCGGGGTCTCCGGCGCCGGCCGCTTCGGCGCAGTCCAGGGCTCCCTGAAGAATCCCCCGCGCGATTGCCGCAACCCACTCCGTGTAGGCCATCTCGGGTGGGTTCTGGCCCCGCTCCTCGGCGAAGCGCCAGTCCCACAACGCGGTGGCAATGGAGAGCACGTCGCAGATGCCGGCGGCCCGAAGGGGCGGTGGCGCCGCCGCGATCACGTCCAGGTCCACCAGCAGCAGATCGGGGGGCCGGGTCTCTATGTAGCGCACACAACCCCCTTCCCGGACACCGGAGGCCCAGGTGAAGAAGGCATCCACCGAGAGGGCCGTCGGGATGCAGACGAGAGGCAGGTTGCGTTGGGCGGCCAGGAACTTGGCGGCGTCGGCAGCCAGCCCCCCGCCCACGGCGTAGACCACCTCGCCCTGCAGGCCTGCCAGCATCTCCTGCCAGTGGGACAAAGTGGCCTGGCGGGGGGAGCCCCGCCAGGCCATTTGCAAACGGAGATGCTCCCGCACCGCCGCCCACGCCGGGCCGCTGGTCACCAGTGCCACCGGTCGGCGCTCATCCCACTCATCCAGGGACAGGAAACGGATGTCGGGCAGGCCGTAGACCTTCACGGGCAAAGAGAGAGCGTTCATTCACTCTGCACTCCACGCAGTAATGGCCGGATGACCTGGTCCACCACAGGGTATGGACGGCAGTTCCTGAAAGCGAACGACTCCAGTATACGGTCAATCTCGCTCTCTGACAACTCGCTGAAGAACCGGGCATAGGCCGGCTGGAGGATGGAGGAGATGCAGGTGAAGGCGACAAACATCAGCTCATTAATCAATCCTGTCATTCCTCGGCCCGCGCCACGCGCGCCCGTGCGCCGTCTCTCACGCCGCGAAGACATGTGCTATCGCCCACTACCCGCCCCACCACCGTTACCGGGCTGTAGGCGCGTGGCTTCTCGTCGGTGCTGACCGGAGTCGGGCCGAAGAAGATGCACAAAGCATGCCCCACTGGCCAGTAACCCAACTCACCCACTTCAACCTCGGCGCGGGTATCGGCCTCGGCAGCAGTTACCACCGGAATCTCAAAGTAGACCTCGTCGCCCCAGGTATGGGCTGTTGCCTCAATGGGAAGCGCCTCCCAGATCAGACGAGCGGTACGGGAGTCGTTCAGTTGGGCCAGAATGGTTACATCTCCCACCGAAATCGTGATCTTCTGCATGATGTCACCGTCTCTCAGTGAAAAGTTACCCCCTTCACAGATGGGGGGGACAAACAGACCACAGACCACGGACGACGGGCGATCCCGGCGTGACGGTTGACTCTTTTGTGGCTTTTCACTCTGGAAGGCTACGGCGTCGGCGTGCGCGGGACGTAGTAACGGACGCGGAAGGATGCCTCTGCCTGCAACTGGTCCTCAATGTACAGCGAGACGGTGTAGTCGCCCCCGAAGAGCACGGTCCCATCGGGATTGAAGTACACCACCCAGGCTCTCCCCGCTCCTTCCCGGTCCCAGAGGCCGGCCTGGCGGGCAATCTCCCGCCCGTTGCGGGTCCAGACCGCTGACCAGGGCAGATCCGGTCGCATTCCGGCGTAGTCAAAAATGGCGTATACGGCCCGGGTGTTCCAGTCAAACTCATTACCGACCAGAATCGGTTCGCCCGTGGGGAGCACGCCCAGGGCGACGGTCAGGGCACTGAAGGTCGGAGATGCGGAGGGCGTAGGGGACGAGGGGAGGGTAGGGGTGGGGGATGGGAAGGGAGTGAGCGTCGGCGTGGCGGTTGGCGGCGCGAAGGCTGGTGTGGTGACGGGAGGTGGTGAGGGTGGAGCGGTGGGCTGAGGGGCGAAGTACCCCCCAGAGGCTCCCAGTACGGCTGCCAGCCCGGCGATAACTGCCATCGCGGCGGCCCCCACCAGCCCCCAGAACCAGGCCGGGAATCCCTGTTCGGCCCGGCGGGCAGGTGGAGCCTCGGCCCACCGCCCCCGGTCCGGGGGCAACAATTCTACCGGTGGAGGGGTCTCCCCGTGTTCGTGGAGCAGGACGGCCAGGAAGCGCATATATGCCCGCAGCAGGGCCCGTTCTCCGGGGTCCGTCAGCGCCCGGCCGGCCTGTCGGGCGTCTTCCAGAAAGAGGCGGATGCTCTCCCAGAACTCGTCTCCGGGTGACGGGGTGCCGCTGCGGGCAATCAGGTCCTGGTACCGCCGCTGTAGGGCTTCAAAGACCGGGTTCATCCCTTTCCTCCTTCCTGCTTCCTATTCCGGGGACGTTGCTCATCCGAGGTCCAGCAGCGTACGCTCGCAGGCTTGCTCCAGCGCGTCCAGCGCGTCGGCGATGGCGGGCAGACTGGGCGGATCGTCCAGTAATCCATCCTCTATCTCCTGGCGCAGCAGGCGAAGCGGACCTGCTGATTCTGCCGGAAGGGTATCCAGCAGGGAGTCCAGGCGTTCCTGGCAGGGCCGCCACAGGGTCAGCAGTTCCCGCCGCCGGTCCGGCCCCCGGGCCTGCTCACCCAGCACCTGGAGCGTGGTGCGATAGACGTGCAGCGCCGCGCGCAGTCCCAGCAACGATTGGAGGTGACGGAGGGGTTTCTCTGGCTCCTGGCTCATTTCTCCTCCCGGGTGCTGCTGGCTTCCAGAACAGCAATCTGCCGCCGACTGATCTCCCGCCACTGAGGGTCGTCACCTTCGGAGAGATACCGGCGGAAGTCGGCGACCGCGCCGGTCAGGTCGCCGGTAACTTCGCGGGCCAGCGCGCGGTTGAACCACGCCTCTGCCCATTTCGGGTCCAGTTCCAGTACGCGCGTCAGGTCTGCCTCCGCACCCTCTCCGTCGGCCAGTTCCCGCCAGCGCAGGAGGCCCCGGTCATACAGCGCCTGCACAAATGTCGGCAGAATCTCTATGGCACGGGTGAAATCCCGTTCGGCCCGACGGTAAGCAACCGGGTCGTTGTACCGGTGGCCCCAGTGACGCCAGGTCATCCCACGCAGGTGGTAGAAGCGGGCCAGCAGTCGGCGGATCATATGGATTCCATATTTCGTGTTATGCATCGTTGCGATTTCGCAGGCGAGTTCTTGGGATGGCTATGATTATAAGCGAAAACTGGCTCCGTTGCAAAAAGAGAAAGTGGATGTCCCAACCCGTGTCCCGACGTCAGGTAAAACCAGGGTTGACGGTTCAGAAAATCTGGAGTATCCTTGCAGGCGCGATTGGAACATGAGGGAGGAGGCAATGGACGACGTCTTTGCCGACATTGATGGTCACACAGAAGAGTACCTGGCTCGCCTGAAACGGGCGCTGGCTCAGCCCAGCATCGCTGCTGAGGGATTGGGCATCGCCGAGATGGCTGCCCTGCTGGCCGACGACCTGCGCGCGGTTGGCTTCCAGGTGGAGGCCGTCGCCACCGATGGCCCCCCTGTCCTCCTGGCCCGCATGGAGGGGCGCCGGCCCGAGCGCCTTCTCTTCTACAACCACTACGACGTCCAGCCGGTGGACCCGGTGGAACTCTGGACCTCGTCTCCCTTTGAGCCGATCGTCCGGGACGGCAAACTCTACGCCAGAGGAACCTCCGACAACAAGGGAGCCATCTACGCCCGGCTGGCAGCGGTGGAATCGTACCGCCGCGTGCGCGGCGACCTTCCCGTCGGCGTGACCTGGGTCATTGAGGGTGAGGAGGAGGTGGGGAGCCTCCACCTCCACCAGTTTGTGGCCGCTCGGGAGGACGCGCTGCGGGGCGTCCTGGGGTGCGTGTGGGAGGCAGGTGGCCGGGATGCCCGGGAACGGTACGAAATCGGCCTGGGCTGCAAGGGGATTCTCTACGTGGAACTGCGGGCGCGCGGGGCGGCGCGGGACCTCCACTCCGCCAACGCGGCGATTATCGTCAACCCCGCCTGGCGGCTGGTCTGGGCCCTCCACAGCCTACAGGGGCCCGATGGCCGGGTGCGCATCCCCGGATTCTATGACGTTGTCCGCCCGCCCACACTGGCCCAGCGGGCCGCCCTGGCCGACTGGGACTACCCCGAGGACGAGGTCCGCGCCCTCTACGGGATTGACCGTTTCCTGGATGGGTTGACGGGGATGGCCCTCAAGGAGCAACTCCTCTTCGGCCCCACCTGCAACATAGACGGCTTCCACAGCGGCTACGGCGGCCCTGGCTCCAAGACCGTCCTCCCCAGCCAGGCGGTGGCGAAACTGGACTTCCGGCTGGTCCCCGACCAGTGGCCCGAACAGGTCCTGGAGGCGCTGCGGGCCCATCTGGACGCAGAGGGATTCTCCGACGTAGAAATCGCCTGGTGGGAGGGAGAGGCCCCGTCCGCCGGGGACCCCGATCGCCCCTTTGTCCAGACCGCCGTCCGGGCCGCCGAACGGGTCTACGGCCACCGACCGGCGCTGTTGCCGATGATGGCGGGGACGGGGCCCGTCTACCTGCTCTGCGGCCAGTTCGGCACCCCGATGGTCACGGCCGGGGTGGGGTACGCCGATTCCCGCGCCCACGCGCCGGATGAGAACATCCGCCTGACCGACTTCGTGGATGGCGTCCGCTACATCGCGGCCCTGCTGAGCGAGTACGAGGATCAGGCGTAACTCCAGCCGATTGAAATCGTCCTCCCTGGGCACTTCGTGCCAGGTGTCGGTCTCCGCCGACACTCTTCAGGTGTGCATTGCGAAAGAGGTCGGCGAAGGCCGACCAAAGACCTGCGGCCCAGGAAAGGTGACTTCAGCCAGCGCCTGAGTAGAGCAACAGGTAGACCCCGGTTCCGCCCAGGGTGGAGAGCAGCCATAGGGCCAGGCTGATGCGCATCAGCCAGCGAGGACGGCGGGGCGGCCAGCGGCGGCGCCAGTTCATCCGCACGACGGTGTAGGTCATCAGCAACTGAGCCAGGCCGCCGGTCACGCCGTGCATAAAGGGGACGACGGTGGCCTGCTGGGCGAAGGCCGCGCTGCCCAGTCGGGCCAGTCCGACCCACGTCGGGACCATTCCGACCAGGATGGGCAGGTAGGCCAGGAAGGTCACCCAGGCCATCAGGCGGCAGTGGGTGGGGAACCCTTTCCGGCGGGCCAATACCCATCCGCCCACCGCAACCGCCCCCAGCGCCCACAGGCTGATCAGGGTCAAATCGGCGATGAGAGGTGCTCTGCTTCCCAGAAATCCGGACATACTTGCCCCCTTCTAAAAATCTCGTTTGTAGGATAACTGCTCGCAGTTGTCCTGCAACTGTTGGCTCATCCCACCAGCAGCCGCACTCCCAGGATGAGCAGCAATGCCAGCACGAGAATCCGGAACCGCTCCGGGTTCAGGTATCGGTCCAGAGGCCCGCCTGCCAGGAATCCCACCAGCAGGGCGGGCAGGGCAATCAGATACGCCCGCGCGACCACCGGGGTCATGTTGTGGGCCACCAGATGGCCCGCGACGACCAGCACGTCGTTGAAAATGAAAAGGGTCTGCAGGTTGGCCTTGAACTCGTCGGGGGGCCACTCCTGGGCCTGACCGTAGACGATGAGCGGCGGGCCGGAGGTGTTGTAGGCCCCGCCCAGCATCCCGGCCAGAAAGCCCACCCCCCAGGCCCAGGGGCGCCCGTTGGGCCGGGGCAGGCGGAAACCGAAAAGAGCATACAGCGCATAGAGGGAGATGACGGCCCCCAGGGCGCCCAGCACGATTCGTTCGTCCAGCCGCCGCAGGGCGAGAATCCCCAGCGGGATGCCGAAGGCCATCCCCACCAGCAGAGGGTAGACGGCCCGGGGCTGGATTCGGGTCCGGTACCGACCCAGCATCAGCACGTCCACCGTCGTGGTGATCAATGCAACCAGGGGCGTGACGGTGCGGATTCCGACCAGTCCGGGCAGGGTGGCCATCGGGATCAGCCCGGAGCCGAAACCGGTCAGCCGCTGGGTCAGGGCGGCGGCGAGGGTAACCAGTGCAACGGCAATATCTATGCTCAATCTGGCGCTTCCTTCCTGTCAAAGGCTGACAGCCCAATGACATCGGATTTTTCGTGGCGCAGGCTATGAGCCTGCGGCTGAAAAAGCGCTTCCACAGGCCTGGCGGCCTGCGCCACATCTTTCCAAAGTGCAGGAGGTCCGGTGAACGAATATCCAACGAACACCACTGTGGACATTCTGGCGATCGGTGCTCATCCCGATGATGCGGAAATCGGCTGCGCGGGGCTGTTGATCAAAGCGAAAGCGCGCGGCCTGCGCACGGGGATACTGGTGCTCACCCAGGGGGAAATGGGAACGTTCGGAGACCCGGAGACTCGCCGGGCGGAGGCCGAGGCCGCCGCCCGTATTCTGCAGGTGGACACGTTCCGCATTCTGGACCTGCCGGACGCTCGCCTGGAATTTAACTATGAGAACACTCTGCGCATCGTGGAGGTCCTGCGGGAATGGCGTCCCCGGCTACTGCTCTCTCCCCATGAGGATGACCATCACCCTGACCATGTGGCGACGGCGCGCCTGGTGGAACGGGCCGCGTTCCTGGCGACCCGCCCGGCCCTGTTCCCCCAGTACGAGCCGCTGATCCCGCAACCCCGGCATCTGACTTTCCCTCTCTCCTTTCAACGGCCGCTCCGCCCTCACTTCGTCCTGGATATCACCGATGTCTACGGGATCAAGCAGCAGGCACTGCAGGCCCACGGGTCCCAGTACGGGCCCATTCTGTTCGCGGTGGAGATTGTCGCCCGCTACTACGGGATGATGATCCCGGCGGCCTACGGTGAGGGCTTCCTGACCAAAAACCCGCATCCCCTGACCGGTGCGCTGGGGATTATCTGAATAAAAATAAATCATTTTATGCGGCAGCGAAGCCGCCGCATAAAATGATTTCCCACGTCGCTTTGCAGCGCGGGAGGGAGGGGGAGAGGGTTGAGGGCGGCGGCCGAAAGCCGCCGCCCTCAACCCTCTTCCTTCTCCCCCTTCTTCTCCCTGTTTCGGGGAGCAGCCGGGTTCCGATGGGGGCCGGTTTCAGATCACCGTACCTTCGGGGATGACGGTGTCCTCCGGGATGACGACAATGCCGTCCCGGATGACATACAGTTCTTCCTCCCGGTCCGGCTCGCCCTGGTGGGAGCGGATGATGACTCCGTCGCCGATGCGGACGTTTTTATCCAGGATGGCCCGCTCTATGGAGACGTTGTGCCCGACGCCGACGTTGGGTCGGCCCAGGCGGCGGTTCTCCGCCCGTTGCTCCTCGTCCTCGTAGAAGTCGGCGCCCATCATCACCACCTGGCGCAGGCGCGAGCCGGGCCGGATCATGCTCCGCAGCCCAATGACGCATTCCTCCAGGTCGGCATCGTAGAGGCGGCAGCCGTCCGCCACCACCGTCCGCTCCAGCCGGCAGCCGTCTATCCGGGAGGCCGGGAGGAAACGGGAGCGGGTGTAGATGGGGAAGCGCGGGTCGTAGAAGTCAAAGGGCGGGTCCGGGCGGGTTAGCGCCAGGTTCGCCTCGTAGAACGCCCGAATCGTCCCGATGTCCTCCCAGTAGCCCTCAAACGGGAAGGCATAGACCCGGGTGGTCTGGATGGCCGCCGGGATGATATGGTGACCGAAGTCGTCCCCCGGCACTTCTTCCAGCAGGCGGGTCAGCACGTCCAGCCGGAAGACGTAGATGCCCATGGAGGCCAGGAAGGGCTTTTCGCTCCCGCGACGGCTGGCCATCACTTCCAGTACGGCGGGGTCCTTCGGCTTCTCCTCAAAGGCCACAATCCGCCCCTCGCCATTGGTCTTGAGAATTCCGAAGCGAGGGGCGTCCTGCGCGCTCACCGGTAGGACGGCGATGGTCACGTCGGCCCGGGATTCCCGGTGGTAGGCGACGAATTCGCTGTAGTCCATCCGATAGAGATGGTCACCTGCCAGAATGAGGATGTCCTTCGGGTTGTGGGGGACGATGCGGTGCAGTTGCCGCCGGACCGCGTCGGCTGTCCCCTGGTACCAGGCCTCGCTGGTCAGCGTCTGCTCTGCCGGAAGCAGTTCCACGAACCCGCCGGAGAAGACGTCAAACCGGTAGGTGTGGTAGACGTGGCGGTGGAGGGACGCGGTGAGGAACTGGGTGAGGACAAAGATGCGCGTGATGCCGGAGTTGATGCAGTTGCTGATGGAAATATCTATCAGGCGGTACTTTCCGGCGATGGGGACGGCCGGCTTGGCCCGCGCTTTGGTGAGCGGGTAGAGCCGGGTCCCCCGCCCGCCGCCCAGCACCACTGCTATCATATCCTTCGCGGCCATACGACACCCCCTTTATTGACCACGGACCACTGACCACAGACCACGGACCACTGACCACGGACCACCCTCGTCTGTCGTCCGTCGTCTGTGGTCTGTCGTCTGTCGTCCGTCGTCTGTGGTCTATTCACGCCAGCCCCAGGTGGCGGAAGGCCCAGGGCGCGCCCAGGCCGCCCCACAGCCCCACCAGCCCGTAGCGGACAAAGCGGAAGAGCAGGGCCGGCTCCAGGCCGGAGAAGGCAATCCGCAGCCCCAGCCAGAGGGCCACCAGGACCACCGTACCCAGCAGGAAGCGCACGACCCGTTTCCAGGCCGGCCCCCCGGAGTCAAAGCGGACCCAACGGCGCTCCAGCACGAACCCGACGCCCATTCCCATGAGCGTCGCCCCTTCAGTCACGCCGTCGTCGGTGAGGAAGAGAAGCATCAGGATGAGCGGGGCCACGACCGCCACGCCCAACTGCCAGGCCAGTCCTCTCTCCGCCAGCCACCGCTCCACCCCGGGCTCCAGCCACAGGTAGAGGATCAGCAGGGCGGCGCCGATGACGTACCCGCCCAGGACGTCGTGGGGGAAGTGGACGCCCAGGTAGATGCGAGAGAGGGGGATGAAAAGCATCATCACCGCGGCCAGAATCCAGACCCAGCGGCGGCGGGCCTGGGCGGCCAGATACCCCCAGACGACGACGGCACTCTGGGTGTGCCCGCTGGGGAAGCCGTAGCCCGTGGCGTCCCAGAGGACCTTCACCCGCCCCGGCGCGTACTCCGGCGGGCGGGGCAGCGCGGCCAGCGTCTTCGCCACCGCGTTGGTGTAGGCACAGAGCAGAAAGGCCACGGTCAGCCGGGCGCCCGTCCGCCGGTCCAGACACCAGTAGACCAGCGGCAACAGCAGGAGGAAGAACTCCTCCTCCCCCATAAACGTGAAGGCCCGGAAGGGCCAGTCCAGCGCGGGGCTGAACTGCTGGAACCAGGCAATGACCCGAAGTCCCCACTCCATCAGACCGTCCACAGGTCACCTCCTCGGCGGATTTGGCTCACACCAGGACACAAAGACACGAAGGATTTTCGCGAGCATGCTCACCGAATCACGGCCACCGACGCGACGCGGTCGCCATCGCGCAACTCCATGACGCGAGCGCCCCGGGCGGAGCGGCCCATCGCGGGGACCGACGCCGCCGGCACCCGCAGGATGATGCCCCGCGCGGAGACCAGGGTGACCTCATCCTCCGGGCCGACGACCCGCGCCGCCGCCACCGCTCCCCGGGCCTGCAACTTTCCACCGATGCCCACCACGCCCTTGCCGTAGCGGCCCTGGACCGGGAACTCCGCCAGCGACGTCCGCTTCCCAAAACCGCGCTCCGTCACCACCAGCAGGTCCGATCCCGGGATGACCACATCCGCGCTGGCGACCCGGTCCCCGTCCTCCAGACGGATGCCGCTCACGCCCGCCGCCATTCGCTTCATCGGGCGGACCTCGTCCTCCCGGAAGCGCAACGCCTGCCCGTGCTCCGTCACCAGGATCAGTTCGGCGTCCCCCGGCGTCAGCCGGACCCAGCCCAGTTCGTCCCTGTCCTCCAGAACAATGGCCACCAGCCCGCCGGACCGGATGCTGGCGAACTCCGAGAGCGGCGTCCGCTTGACCTTCCCCCCGACGGTGACCATGGTCAGGAAGCCCTCGGAGAAGTCCCGCACGGCCAGGGCGGCCGTCACCTGCTCCCCCGCGTCCAGCGCCAGCATTCCCGCCAGCAGGACGCCCTGGGCCGTCCGGTCGGCGGACGGTATCTGGTAGACCCGCTCCGCGTAGACCTTCCCCCGGTTGGTGAAGAAGAGCAGGGTGTCCGTCGTCCGGGCCGCCAGGAGATAGAGGACGGAGTCCTCCTCCTTCGTCTGGATGCCGATGACGCCGCGCCCGCCCCGGGCCTGGGCCCGGAAGAGCCGCTCCGGCACCCGCTTGATGTAGCCGCGCTGGGTGATGATGACCAGGACGGCCTCCTCCGCGATCAGTTCCTCCTCCTCCAATTCGGCTTCCACGCCGTGGACGATGGCCGTGCGCCGGGGGTCGCCGTAGGCCTTCTTTAACTCCTCCAGGTCGGTGCGGATGACGCCCAGGATTTTGCGCGGGGAGGCCAGCAGGTCCTCCAGGCAGGCGATGCGGCGGATCAGTTCTTCGTACTCGTCATCTATTTTCTGGCGCTCCAGCGCCGCCAGCCGCCGCAGGGGCATATCCAGAATCGCCTGGGCCTGGACCTCCGTCAGGTGGAAGCGCTCCATAAGCCGGACCCGCGCCGTCTCCACGTCCGGGGACTGGCGGATGGTCTGGATGACGGCGTCCAGGTGGTCCAGCGCGATTTTTAACCCCTCCAGGATGTGTGCCCGCGCCTGTGCCTTCGCCAGTTCGTACCGGCTGCGTCGGACGATGACCTCCCGCCGGTGCTCCACGTAGAGTTCCAGCGCCCGTTTGAGGGTGAGCAGGCGCGGCTCGCCGTCCACCAGGGCCAGCAACTGGACGCTGAAGGTGGACTGGAGTGCGGTGTACTTGAAGAGGCGGTTGAGGACGGTCTTCGGCTGGGCCCCGCGCCGGAGTTCTATGACGATGCTCATCCCCCGCCGGTCCGATTCGTCCCGCAGGTCGGAGATGTCCTCCAGACGGCCGTCGCGCGCCAGTTCGGCAATCCGTTCCAGCAGCGCGCTCTTATTGACCTGGTAGGGGATTTCGGTGATGACGATGCGGTGGCGTCCGCCGTTGGTCTCCTCCACGTGGGCCTGGGCACGGACGGTGATAAGGCCCCGGCCTGTGGCGTAGGCCTGGGTCAGTCCCTCGCCGCCCAGGATGACGCCGCCGGTGGGAAAGTCGGGGCCGGGGAGAAACTGCATCAGGTCCTCCACGGTCACCTCGTCCCGTTCCTCCCAGTGGTCCACCAGATAACCGATGGCGTCGCAGACTTCCGCCAGGTTGTGGGGCGGGATGGAGGTGGCCATGCCCACGGCGATGCCCGAGGAGCCGTTCACCAGCAGGTTGGGGAGGCGGGCCGGGAGGACGGCGGGCTCCTGGAGCGTCCCGTCAAAGTTGTCCACCCAGTCCACTGTCTCTTTCT
>Ga0101941_1000311_pt1 | contig 99011 bp, 97 predicted proteins | sample DewCreD2012metaG_3_FD_75242 | JGI IMG/M metagenome (GOLD analysis project Ga0101941, IMG submission 75242) | Hot spring sediment bacterial and archeal communities from British Columbia, Canada, to study Microbial Dark Matter (Phase II) - Dewar... ... | reverse complement strand
ATCTGGTGCGTGTGCAGCGTGTGGGCGCGTCGGCGGGCGTGGTGTATGCGTATGATGGTCTGGGTCGTCGCGTGCGCACGCAGGACGGGGTTGATGGCGCGGTGGTGGAGTATGCGTACTCAGGCAGTACGCTGGTGGCGGAGCGTCGTGGGAACGCGTGGGTACCGATGGTGTACGGGCTGGAGTTGGTGCAGCGTGGGGATATGAGCCAGTACTGGTCGTGGCGCGGCGACCTTGTGGCGACGAACGGGGTAAGTGCGCCTGCGCAGCCCGCGCCTGTGGTGGATGCGTTTGGCGACCTTGTGAGCGGCAGCCCCGATGTGTATGCGTGGAACGGGGCGTGGGGCTATCGGTACGAGGCGCACACGGGCGGCTTGGTGAAAGTCGGCGTGCGCTGGTATGACCCCACAATCGGACGCTTCCTGCAGAAAGACCCGTGGCTGGGAACGCCTGCTTTGCCACTCACGCTAAATGCGTATGGGTATTGTGTGAATGATCCCATCCAACTTACGGATCCGGATGGGGAAAGGTGGCGTGACGCATTCCATGCGTGGGCGGTGGCCATCGAGATATGGATAAAAGCTCTCACTGGAGTGCCAGAAACTGATGTGGAACGACCAACATTTATTCCTGACCCCAAATCCGCCACGGCAGTTACAAGAGTGATTGTTGAAGGAGGCGATAGTGGTCAAGGTGGCAGTGGTTCTGGAGGTGGAACCAGCGGCGGCGGAACAGGAAATGGAAATGGTAGCAAGGGAACTGGAAAAGGAAAACCTCGCGGACCTGGTTTCGGATTGACCACGCTCGACGCCTACGCAAAATATGATCCTGTGGATTTTGCGGAGATACTTCAGGACATTGGTGGTTTTGGACGGATGTGATATGCTCATACAAAGAGACTCTAATGGAGGTGATAATCGTGAACACGAGTCGCAGCTTGCTATCGTCCGCGAGCTAATCGCATCGGGGCAGGGGGCGGAGGCGCTCGCTCTACTGGAAGCGATTGACTTCAGCCTCCTACCAGGTGAGATTCATGCGGACGCGCTGGAACTCGCAGGCGACTGCTTCACCGAGCTATCCCGGTATGCCGAAGCGCATGACGCATACCTGAAAGCGTTGCTTCTGAGAAAAGCGTCTACGGAACTGCATCAGAGAACCCTGTTTAAGGCGCTCTGTAGTGCTCTGCGCGTGCTGGACACAAAACAGTTCCCCACTTTGATACAACAACTGCGTACAGCCGCACAAAACGACGCGATGGTACGCTACATCCAGCTGGAAGTGGAGCGGATGGCTGCCAACGAGAAATGCTCATGGGATTACTATCTTGTCGGGATGGCATCTCATCAACCAGAGTTGGTAGAGGAGCTCACTGCGATGAGCCAGAGCCTTGCCTCAGGTCGGTTGGAGGAGGCGATAGAATTGTTGCGTCCTCTGCTAGAGGGTGGGCACCTGGCGCTATGGCTGCAGACAGCGAGGCTTCATCAGGCACTTCAGCAATCCCATCAGGCAGTGGCTTTACTGGAGCGCGCGCTGGAACATTTCCCCGACAGCTGGCGTTTACATTACGGATTGGGCATGGCAGCGGAGTTGAAGATGTTGCACGACCGAGCAGAACACTATTACCGACGGGCGTTGAGGCTGTATCCAAACTCTGGAGAAGCTTGGTTGGCCTTGGCACGCGTCTTGAGAAGCCAAGGAATGCTTTCCCAAGCGCGAGAGGCGGCACAGGAGGCTCTGTACTGGTGCAGGAGAGGTGGACTCCCCCTTGCGTTGCGTGAGCGCGCGTTTGCAGAAAACCTTCTGGTTGGTCTAGATGCCGCTCTCTCACCACTGGACTTACTGCCTTGGCGACTGTGGCGTCGTGTTCGGCGCGTTGTAAAATCGTTGCAACTTACACATCGCTTCGTCCGAACCTGCTGGGAGCGGGTACAGCTCTTTCGCAGCGTGTTTGATGAATGAAATGCGGGCGTCTTTTGTCTGAGGGATGCAAACGCGACAGCACGCGGGGGCTATCGGTACGAAGCGCACACGGGCGGCTTGGTGAAAGTCGGCGTGCGCTGGTATGACCCCACAATCGGGCGCTTCCTGCAGAAAGACCCGTGGCTGGGAATGCCTACCTTCCCGCTCACGCTAAACCGATACGGGTACTGCGTAAATGACCCACTGCAGTGCGTGGATCCGCGTGGAATGCGTTTCCGATACATCCGATACAGCTGATTAGCTCGCGTTCTTCTAATCGTGGGGGGGGTTGTTCTTTCACCTGGTGACGAGCTAATATGGGGTACACTTCTTCTGATTCCAGCGCTGCTTGAGCCGCATGAAGAAACGGTGAGGCGTTATAGGGAGTGGCTCAGGAAGCATCATTATCCTAAGTGTCCACGCGAACGAGCCAGAGACGAAGCAATTGCAAAAGCAGACGCGAATAGGGGTTATATACCACCTGGGTATAAGCCCGTTCAAATCCGTTGGTGAACGAGAATGTGCAAAGCTGTCGCGCTGGTTTGCTTTCTCGTGGCGCTCCTGTATCTGGTAGAGGCGGTGTTTGGGATACAACTTCCCCACCACCGCTATAAATGGCGTCTGTTTGCTCAGTGGGGAGTTTCCTGGCGTGTGGTCGCAGCGGGGGCGGCAGGATGGTGTATCATAGTCGGTACAGTTTTGATGCTTGTCTGTAGATAGTTCTTATGCTTGCTCCTCTGCGCTCCATGCCTCCACCTCTGCCTGGGCTTCCTCTTGCGTGGATGCGCCAAGGCGCAGGGGAATTCCCTTCTCCAGAAACAGTTGTTGTCGCTGAACCCGAGGCATGCCTAAAAGTTCCGCTGCTTTCCCCAGATTAATCTGCTCGTCGAGGTAAGCGCCCACGACCACTGCCCATCTGAACTCGGCATCCTCTTGAAGCGCCCGTTGCAAAATCGGTTCTATTAACTCTGGGCGCGTCTGTGCCAACCGCTCCAACTGCCGATGAAGCCAGAGAGTTATCTTTTCCGCCATAGGACCGCCCTTACCTTTCCTTATTGTACCTCACTACTGGTGCTTGCGTGTCCCCAGCAGGATTCCCTTCTCGCATCGCGTAATTCAACCCCGATGGACTATCTGCTGGCGAACGGGCGCGTGTTAGACCCGTCGCAGAATCGAGATGAGGTGGCGCATCTGGTGATTCGCGGCGGGCGGATTGCTGAAATCACCCCCATTTTGCCCTCAGACCCCTCTTTGAAACGAATCGACTGCGACGGGCTGTGGGTTGCGCCCGGGCTGGTGGACATCCATGTGCATCTGCGCGAGCCAGGGCAGAGCTACAAAGAAACCCTGCAAACAGGAGGCGCCGCGGCGTTAGCGGGAGGCTTCACCACGATTTGCTGTATGCCCAACACCGAGCCGCCGCTGGACAGCCCCACGCTGGTGCGCGAGATTCGCCAGCGTGCGGAGCGTGAAACGCCCTGCAGGGTCTATGTGGTCGCGGCGCTCACGCAGGGGATGGCGGGCGAACAGCTGTGCGATTACCACGCCCTCAAGCAGGCAGGCGCGGTCGCCTGCTCTGATGATGCGTTCCCCGTGCAGAACGCGGAGGTGATGCGCCGCGCGATGCAGGCATGCGCCGCCTATGGATTGCCTGTCGTAACCCACTGTGAAGACAAGAACCTCAGCGGGGGCGGGAGCATGCATCGCGGCGCTGTCAGCAGCCTGCTGGGGTTGCAGGGTATGCCTGCCTCCTCCGAAACAGTGCAGATTGCCCGAAATGCCCTGCTCGCGTGGGAAACGGGCTGCCATGTGCATCTCCAGCATCTTTCCACTGCGATTGGCGTGGCGCTGGTGCGCTTTTTCAAAGCGCAGGGCGTGCGACTCACCTGCGAAGTGTGTCCGCATCATCTGATGCTGACCGAATCGGCGTGCGAGGGCTACGACACCCACGCCAAAATGAACCCGCCCCTGCGCGCCGAATCAGACCGCTGCGCCCTGAGCGAGGGGCTAATTGAGGGCGTGATTGACTGTATCGCCACCGATCACGCGCCGCATGCCCCGTTTGAAAAAGAGCGCACTTTTCCCGACGCGCCCTTCGGGATTGTGGGGCTGGAGACGGCTTTCGGCTGTATCGGGCTGTGGAACCACCAGCACGGGTCGCCGCTCAGCCCGCTGGAATGGATTCGGCGCATGAGCACCGTGCCTGCCCAGATCCTGAACCTGCCCGCCGGCACACTGCAGGTGGGCGCGCCCGCCGATGTGGTGGTAATAGACCCCCACGCGCGATGGACAGTGAACCCCAACGAGTTCCGCTCTAAGGGGCGCAACACGCCGTTCAGCGGCTGGGAGCTGATCGGCAAAGTGTGCTACACCTTCGTCGGAGGCGAATGCGTCTACTCCGCGGCGGGGTAGGAACCGAGTAGCACGACCTCACGGGCGTAAGTTTCCAGCTCCTCCAGCGCCGCGCGGACACGCTCATCCTGGCGATGCCCCTGCACATCTACATAAAACAGATACTCGAACATCCCGCGCGGGTTGGGGCGCGACTCGATCATCGTGAGGTTGACCCCGTGCCGTTCAAACGCGCCCAGCGCCCGGTAGAGTTCGCCAGGGCGGTTGCGCAGGGTGAACACCATCGAGGTCTTGTCGTTGCCCGTGGGCGCAGGCTCATTATAGCCAATCACCAGAAAGCGCGTGCGGTTATGGGGGTTATCCTCTATATGCTCGCAGAGGATGGGGATTCCCACCAGCTCGGCGGTTAGGCTATTGCCAATCGCGGCGCCGTTGGGGTCTTCGGCGGCGATTCGCGCCGCACGCGCCGTCGGAACTGCCTCAATAATCTCCGCCGCAGGCAAGTGCAAGCGCAGCCACCGCCGACACTGCTGAATCGGCTGCGGACCCGCATACACCCGTATCACCTGATTCAGGCTCTTGCACTTGGAAAGCAGGTGGTGCGCAATCGGCACATAGACCTCCGCGCAGATTCGCGCGTTGGTGAGAGGAAACATATCCAGCGTTTCGGGCACGACCCCTGCGATGGAGTTCTCTACGGGCACCACGCCGTAGTCCACCGTGGACTGCTCAACCGCGGCGAACACATCCGCGATACTGTCGCATGGGGTGAAGTGCGCCGAGCGCCCGAAGCAGCGCAACGCCGCCATGTGGGTGAAAGTCCCTTCGGGACCCCAGTAAGCAATCGTGGGCGCTTTTTCCAGCGCCCGTGAGATGGAGATAATCTCCCGAAAGATGCTCACCAGCTGCTCGTGGGTCAGCGGTCCCTTGTTGAGCTTTTGCAGTCGGCGGTAAATCATCTGCTCGCGCTCAGGCGTGAAAAACGGCTTCTGGTCGCGCGTTTTGATTTCGCCGATGGCTTTTGCCAGCTCGGCGCGCTCGTTCAGCAGCGCAAGCAACTGCTTGTCAATCTCATCGATTCGCGCCCGCAGTTCCGATAACTTCTTCATCGTCCCAGCAACCTCAGCGTCATCAGCAAGCCTGCGATTGTTTTGGAGTCTTTGATTGTACCCTCCAGAATCATGTCGGCAACCTGATGGAGAGGCGTGGGCACCAGTTCGGTCAGTTCATCTTCGTCCAGATGCGGGCGCGTGGGCTGGAGCGACTCGGCGAGATACACATGGAGTACCTCCTGCGAATAGCCAGGTGCAAGGTACTGGCTGAACAGTTTGCGCATCTGCCCCGCGCGGTAGCCCGTTTCCTCTTCCAGTTCGCGCTGGGCGCAGGCGTCGGGCGATTCGCCCGGCTCCAGCGTGCCCGCCGGAATCTCCAGCAGCACCTCACCCACCGCCTGGCGATACTGGCGGATGAGCAACACAGTTTCCGTGTCCAGCAGCGGCACAATCGCGACGGCGCCGTGATGCTCCACAATCTCGCGCCGCGCGATGCGCCCGTTGGGCAAGCGCACAGTGTCGATTCGCAGGGTTACCACGCGCCCGCGATATAGAGTCTGGCTCTCTATCAGTTCCTCTTTGAGATTCATTCTTCCTCCTTCAGCAGAAAGGATGTGGCGTGTCGGGAGCGCGCCTGCATATGGAGCCAGTGCCACGCTTCGGCAAGGTCGGGTGGACGCACAATCACCGTTTTCACATTCCCATAGCCCTCGCGGAGCAGCTTGAGCGCGAGCGTGTCGGGCGCATAGAGGCTCAGGTGATACCCATCTGCGCGTTCCACGATGCGCACCTCTACCCCCTCCAGCATCGGCATCAGTGGCTCAGGGTCGCTCAACTCCACCTCAATACGGGTGGCGTTTAAGCCTTCCACAAGGTTCTGGGGAGTATCGTCTGCCAGCAGGAAGCCGTTGTCCAGCATCAGCACGCGGTCGGCGCGCTGGGCGATTTCGGGCTGGCGTGTGGTGAAAATCACCGCGTTGCCGAAGCGGCAGCGGTCGTCCAGCTCGCTCCAGAGGCGTCGCGCCTGCTCAAAATCGGCGTGGTCAAAGGGGTCATCCAGCAGATAGAGCGGTCCGTGTTGCGCCAGCACACATGCCACCTGAAGCATTGCGCGCTGGCTGGTGGAGAGCTGTCCGACGGGGGTGTCCGCCACGACGCTCAACCCCAGCAGTTCCAGAAGGTAAATCGCACGAGTCCAGCTTTCAGCATGGCGCTTAAGCAGGCTCAGTGGCGTGGTGTTGCGGTTCAGGCGACTCAGGTCGGGGGCGACGGCGCACTCCGCACACTCCAGCACGCCCGCATACAGGGGGATTTCGTCGGCAATCAGCGCCAGCATCAGGCTCTTGCCCGAACCCGCAGGACCAAACAGCGCCACCAGCTCGCCCCGACGAACCTCAAAACTGGCAGGTTCAATCCGAACCGCACCCTGGGGGGCGGACTCAATCTGGTGGGCACGCAGCAGCAGTCGGTCGGCACGCATCAGGGAACCACTTCTGGGTTAGTTTGGCGCATCGCTGAAAGCGCCGCTTCAGCAAACTGCTTGAGCGTTTCCATATCCCGCTCGGCGTTGCCAGTGCTAACCTTCAAGAAGCGCACGAAGTAGGCTTTGGAAGGTAGCCCCGACAGGCGCCCCAGCAGGAGCAAGATTCGCGCCGAAGAGGTATCCGAACGGTAGCCATAGGGCGTGGTGTAAAAGTAGATTCCTACTGCCTGACGCTGGGCGCCCTCCAGCGACACCAGCTGCACCGCACGAGCGGGGATTGGGCGCTCCATGCCGGGCACCTTCAGCTCAATCTCGCGGTTGTCTGCAAACTCCCAGTTCTGCACGCGGAAGCACACCTGCGGGTTGTGAAACGCCCCTGTGTGGGAGCCGGCGATAATTGTGAAATCTGCCTGCTCGCCGCCGGGTCCCGCATAAATCCGCGCCAGATATTCGTCGGGCATCAGCTCTTTCAGGGCGCGCTCGCTGGGGGCGTATTCCTCCAGCAGGTTCCACTCGCCGAAGGAGGTGGGTACTCGGTTGAGCGTTTTCTCGCCTGTTTGCTGCTTAGCGCGAGGCATCACCTGCATCGCAACGAGCAGCCCCACCATCAGCAATAGGCTCAACACCGAAGGAACCCCGAACCGCTTCCAGTCCATCGGAGGAGCAGGGGGCGCATCACGCTGCGGCTCAGCAGCAACAGGCGCGGCGGTGTCTTGCCCGTCAACCGATTCGACCGCAACCTCTACAGGAGTCTTCATCTCTTCCATCCGAGCCACCTCGCTATCAGAAAGAGCGTTACAAAGGGAATGAGAATCTCCAGGGCACCCGTGGTGGGAATGTTCACTGTGCCGAACACAGGGAGTGAGACCTCATAACCCTCGTGAGCAATCTTTGCTGCCTGGGGACCCCAGTGTTCTCCCGCAATTGCAATCAGCGCAATCCGAATGCCATTCGAAAGAATCGCTATCGGAAACAGCGCCAGCGGTAGAATTAGTTTCTTCCATAAGGATAAATCCACCAGCGTGAAGAAAAATAGAATAAAAGTCAGCAAAGCCACTGTAACTTTGAAGCCGCTACATTCCACCCCCACGCGCAGCTCGTAGCCGCTGGGCATCAAGAAGGTCGTCTGGCTGGTCTCCAGCAGCCCATAAAACGGTTTCAGCATGGCAATCGCCACCTCTGTAGACCAGACCTGAATGGGATTGGTGATTTCGTCGAATACCGCAGAGGGAAGCGGCATCATCAAATAGAGAAACAGCAAGGGGTAGAGGAGAACCTTCGTGATTTTCACACCCCAGAGCATCAGGCTGAAGCTGATCAAAAACAGCGGGAACGCCATACTGGAGGTCCAGCTGGACCATCCCCAGTGCCCCAGCAGATGAATGCCTGTAGCCACCAGAAACAGAGGGAGACCCAGCCAGGGGTTTGGTTCTGCGCGCAGCTGCAGGAGCTTTTCACGACGCATCCATATCATGACCAGTGCCAGCGGCGGCACCAGATAGGCATAGGAGTAGTAGCCATTCTCATCGCCCCAGCGTGGCAGCCAGTACCAGCTAATCGGCTCCCGATAGGCGTAGAGAAGTAACCCCAGAAATGCCACAACGACCCCCACCAGAATCGGCTGGGGGCGTGGCAACTTCTTAATCTCGATCAGCAGTTGATCCAGCATAGCATCCCTCCAGGGTAGGTGTGTCAGAAGATTTTACCTGAGGTGCCTCGCGAAAGGTCCAGTATTTGTTCGCGAAGAAGTTCCAGAACAGCACAATCCCCGTGGCGGTCGCCTGTGCCAGCATAAACACCAGCTTCGGCGGGTTGGGCAAAAACGGGCGCACCAGCAAGGTGGTAATGGTTGCATTCAGGGTCATGCCAATCACATTCACGGTAACGAACTTGGCGAACTGGCGGGCGCGGGCGTGCTTATCGCGAATGCGAAAGGTCCAGCGCCGGTTCCAGATAAAACTGTTGATTGTCGCGGTGCCCGAAGAGAGAATCTTGGCAACCCAGACAGTGGCAGCCTCAGGGCGCACCGAGTGCCCAAACCAGCTGGCAGGGATTTGCAATACCCGCGCGAGCGGCGTCCCCAGCGCATGCGGAATACCCGTATAGAAAAGCAGGAAAAAGCCCAGACTCCAGTCGATGGCGGTGTTCATCGCGCCCACGGTGGCAAACTTGAGAAACTGTTTGACCCCCGTGGGCATCGCCTGCACGCGATTGCGCACTGCCTGAATCTTGCTCATCGCCACATCACCCCCACCACCAGCACACCCCAGATAAGCACCGAAAGCGCAATATGCTTGTCGGAAACAATCAGGCGTTCGGGGCTGCCGCCTGCGTCATAGCGGTGAACCAGATAAAAGTAGCGCAACAATCCGTAGGTCGCCACAGGCAAAGTATACCACAGTCCCGGATGCGCCTTGGCGGTCTCCGAAAGAATCACATAGATCGCATAGGACTGGATTGCCAGCACCATGCAGATGGTTAACAGGTGTTCCAGCAGGTTCGTGGAATATTCGCCGAGCGCGCTGCGGTGGTTTGCGGCTTGCTCGCCCAGCGACACCAGCTCATGGCGCCGTTTGGCAAACCCCAGAAAGAGCGCCAGAAAGAAGGTACAGATAATCAGCCATGGCGAGATAGAGACTTCGATAAGCACCGCTCCCGAAACGGCGCGGATCAGGAACCCCAGCGCAATCACTGCGACATCCAGAATCGGGATGTGCTTGAGGTAGAGCGTGTAGAGCGTGCTTTGCGCCAGATACCATACCAGCAAGACCCCAAACGGCACGCGCAACCACAGGGCTAACCCCAGCCCCCCTGCTAAGAGCATGAGAGCAGACGCCCACGCCAGCCAGAGGGGAAGCTTGCCAGAAGCAATCGGGCGGTACCGCTTGGTGGGATGATGGCGGTCGCGCTCCCGATCCAGAATGTCATTCACGAGGTAGATGCTGCTCGCGACAAAGCAGAACGCCACAAACCCCAGAAATGTCTTGAGGAGGAGATGGGTGTTGCTGAATTGAGCGGTGAAAAGGAGCGCCGCGAACACCAGCGTATTCTTCACCCACTGGTGGGGACGCATTGAAGAAAGGAGCGCGCTTACCTGCTCACGGTAACTCGCCGCACTGGTTGCCATGCTCATATGACAGGTGCCGCCTCCTTGAGAAGTGCCTCAACGGTTTGGCGAATACCTTCTGTTAAGGATACCCGTGGCTGGAAACCAAGATGCGCTTGAATTTTGCGGATGTCCGCGTAGGAGCGTCGAATATCGCCCGGGCGAGGGGGTTCCATGAGGGGCTGCAGAGGGCGTCCAACCACTTCTTCAATGGCGTGAAGCAGCTCCCAGAGGCTGTAGGGGCGTCCTGAAGCGAGGTTATAGACTTCCCCAACCGCTCTGGGGTGGTGAGCGCTCAGCCATATGCCCTGAATCAAATCGTCAATATAGATAAAGTCGCGTACCTGCATTCCATCGCCATAAAGGATCGGTTGTTTGCCACTCAGGGCGGCTTCCACCCAGCGGGGCACAACGGCGGCGTACTGCGAGCGCGGGTTCTGGCGCGGACCGTACACATTGAAAAACCGCAGGCAGACCGTTGGCACGCCGTAGACACGGAAATAGTCGCGACATAGCAGCTCGCCGTACCATTTCGTCCATGCGTAGGGTGAGATGGGCTGGGGGCGCATGGTTTCGCGCTTGGGTAAACGGGGCGTATCGCCGTAAACGGCGGCAGAAGAGGCAAACACCACTCGCTTCACCCCCGCCCGACGCGCCGCCTCCAGAACATACTGGGTCCCCAGCATGTTCACTTCAAAAGTCTCGTTGGGCGACTCCAGCGAGTAGGGAACTGACACCTGTGCCGCCAGATGAAACACCACCTCGCATCCGGCGACTGCTTCCGCGACGAGCGCCCAATCTGTCACGGAACCCTGCACGAACTCAATGGCGTCTCGTACCTCGTCCAGATTTTCCATCCGCCCCGAAGAGAGGTCATCCAGCACGCGCACGCGCCCATGCGGGAGCAGGAACCGCACCAGGTGCGATCCAATAAAGCCTGCTCCCCCCGTTACCAGATAAGTCGGCTTAATAGGCTCCATCACCTTTGAGAATGGCAGGGATAGTTTTCAGCAGGATTTCGAGATCGAGCCGCAACGAGATGTGGTCCACATAGTAGATATCAAGGCGCATCCACTCGTCGAAGCTCAGATTGCTCCGCCCGCTGACCTGCCATAGCCCCGTGCATCCCTGCGGCACGGCGAACCGCTTATAGTATTCCACATGGTCAAACCGATTCACATCATAGGGCGCCATCGCGCGGGGTCCCACGAGGCTCAGGTCGCCCTTCAGCACATTGAACAGCTGGGGGAGTTCATCCAGACTATATTTGCGAATGAACCGCCCGACACGGGTCATGCGAGGGTCATGGCGGATTTTGAACGCGCCCCCTTGCTTTTCGTTCATATGCATGATCAGGGGCTGCAGTTCCTGCGCGTTGCACCGCATCGAGCGGAACTTATACATAATGAAAGGCTTTCCGTAGCGTCCAAGCCGAATCTGTCGAAACAGCACGGGTCCAGGCGATTCCAGCCGAATCAGTAGCGCAATCAGGAGCATCAGCGGCGCCAGCAGAATCAGCGCGGTCAAGGAGACCACAATATCTATCAGCCGCTTTGCCCAAGCATGGGGCACGCGCACTTCAGGGATATATTCGGCAAAGGGTGAGACGGGCGGTGCGTGTGGTGCCACCCCTCCCGGACGCGGGGGTTCCATCGTACCCATTCGTCCTGTAAGCATGGTAAGCCTCCTTTCTCGTGCGGGGGCGGAATGCCCCCGCGTGTCCATCAAGATTAGTCGCGCGGTGTGGTCTGTTCGGGTTCCGAGTCGGAATCCACCCGGCTGCTGGGTGGGAGCGCCGCGCGTTCCGCCGCGCCGTTGCGCGCCTCCAGCGCGCGATAGTAGCCGCGCTGGAACTGCTGGAACACCACGCTGTCGTCCAGACGCACCTTATTGAGTACCACACCGACCATATTGATTTCGTGCTGTTTGAAGCGCGCCAGCACCTCGCGGGTGGCTTCGGTCATGCCCTGCCCTGCGGCATGCACAATCAGCACATTGCCTGCGACCGTGCCCACCACGAGGCTGTCGGCAAAGGTGGCAGCGGAGGGGGTATCGATAATCACGAAGTCTGCCACGCTCTTGAGTTTCTGCAGTAGCTCGTGCATCTGGGGCGAGCGGAGCAGGCGCACGGGGTTGTCGGGAGGCGTGCCCGCCCCGATAAAGACCAGCCCCTCGATGGCGGTCTGCTGCACCGCCTGTTCAAGGCTGACTTTGCCGAGCAGGATATCCGCCAGCCCCGGATGGTTCACATCGGCACGCACGAGCCGATGCAGGTTGGGATTGCGCATATCGGCGTCAATCAGCACGACGCGAGCGCCATCGCGCACCAGGGTGAGCGCAAGGTTATAGGCGACTGTGGTGCGCCCCACATCCGCTTCCGCGCCTGTGATGGCAAGCGCGTTGCCGTTAAGGCGTCCGTTCGCCTGCGCAATACTCGTGGAGAGCAGCTGATAGGAAGCGCTGAGCGGCGTTTGCTCGGCGCGGTCGCGCGCCAGAAGCGCCCGTCGCATGCGCGGCAGCGCCGCAATCGTGGGAATGCCGAACAGCGCCTCCGCTTGCGAGGGCGTGTAGACCCCCTGATCCACCTGACCTACCAGCAGCACCAGTCCGATGGAAAGAATCAGGCTGAGCGCAAAGGCGAGTGCGACACGGAGCGGGATGTTTTTATCCACAGGGGTGCTGACGGGTCCGTCGATGACCTTCACAAAGCCCGCGGTCTGAAGCTCATTTTCACGGGTGATGGCTTCGTCGAGCTTGTTTTTGAGGAGCGCCAGTCGGTTGCGCGCCAGCTCCACTTTGAGGGTCAGCTCCTGTGCGATCCGTTGGCGTTCGGGCAGGTTTTCGAGTCGCCCGCGCAGCTCGGCGACCTGCGCCCGCAGTTCGCGCACGCGCTCGTCTGCCACATTCCGATCCACCAGCGCCGCCAGATAGTCCCGCTTCAACGCCTCAAACAGGTTGTTGACGCCCGTGGTTTCCGCCTCGAGGATCATGGTTTGCTGTTCTTTGATCTGTTTTTCCAGCTCCTCGATGCGTCCCTGAATGCGTTTGTAGTCGGGATGTTCAGGTCCGATACCACGCGCAATTAGACCCTGCAACTCGTTTTGGCTTTCCGCCAGCCGAGCCTGAAGCTGCTGCAGGATAGGGTTCAATCGCACGACCTTACTGAGGTTGCGATACTCGCCACCGCCGGGGCGACGCGCTTCCTGCTCCAGTTGCTGAGTCAGGCGTGCAAGGCGGGCGGCTGCCGACTGCTGGGCAGTAATCGCATCGTAGAGTTGCGCCTCGAATCGGGCGATCTGCTGCAGGAGCAGGTTGGTCTGGTTGTCTCCCTGAATCACATCTTTGTTCTGGTTGAGGTACTCGCTCAGTTGGCGTGTGGCGCGTTCATACTCGCGCTGGGCGTCTTCATACTGGCGCTGCACGAACTCGCGTGAGGGGCGGGCAACCTGCGCGTTAAGGTTGCTGTAATGCTCCTGAAACTTACTGAGCAGAATGGTCATTGCGTATTCTGCCTGTCGGCGCGCCTCTTCGTCCCCCTGCGTTCGAATGGAAACGCTGAGGTACTCGGTGTTAGGGATAGGCTTAATTTCAAGGCGGTTGAGCAGGTCTAAGGCGCCGCGCAGGTCTTGCTCATTCGGGGGGTAGTTTTGCCGAATCGTTTCTGCAGGGGCCCAGTTGCCGCTATCGCGCAGCTCGCGCCAGGTGCTGAGTAGCACGGTATAGCTGCGTACCACATTCGCCATATTCTGCAGGCGCGTAATCAGGTCCACCTGAAGGGTGTAGGGGTCGGGATAGATAACCGTGCGGTTGGACTGCAGGGCGCGATACTCGGCGATAACGGCAACACCCTCCCACTCGTTTGGCTTAGTCCAGTAGTAGGTGAACACCGCGCCCGTGACAACGCCCGTGATCAGGGCAATCCACCACCAGCGCCGTTTCAGAAGTTTAATTGCTTGCCATAAAGTCATCGTTGAAACCTCCCTCTTAGGGTCTCCAGAGCGAGCGGGCTATGCCGAGATTTCTCAGCAGCCAGAGAATAGAGAGCGCTCGATAGGCTTGATCGTAGTTCGGCGTGCGCGTTTCCGCCACATACACAACATCACCGGGCTGGAGTTCGATATTCTGACTCATGTCGCCCTTGTGCAGGAGCTTGATCATATCCACCTGGATTTGCTCCTCTTTGCCCTCGCTATTTTTGCGTATCACATAGGTACGGCTGAGCGCGGCGCGCTCGGTTTCCCATGACGCCTGGCTCAGCGCGTCCAGCACGGTCAAACGGGGGCGCCATGTGTAAAGTCCAGGGCGCTTCACCTGCCCGCCCACGAAGTAGCGATTCTGGGTCTCTTCGGGAATGAAGATGGTGTCGCCATCTTGTAGAGGGATATTGAGACTCAGGTCTCCCTCCTCGTAGAGCCGGCGCAGGTTGAGAGGAATTTTGGTGCCATCGATACGCTGGAGCCAGGAGTCTTCCATGCGGGCGCGTTCCACCACAGGACCCCCTGCATAGGAAAGTGCATCCAGCAGGCGGTCGCCGTCCTTAAATTCGTAAACGCCAGGGCGATTCACGAATCCCAGCACGGAAACACGCGGGCGATGGTACTGCTCGATGTTCACCACGACACGCGCTCGGGTCAGATATTGCATGCGCACCAGTTCGCGCGCGATGCGGTCTGCAAGTTCATCGGGGGTCAGCCCCTGGGCTTGAAGTGTGCCTATCGGAGAAAACGAGATCGTGCCATCACGGCGCACAACAATCCCGCGCTGAAACAGTTCCGGGAAGCCATCCACACTAATAGTAATCACATCGTCCGCTTGCAGGCGGTAGGGACCTTCGGTTCGCTGGGCGTGCAGCCAACAGACCAGCGCCATGCTCATCCCAATCAAGAACCAGCGCATACAACTCCCTCCCATAAGGTTCGTTCCATCTCCTGAGACAGCAACTTTCGTGCCATGCGTTCCACTCCTTGTTGGATTATCGGCATCTCCTCTCGATTTCTCAAGGTATCCGCCATGCAGATTATACCTGACATCCGTTTGGCACGGAAGTTGCTGTGGCTTTTTGCGAGGGCGCCGTGCCTGCAGCACGAGGCGGAATTGGACGCTTAACAGCGAAGGGTTAGGGCTTGGCGAGCTGTGTTCGTGCTGCCTATCGGCGCCCTCTCTTCCCAACTCTCGCGATTTTACCTGCCCGCCTCCCGCTTACCGTATGGAACAAGCCGAGTGGGAGGCGAACAATGAAGCGACTTTGGGGAGTTTCTCTGGGAATTGCGCTGGTCTGTACCCTTTACGGCGATCCGAACGCTTTACGCACGCCCACAGGCTACCTCTGGGCTGGAACCACCTTTACGCTCCGGGCGCACGCCACAGCAGGCAGCCTGACGCAGAGTTCCGCGCCTGCACAGGTGCGCGTGGGGCAAATCATCCACTGGCAAACGATGGTGGACTCCCCCGCTGGCGCCAGCATTCCCATCGGGAGCGCCGTGTTCAGCACGCGCGTGGTCAATATGGGCAACGGCTATGATCGGCTTAGTTTCGAAGTGTGGCAGGACGAACTGACAGACCCCCTGTGGACGGTGCGTCTCTATGAGAACCCCCGCGGCGACGGACAGATTTCAAGCAGCACGCTGATTGCCACCCCAGGAAGCGGAGGGCAAGGACGCCTGATAGCGCCCGGGGAGACGATTCAGTACCTTGTGCAGGCAACTCCGCCCGGCAGCTCCGTACCAACCGACGGCGTGTGGGTGGCGGCGACCTATAATACCTCCGTGCCTTCCCGGACCAACCGCCTGCTGGGCGAATTTGTGGCGGGGGTTCGTCGCTCTGCAGGGGTGCATAGTCGGGCTACCAGTAACCTGAACTACCTGATTGCCGTAGCGCCCGTGTTAGCCGATTCAAGACTTTTCTGGATCGGGACTGACCCGGCAACTAACCGGAGCCTTCTCTATTACACCCCCAATCCCATCACGGTGCAGGGTAGCACGCTTTCTTCTAACCGGCAGACCTATGGGCGCACACTTTCCAACTTCGCGCCCTCGGGTTTCAGTGTGGTACTGGGCACGGGCTGGTTCACGGGCAACGGCTCCCAGCTGGTGCGGATTGACCTCGCCCGGGTGCTTGCGAATAATACTTCTGCAGACCCCTATCAGGTCGTTTCGTTGCCCAACACGCAGCCGCGTCTGGATCTGACCCCCGCAATTTACAACGGGCGACTTTATGTCGCAGGAGCCGATAACCGTCTGCATGTGATTCGCGACAACGGCACATGGGCAGCCCAGAGCGCACGCCCCTCCACCACCGTGGGGAACTTCTCCTGCTCGCCGCTCGTGGCGGGTTCCTCGCTGTATATTGGCACGGATCGGGGCTACATTCTGCGCTTTGACCTGACCAACGGCGGAATCGCCCAGTCGCGCCAGGTGGCGAGCAACCTCCCCATTCGGAGTCTGGCGCTGACGCGCGATGGGCGTCTGCTGCTGGCGCGGGCAGGCGACAACCGGGTGTTGGGGCTGCTGGTTGGCAACCTGACAACCTATTACTACTACAATACCCCCCAGCCCATCGTTTCGCCCCTCACCTATCACTGGGATACCGACACGGTGTTGTTTATGACTCAGGATGGCTTTCTGTACGCGCTGAATGCGCAAACGGGCATGCCGCGTCCGCATTATCCCCAGCAAATCTGGAGCGGGCAGCCCCTCCAGCGCGCGACGCTGGCAGTGATGCTTCAGGAAGGACGCAAGGCTTACTATGTGTACGCCTTAGCCCAGCAAGCCACAGCAGGGGGGGGCACTCAGGGGCGGTTCGCAATGATTACGCTGGTCAACCCCTATAACCAATACGAGGTTTCCGAGACCTCGATGTATACTGGCTCGGATTACCTGCCGTGGATCAGTTTTACGGGCAACCAGAGCTACAGCTTCTGCCTGATTGCGGCGCGAACCCATGCAACACCGCAGGGGGTTGTCGCAGCGATTAACATCCGATAACCTGTGGAGGTGAGTGAACGATGGAACTCAGTGCATTGAGCATTCGTGTGGCGCGGACCCCGGGCTTGGGGATGTTGCCCCAGATTACCAGCCAGATTCTGCGCATGGTGGACAATCCGAACGCTTCGCCGCGTCAAATCGGTGCGCTGATCGAGCGCGACCCCGGTCTGGCGTCCAAGCTGCTGAAGACCGCCAACAGCGCGTATTACGGCTCGCCGGGCAAGATTAAGACCGTCTCGCAAGCCATTTCGGTGATGGGGCTGTCGGCGGTGCGCTCGGTGGTGGTGAGTCAGGCATATCAGCAGATGACGGCGGTCCGGGGCGCTTCCAAACGGTTTGATCGGCTGGCGTTCTGGCAACACTCGCTGGCGACTGCCAGCGCCGCGCGGGTGCTGGCGAAGCTCAAAGGCTACCGCGACCCCGAAGAAGCCTTTCTGGCGGGACTGATGCACGATGCGGGGCGGCTGGTGATGGATCGGTTCCTGCCCAACGAGTTTGATCAGATTTGCACGCTGGCGCTGGAGCGCGTCATCCCGCTGATTGAAGCCGAACGCGAGGTGCTGGGCTATACCCATGTGGAAATTGGCGACATGCTGGCAGAGCAGTGGAACCTGCCCGATGGCTTGCGCACTGCCATCCGCATGCACCATCAGCCGAAGGGCACCTTCGCGGAATGCCCGCTGGGCTATCTGGTCTACGCTGCCAATATCGTGGCGCATCAAGTGGGGTTCGCGCTACAGCCGCCCGTCCTCTACAGTCTGGAAGAGCAGCCCAAGCAGGAGCTGGGGATCCCGGACGCGCAGCTGGAGGGGCTGAAGCAGGTCGTCCTGCAGGAGGTCATGCGCACCCAGGAAGTGCTGAAAATTTAGCCCAGCAGGAAACTGCTCACCAGAACCCCCAGGCTCCAGAGGCTCACATACAGCCCGATTGCCAGTCGGGTCCAGCGAGCCACAAACTGCGGGTTGTGCTTGCGATACCACTCGGCAAACCCAATTGCAAGCACAACCGTCGCGCCTTTCACTGCAAAAAAGGCGAACCAGCCAAACCCCAGCACCCAGTTCATAATCGGGTTGAACTCGGTCGCCAAGCCGTTCGTGATGAGCCAGTAGGTGCTGAGCGCGTCCGCAAGGCAAATCAAGAGAAGTGCCCAACTCTCCCGTGTCATAGCAAGGGGGCGAATCAGCAACTTTCGTGCCAGACAGGCTGGAGAGATTATCAGTTTTGCGCAAGGGCGCGGCTGAGTTCCTCGGCGGTGTAGGGGCGCGCCCGCTGGCATGCCAGTCGTTGTCCTGCCTGAGCGTGCAGGTAGGCGCCCGCGACGGCTGCGCGTTCAGGGGTCAGCCCCTGCGCCAGAAGACCCGCAATCGCGCCTGTCAGCACATCGCCCGACCCGCCCGTGCCCAGCGACGGCTCCGCGAAGGGGTTCACCCACAGGCGCGCCTCCGCCGCAATCAGCGTGTAGGCGCCTTTGAGCAGGCACACCGCGCGGTAGCGTTCGGCAATTGCCTGCGCCGAGCCAAAACGCTCCCTTTGAATCTGGGCGGTTTCTAACCCCAGCAGGCGCGCCGCCTCGCCGGGATGCGGCGTCAAAACCGTTTTGCTGGAGAGAGGCGTCTCCGAACCCAGGCGCGCCAGCCAGTTCAAGCCATCAGCGTCTATCACCAGCGGGCGATCCCGCTCGCTCCAGAGTGCCAGCAGTTCCAGAACCGCTCTGCCGACCGATTCGGCTTGCCCCAGCCCTGGTCCGAGCGCCAGCACGGAGTACCGCTCCAGTCGTTCGGCGAGCCAGCGCACGCCCTCCAGCGTGAGCGCGCCCGTGCCTTCATCCGGCAGGGGAAGCGTCATCAACTCGGGGTAGAAGCTGGCGACCTGCGGCTGGACACGGCTGGGGCACGCCACGGTGGCAAGCCCTGCCCCCACGCGCAGAGCCGACATCGCGCTCAGCGCGGGCGCGCCCACCATCCCCACCGAACCGCCCACCACCAGCACATGACCCCGATGCCCTTTATGCGCGTCAGGCGCCCAGCAGGGCAGCCATGCACGCACCTGTGGCTCGCTCACAATCCAGCCCGCAGGTTCCACTTCCGTCACGCGTGAGGGCGGGATGCCTATCGGCACGGCGACCCACTGCCCCACATGGCTCGGACCCGCGTTCTGGAAAAAGCCGCGCTTGGGAAACGCCATCGTCACGGTATAGGTGGCGCGCACCGCAGCGCCCAGCGCTTCGCCCGTCTCGCCGTTCAGCCCGGAGGGGATATCAATCGCCACAATCGGGCGCCCCGAAGCGTTCATCGCCTCAATCAGCGTCCTGAGGGGGGGCTGAATGGCGCCGCGTGTGCCTGTACCCAGCAAGGCGTCCACCAGCAGGTCTTCGTCCCGAAAGAGGTCGGGGTGTGGAGTGTCGGGGATGGCGAGTGCGGGCACTTTCAACGCCTGCAGGATGCGCCACTGAACGGCAGGGTCGCCCTGAAACTGGCTGGGGTCGCAAGTGAGCCATAAATGCACGCGCGCGCCCGCTTCATGCAGGTAGCGCGCCACCACCATCCCGTCGCCGCCGTTATTGCCTTTGCCCACCACCACCGCGACGGAGCGCTTCTCTATCGGCGCGAACCATTCGCAAATCTTCTGGAACACGCCGAACCCTGCGCGTTCCATTAAAATCAGCGACGGGATGCCGTCCTGCTCGATGGCGAGCTGATCCAGCCGCCGCATCGCCTCCACGCCTAACACCGGCATGCTGGGGTACATAGGCAATTCACACAACCTTTTTGAAAAGAGCCTCCCCTGATTGAGGGAGGCTCTTCGTATTACCCTCTGGCGTTTTTGAGCTCCTCAATCAGCTGAGGCACAACCTCGTAGAGGTCTGCCACCAGCCCATAGTCGGCGACCTGAAAGATGGGCGCTTCGGGGTCAATATTAATCGCCACAATCACACGCGAGTCTTTCATGCCCGCGAGGTGTTGCACCGAGCCAGAGATGGCTACCGCGATATAGAGTTCGGGGGCGACGGTCTTGCCCGTTTGCCCAACCTGCAGTTCGTTCGGGGCAATCCCGGCGTCGACGGCAGCACGGGTGGCGCCCACTGCCCCACCCAGCACATCTGCCAGCCCGCCGATGTATTTTTCAAAAGTCTGAGGGTCTTTGAGGGGGCGTCCGCCGGAGACCACCACGCGCGCCTGAGTGAGGTCGGGGCGTCCACCGCTGCTGCCTTGCAGGCTGAGCCATTCGGAGCGCGTGGGGATTTCGGCAGGCAGTTCCGCATTCTGGATAGGGGAAGCGCCTTCTTTCGGCTCTGGCTTGCCCCATGCGGGACCGCGCACGGTCAGCACAACGGGCGTGCCCTCCACTTCAAAAGTGCCAATCAGGTTCGCCGAGTAGATGGGGCGTCGAGCAATCAGCGTGCCGTTCAGGGATTCGAGGGCAGTAATGTCGCTGAGCATGGGCGCGTCTAACAGTCCAGCCGCGCGGGCGAGCGTGTCGCGGCTGAAGGTGGTGGTTGTGCTGGCAATCAGGTCTGCGCCAATCTGCCGCGCGAGGTGGGCAATCACAGGCGCATAGCGTTCGGCGAGGGGTTTGGCAAGGCGCGGGTCGTCCGCCACCCACACGGTCTGAGCGCCGTAGCCCGTGAGTAGCTCCAGATTCTGCAGGGAAGAGCCTACCGCCAGAATGTGGAAGTCGTTCGGGGCGATTTTCTGCGCAAAAGCAATCGCGGGCAGGGTCTTCTCCGAAACACGGCTGCCGTCCGTTTCCGCAACAATCAGAATCTTCATGCTTGTTTCCTCCTTCAGATGACGCGCGCCTCTTCCTTGAGCAGGCGCACCAGCTCTTTGACATCCGCGACACGCTTGCCTGCCTGGCGTGCGGGCGGTTTTTCAACCTTCTTGAGGCGCACGCGCGCTTTGGGTGTGATGCCCAGGTCGGCGGGTGTCAGCGTTTCCAGCGGTTTTGTGCGGGCGCGCACAATCCCTGTGAGGGCGACATAGCGTGGCTCGTTCAGGCGCAGGTCGGCAGTAATTACCGCAGGCAGGGGCACGCGAATCGTCTCGATGCCGTTATCGGTTTCACGCTCGACGGTGGCAGTGCTGTCTTCAATCGTGATTTTAGAGGCGAAGGTCGCCTGCGGCAGGTTCAAAATCGCTGCCAGCATCTGCCCTACCTGATTGTCGTCCATGTCAATCGCCTGTTTGCCCATCAAGATAAGCTGGGGCTGTTCGCGTTGCACAATCGCTGCCAGCAGGCGTGCGATAGAAGGGGGGTCCAGCGGCTCTTCGGTTTGCACGAGGATGGCGCGGTCGGCGCCCATCGCCAGCGCCGTGCGTAACTGCTCCTGCGACTCCGCGCCGCCGATAGAGACTGCCACAATTTCGGTCGCCTTGCCTGCCTCTTTCAGACGAATTGCCTCTTCTAACGCAATCTCATCGAAGGGGTTGACCGCCATCGTCAGCCCCTCACGCGCAATATCGGTACCCTCGGCGTTGGGGCTGATTTTGGCATACGGGTCGGGAACACGCTTGACAGTTACGAGAACCTTCATCGGTTATTGCCTCCTTATTCCGCGCGAGATTATACCCCAAGCGAGGGTATACTTACAGAGGATGGCACTTCCCGAAATGGTTGGAACGGAGCGCCCCGTGTGGCATGCCGTGCCATGCGAGCAGGTGGCGCGTTTTCTGAACACCAGCCCGAACGGGTTGTCGCAGCAGGAGGCGCAGGCGCGGCTTAACCGCTACGGCGAAAATGTGCTGGAAGAAGCCAAGCCCATCAGCATTTTTCAGTTAATCCTTCACCAGTTTCAGAGTCCCCTGATTTACATTCTGCTGGTCGCGGCGCTGGTTACGCTCTGGATGGGGGACTATATCGATTCCGCAGTGATAGCGGCGGTCCTATTGCTGAACGCGACCGTGGGGTTCGTGCAGGAATACAAGGCAGAGCGCTCCGTGCGTGCCCTGCAGCGGTTGACCGCGCCCCGCGCCCATGTGATACGCGACGGGGTTGAGAAGGTGATTGAAAGTCGCCTGCTGGTGCCAGGCGATGTGGTGTTGCTGGAATCGGGTGTGCGTGTGCCTGCAGATATCCGGCTTTTCTCCGCCACGGCGCTTCAGGCAGACGAATCGTTGTTGACGGGGGAATCGGTTCCTGTGCTGAAGCAAACGGCGCCTGTGCCCGAGACGACTCCGCTTGCCGATCGGGTGAACATGGTGTATGCGGGTTCCATCATCACAACGGGGCGTGGGCGGGGCTATGTGGTAGCGACGGGCAAGCACACGGAGCTGGGCAAAATTGCCGAAAGCATCCGCGAGCAGGCAACGCCCGAAACGCCCCTGCAGCGCCGCATGCGCCAGTTTGCCAACATTCTGGGCGTCGTGATTGGCATCAGCTGTGCGCTGATTTTCGCGCTGGGGCTGGCGCTGGGCAATAGCCCCCTGCACATGTTCAAGGTGGTGGTGGGGATTGCGGTCGCCTCAATTCCCGAAGGGCTGCCGATTGTGCTGACGATTACGCTGGCGCTGAGTGTGAACCGCATGGCGCGACGGAACGCCCTCGTGCGACGCCTGCCCGCCGTGGAAACTCTCGGCAGCACGACGGTTATTGGCTCCGACAAGACGGGCACGCTGACCATGAACCGCATGACGGTGCAGGAATACTGGGTGGCAGGCGAAGTGTTTCGCATGGAAGCCCTCGCCGAGTCGGTTCGCGAGGACCATGACGATTCGCACCCGTTCCTGCTGGCGCTGCTGACGGGCATTTTGACCAACGAGGCAGATGTGCGCGAAACAGAGGCGGGCTACGAGATTCATGGCGACCCGACGGAAGCCGCGCTGCTGATGGCGGCGCTTCGGGCGGGGCTACACTACCGCACAGTACGGGCGGCGCACCCTGTAGTGGGCGAAATCCCCTTCGAGCCAGAACTGCAATATTCCGCCAGTGTGCGCCAGCGGGGCGACGAACAGTGGGTCTTTGTGAAGGGCGCCCCTGAGCGTGTGTTCCGCATGGCACAGGCGTGGCTGACCCCCGAAGGGGAGAGACCTTTTGATTCCGCCGCGCGGGAACAGGTTCAGGCGCAGGCGCGGGCGATGGCACAGCGCGGGTTGCGCGTGCTGGCGCTCGCTTATCGACGCCTTCCCCAACCGCTGGACCCTTCTGAAGGCGTGCCCGAACCCACCGGGCTGGTGCTGATTGGGCTGGTGGGTATGATGGACCCGCCGCGCCCGGGCGTGCTGGAGGCAATTCAGGACTGCCACCGCGCAGGCATTCGCGTGCTGATGATTACAGGCGACCACGCCGAAACGGCGCGCGCGATTGCCCACGAGCTGGGAATTGCCGACCGCGACGCCCCCGTGCTGACGGGAGTTGACCTGCAACAGATGGACAACGCCATCCTTCAGGAGCAGGTCCAGCATGTGAATGTGTTTGCGCGAGTCACGCCCGAGCAGAAGTTGCGCATCGTGCGGGCGCTTCAGGCGAATGGCGAGGTCGTGGCGGTTACGGGCGATGGGGTGAACGATGCGCCCGCGCTCAAAGCCGCCGATGTCGGCATCGCGATGGGACGCTCAGGCACCGATGTCGCCCGCGAGGCTGCCGATATTGTGCTGGCAGATGATAACTTCGTGTCTATCCGCAACGCCGTAGAAGAGGGGCGAATCGCCTTTGACAATGTGCGCAACGCCACCTTTTTCCTGCTCTCCACAGGCATGGGGTCTATCTTGCTGTTTTTCCTGACGCTGCTGGCAGGGCTACCCGTGCCGATGCTGGCGGCGCAGCTGCTCTGGCTGAACCTGGTCACGAACGGATTGCAGGTTGTGGCGCTGGCGTTTGAGCCGGGCGACCGTAGCGTGCTGTTGCGCAAGCCGCGCTCACGCAACGAAGGGATTATCTCGCCCCTGCTGTGGGAACGCACGGTGATTGTCGGCGCCCTGATTGCCGTCGCTACTTTCTGGTCGTTCCAGCAGGAGTATGCCCGAACAGGGAATTTGACCTACGCCCAGACGGTGGCGCTCACCACGATGGTGCTGTTCCAGAACTTCCATGTGGGCAACTGTCGCTCGGAGCATCGCTCGGCGTTTCTGTTGAGTCCCCTGCGCAATCCGTTTCTGCTGCTGGCGGCAATCAGCGCGTTAACGGTGCATGCGCTGGCGCTCTATCTGCCCCCGACGCAGTTCGTGTTGCGCGTGGCGCCCATCCCGCTGGAGACATGGGTGCAGATGGCGTTGGTGGCGTTGAGCGTGGTGGTTGTGGTGGAGATTCACAAGTGGGTGCGCCATCCCCATCTGGCGCGCATGCGGGTCAATTAGCGAACACGCCTTCTTTGGTTTCCTGAAGCATCTGATAGTGGCGGGCACGGCACTGGTTCATCAGCTCCAGTCGCAGTTCGTTCTCCACCCCCAGCAGGCGCATGATACGCCCCGCAATCTCAATAAAGGTCTCAAACTCTTCGGGAATCACATCGGTCGCGCCTGCGGCATAGAGCGGCTCAATTTCCGACACATACCGGGTGCGGGCAATCACATAGACGGTCGGGTTCAGTTCGCGCACAGCGCGCACGGTGTAGCGTGTGCTGATGGGGTCCGAGACCGCGATCACGACGGCGCGCGCATGCTCCACGCCTGCCGCGTGCAACACTTCGGGCTGGGCGGCGTCGCCGTAAATCACAGGGATGCCCATCTTCTGCGCTTCGCGAACCAGCGCGCCGTTCAGCTCCACCACCACGAAGGGGGTGCCAATCTCCCTCAGCAGGTTCGCCAGATTACGCCCGTTCAAACCGAACCCAACGATAATGATGTGGTCGCGATAGGGCACGGGCTGGTGTCGCTGCTGACCATAGTGAGAAAAGAGCGAGGCGCGTCCTGTCCAGCGTGCCAGCCAGCGGTAGGTTCCTGAGAGCAACAGCGGGGTGAGCAGAATGCTCAGCGAAGTGCCCGCCACCAGTCCGTGAACGAGCTCTTCTGGCAACACCCGCATCGCTCGCGCTTGTTCCATCAGCACGAATGAGAACTCGCCAATATTCGCCAGCACCGCCCCTGCCAACAGCCCCATGCGCAACGGGCGCTTGATGAGCCACGCAATCCCCACCACAATCAACCACTTGAGCGCCATCAGCCCGACCGTCCAGCTCAACACCTGCCCCCAGCTTGCCTGAAGATACGCAAGGTCCACCAGCAGCCCCACGGAGATGAAAAAGAGCGCCAGAAAGCTGTCGCGAAACGGCACAATATTGGCGGTAATCTGATGGCTATAGGGCGTTTCGGAGATAATCACGCCTGCCACAAACGCGCCCAGCGCAGGCGAAAGCCCCAGCTTCTGCGTGAGGTAGCCCATTAGCAACGCAATAAACAGCGAACCCAGCACGGGAATTTCGCGCGTGTCGGTGGAGACAATCCAGCGCAACACGGTTGGCACGAAGGCACGCGCCACCAGGTAAACCGCTCCCACTCCCACCACCGTCAGCAAGAGCTTGACCCCTATCGCACCCCAGCCTTCCTGTCCCAGCCGGGACACCAGGGGCATCATTGCCATAAACAGAGGCGCCATCACATCTTGAAAGAGCAGAACCCCCACGGCGAAACGCCCGTGCGTGCTGTCCAGCTCTTCGCGCTGTTTGAGCAGTTTGATTCCGACCGCCGTGCTGCTGAGGCTGATAATCATGCCCAGCGCGAGCGCCGCGGCAGCCCCATACCCCAGCAGCGCCGCCCCCACGGCGCACACCAGCACCGTGATGGCTATCTGGGCGATGCCTCCGCGTAGCACATAGTGGCGCAGCTGCCACAACCGATCCAGCGAGAACTCCACGCCCAGCGAGAACAGCAGCAGCACCAAGCCGATTTCCGCCAGCGTGTGAATCGCTTCCGCTTCGCCCACCCAACCCAACCCATGAGGACCAATCAGCACACCCGTGAGAATGAACCCCACAATAGGGGGAATGCGCAAACGCTGAAACAGCACCACCACCACGATGCTGAGACCAATCACGAGGAGAATGCTCTCCGCCAGCGAGGCTGTATGCGTTTGCATCCGGAAGACACTCCCAATCCTGAGGGAAAAAGTATACCCGACAAGGGTTCAGGGTTCGTAGCGGATGGTGTCCGCGGCGCGATAGATTCTGCCGCCGATTTTGAGTTCCACCCACACGGTATGTTCGCCGGCGGTTGCGGGCAGTTGCCACTCCAGTTCCGACTGGGGTTTGCGCCATGGCTGCCAGTTCTGTCCATCGGCGCTCAGGCGAATCTCAGAAGCGAGCGCCGCGCCATGAACGAACAGTTTCACCTTGCGGGAGCGGGTAATCGGGGCGTCGTTCTCTATAATCAGGGGGTAGACGCCCTCGCGTCGGGCGAAAACCACACAGCAAATTTTGGCGGAGAGCGAGTTGGGTTTTTCTCTCACGCCCACGCCGAGCTCGCGATAGTCTGGCGAGAGCAGAATTTTGCGGTGCTGCTCGCTTCGGAGCCATGCTTCCAGTGCATCGCCCCATGTGGGCGCGAAGGCTAAGATTTCGCCGACTGCCTGAATCTCATAGCCGCGCTCGCGCAGTCGCTGGGAGGGGCGCCGCCCCTCTTTGTCGTGATGGGTCAGCTGCCCAGTCTCTGCAATCACTTCCGCTTGATACTGCGCCGCATCGCTGATAATCGGGTTCAGTTTTAGCGGCGGTACGCCATGCGCGGCGCGCAGCGCGTTCAGCTCCGCTGTATAGGCTGCCAGCGCCGTCGCGTTCTCTGTTGCGTCATAACCTGCGGCTCCAAGACAATAAGCCCAGAGCCACAGCCCAACGAGCCATCCTTTTCGCATATCACACGCGCCACTGCCTCCATGATAACCCATCCCAGAGGCAGGGCGGTAGGGACTTTTGTCCTGAATTTCCTCTTACTTGCTGGCGCGGACAGGGCGCATCATTTTCTCAATCGCGTCGGGGTCGTCCGGGAGTGCGGCGGAAAGGTTCACCACGCCCTTTTCGGTCATCATGTAGTCATCTTCAATCCGAATGCCGATATTCTCGCTGGGGATGTAGACCCCCGGCTCAATGGTGAACACCATGCCGGGCTGGAGCGGCTTGCCCAGATCGGGGTCATGCACATCCATGCCCATCATGTGCGAGAGCCCGTGAACGAAGAAGGCGTCTAAGGTGCGTTCCTGTCCGTTTTCGTCACGGGCGCGCAGGGGCGAGTTGCGCAATACCTCCACCGCCTTCATGTGCAGGTCGCGCAGGGTCATGCCCGGTTTGGCGTGGCGCTCCACCGCGCGTTTGGCTTCCAGCACCGCCATGTAAAGTTCGCGCTGGCGTTTGGTGAACTTGCCCGAAACCGGGTAGGTGCGGGTGATATCTGCCGCGTAATAGGAATACTCTGCGCCGATATCGATCAGCACCAGCTCGCCTGCCTGCATGCGGCGCTTGTTCGCATTGTAATGCAGAATGCAGCTGTTCGGACCGGAGCCGATAATGCATGGATACGCCTCGCGCTCGGAGCCGTGCCGACGGAAGGTCGCCTGCACAATCGCTTCGATCTCGTACTCATAAACGCCGGGTTTAATGGCGCGCGCCAGATTGCGATGAGCTTCTATTGTCGCCTGAATTGCCTTGCGAATCAGGCGCTGTTCGGCAGGCGACTTGATAAGGCGCAGCTCCGCCATCGCCCGCTCAATAGAAAGGGGTTCCACTTCGGGGCGAATCTGGCGCAGGGTGTCGGCGTAGCCCGTGCGGGCATGGCGGTTCATCAGCACCCGCGGATGATGTTGCAGAGCGGTTTCCAGAAACGCCTGCAGTTCCGCCATCGGGCGCACGGAGCGGATGCCCGTTGCCAGCTCGGTCTCTTTATCGGGCTGGAAAGTGCGCCCCTCAAAAATCTGGGAGATTCGCGACTGGGGTCTCAAAAACAGAATCTCGCGCTCGCCAGTGGGGCTATCCATCGGCAACACCACCAGCAGGGCGTTCGGCGCTTCCACACCCGTGAGGTACATAAAGTGGCTATCCTGCCGGTAGCGCATGCGGGTGGGAGCCGGGGGTTCGCTGGCAACCAGCGCCATCTGGTCCGGTTCCAGCTGTTGCGCCAGTCGGGTTCGGCGTTGCGCATACTCGTTAATCTCGATGCCCCAGAGCGTGCGCGGCTCTGAAACCGCATGCACTACCCCAAAACATAACACCCACAACCAGAAAACACGCCAGCGTCGCATGCCTGCCAGTATACCCGACAAGTGGGTATAATCCTGCACATGGAAGTTTCGCCCCTGAGTGCCCTGATTTCGCAACTGTTCTGGCTCTTCTTTATCTTTATGATGCTGATGCCGATGGTGCGCCAGCGGATGCTGGAATCGGCGCGCCTCAGCATGATTCGCCAAATTGAGAAAATGCGCGGCACCCGCGTGATTGTGCTGATTCATCGCCAGGAAGCGCTTTCGTTTTTTGGCATCCCCGTGTTCCGCTTTATCAGCGTGGAAGACTCGGAAGAAGTGTTGCGCGCAATCCGCATGACCCCGCCCGATATGCCGATTGACATCATCCTGCACACGCCCGGAGGGCTGGTGCTGGCGAGCCAGCAGATTGCCTGCGCCCTGTGCGACCACAAGGCGAAAGTAACCGCCTTCGTGCCGCACTATGCGATGTCGGGGGGCACGCTGATCGCGCTCGCCGCCGACGAGATTGTGATGGACCCGCACGCCGTGCTGGGTCCTGTAGACCCGCAGGTGGGGCAGTTCCCTGCCGCCTCCATTCTCAAAGTGGTGGAGCAGAAACCCATCAGCGAAGTAGATGACCAGACGCTGATTCTGGCAGATATTTCTCGCAAGGCGTTGGCGCAGGCGCTGGAGCTGGTGCGCAATGTGCTGGTGGCGAACGGCATGCCCTTAGAGCAAGCCGAGCAGGTGGCGGATAAGCTCACCCAGGGTTATTACACGCATGATTACGCGATTACCGCCGACGAGGCGCGCGCGATGGGGCTGAATGTGCGCACCGACCTGCCCCAGGAGATTTATCAGCTGATGGCGCTCTACCCGCAGCCGGTACAGCGCACGGCAGGCGTGGACTATGTGCCTGTGCCCTACCATCCAGAGCCTGCGCCGCCCCAGCCGCAACGCCCCGTGCGTGGAAGAAGGATACGCAATTAGAGCTGCCAGCGCAACTGCACGCCCTCCGCGCTCAACTGTGCCTGATAAGCCGCGAGAAGCGCAGGCGCTTCGTAAACATGATGCGGCTCTGTGCCCTGCTCAAGGCAGAAAGCCAGCAGAGTGCCCACTGCCTCGCCGATATTCCACTCCACAGGATGCAGGCGATAGCAGCCGTTGGTGATGTGGGTCGTGCCGATGTTTTTGCATGCGGGTAGCAGGTTGCGCACCCGGATGGGGAGCAACGCGCCCAGCGGAATCTGAAACGGGAGCGCGTCAATATCCAGATAGGTGTCGCCTCCCGTGGTGGGGTGCAGGTCGATTCGGTAGTGCCCGACGCCGACGGTATCGGGGAACGGCTCGGCGAGCGTGGCGTTGGGGCGACAGGCAGCGCTTAAGTGTTGCTCGCAGACGGTGAACCGCGCCCGGATTCGTCGCGCCTCGCGGATGTAGGGCGCTTTCGCCAGCCCGTCGGGCGTGCCCGTGATGTCGGGACGCAGGCGCAAGCCCGGATAGCCCACCTCCCCATCGGGGCGCGGCGCCTCCGTCTGCAGCCAGTAGAGCAAACTCAGCGACAGCTGACGCGCCGACTCCAGATGGGCGCTCGCCTCTGCTTCAGGCACATCCAGAATGTTGCCCTCAAAATAATCGTTCTGGGGCCAGTTCACAATCGTAACAGGTTCGGGGGCGAGGTGGGGTTCGTAAATCGCAGGGTTCACAATCTGTCGATAGGTAAAAAGCGCTACGCCCTGTTCTCCGAACAGGCTTAACGGACGCGGCTGGAGCGTGATGGGATGCACATCCGTCCAGCTGAAAAACGGCGCGTGCCAGAAGGGCGGCTGATAGGCGCGCCAGCGCTCGTACTGGGCAGGCTTTTCAATCGTGTAATCGCCATCGGGGTCATAGCCGAGCGCCATGCACCATGTGAACGCCTGCATATTATGGGGTTCGGGTTCTGGCTTGGCATGGGGTTCCCCCGTTTCGCGTTGCGACTCGGCGCCCGTAACATACTCTACGCTCGCAAGGGGAAGCAGGTCGCCCAGCTCGCTGGCGTCCACAAAATAGTCGGCGTACACAATCAGGCTGTCGCCCGTCGCCGTGTTGAGGAACCGCACCGCACGCACGAAATCGCCTTCGGTGAGCGCCTCTATGGGCTTGTGATGGTACAGCACGGTGAGCCAGCCGCCCATCTGCGGGTAGGCAAGCATGGCGTTCAACACGGCGACCCCCACTTTCGGCTCGTGGCACAGGCGACTGACCCAGCCCCCGCCGGGGTTCAGGTAGGGGTCTTCCCGCGCGGCAGGTTTGAGCGGGTAGTAGCGACGGTAGTAATCGCGCACCGCCTCGCGATAGGCGCGGTAGCGTTGGGTACAGCCCTGCTCTTCGATCCAGCGATGTTCGTCGGGTGGCACGGCTTGCGTGGTGAGCTGCCCGCCCAGCCAGTCGGTTGGCTCCGTCAGAATCGTTGGAATACGGTGGCTGGCGAGCGCGAGGGCGCAGGCGCAGCCGCCCACGCCGCCGCCCACAATCAACACGCGGGTACGCACTTCGCGCTCCATCCACGGGGATTGTACCTGAAAGTGTCCTGACCTCCAGAAAAAACGGGTAGACTCCGAAAATAGAAACAGGGCTGTGAGCAATTTTGTCATTCGCCTTGAGGAAGGCGTAGGCGATGTGGCGTATGGGCGCCTGACCAGCACCGCAGGCGATCTGCTGCCCGCCACCCTGACGCGCGGCGAGGGGGAAGCATGGGGCACTACCTCGCAAGCGCCCGATGGCGTCGCCGCCCCGTTTCGCCTGCCAGAGGTAGGGCGTCTCTATGTGTGGGTCAACAATCAGGGCAGGGGGTTCACGGCGAATCATTCACCTTTGACCCTCTCCAGCGCGTTTGTCAAGGAGCGAACGGCGCAGCTGACCCAGAGCATGAAGCAGTACGCTCGCAGGGGCGTGCCCGTCAGCGCGGCGCAACACCATCTGGAAGCGGCGCAATCGGCAACAGAACCCCTGATGCAGATGAGCCACCTGATACGCGCCAGTGAGGCGCTCGTGCGCGCGGTGGCTCTCACGCGCCTGCAGCGGCTCAAGGGGCGCCCCGTGTTTCTTTGGGGAGTGCAGGTATACTCCAGCCAGCCCGATGCCGAACATCTCGCTCCCTTCAATACCCTCGCGCTCCCGCTCGGCTGCAGAGCCGACTGGGTTCCGCTCATCCAGTACGCCCAGCAGGAGCGCAAGGTGCTGATCGGCACGGAGCTGGGCGCAGAAGCGCTTCAAACTCCTGAGAAACATCTGCAGTCCTGCCTGATGCGCTATCGCGGCTGGGTGCGCTACTGGCAGATTCTGGACGATGCCCCCACCCACCTCAAGTCGCTGGGAGCCGACCATGCCACCCAGCTCTACGCGCTGCGGCGGGTTCTGCAAACGGCACGCGAAATAGACCCCATGTCGGTGCGCCTGCTGGGTGTGGGACACAGTCTCTACCACCGCAAAAGCGGGCTGGCGTTCCTGCAGGCGTGCGTGGAGCTGGAACTGCCCTTTGAGGGCGTCCACCTGACGCTTTACTGGCATGACGGCGATTTGTTTTACTTTGACCATCTGCTGGAGCAGTACGGCGAGGTGGGCAAGCCGCTCTACCTGACGCTCAAGCTCCCTCCTGAAACCCCTCACGAGACTTTCTGGCGCGAGGACGCCGCCCGCTGGATTGACTCCTTCTGCTGGCTGGCTATCAGCAAGCCGTTTGTCGTTGGGGTGCTGTTTGAGGAGCGCTCCGAAGACCCACTATATGGCGACAGTCATGGCGTCGTGCGCTCACTGATTCAGCGGGGGTATAATCCCCAACACTATGAATCACTGGAGTGAGATTGCCGAGCGACTGCGCCAGCAGATGGAGGAGAGCCATCAGGCACGGGAAGCGGGCTTACAATCTTGCAGGCGAGCAGTTCAACTGTGTGCGCGCGCGATTCGAAGTTTGCACCGGCGCGAATTCGAGGCGTGTCGTGATTTGTTGAGTCAGGCGCACGCCGAAATCCAGCAGGCGCGCGAGCGTTTGCGCCCCTACCCCGAAGTCTATTACGCAGGCTTTTTGCACGACGCCGAAAAGGAGTATGTGGAAGGCGAGGTGCTTTACGCGATTGTGCTGGGCAATGCGCTCCCTGAACCCGAAGAGCTGGAGGTCGGTATCCCCGCCTACCTGAACGGGATGGCAGAGGCGGCTTCGGAGTGTCGGCGCTATGTGCTGGACCTGTTGCGGGCAGGCGAAATCACCCACGCTGAAACGCTTCTGCAGGTGATGGACGAGATTTACGACGAGCTCATCACCTTTGACTATCCCGACGCGCTGACGGGCGGCTTGCGTCGGACATGTGATGCCCTGCGCGCGGTGCTGGAACGCACCCGCGCCGACCTGACTCTCACCGCCACACAAAAGCAGCTGGAAAACGCGCTCGCCAGCGTCTATCAGCTGGTCAGCGAGCGTTAGGGGACGCCTTTCGGCAACGGGGCGTAATAGGTTTCGTGGCAAAACTCGCGCTCGGTTTTGCCGCTCCACTGCTTGATTCGCCAGAGCCGTATGAGCATGCCGGGGCGTCCTGGTTGGGGTCGGAAGCCGCGCACCTCGAGCGGCGCTTGCACTGCAGACCGCTCACAGACCAGCTCACAACGCGGCACATGGCGGGCAATCTCGGCTTCGGTGACAAGCGCTTCCACCACGCACACAAGTCGGTTTCCCTCTGCTCGCGCTCGCAGGCGCACGGGGAAAGGGTAAGGGTTGCGCAGGCGCAAATCGGCGATTCCCTGCGCCACGGCAGCGTCCAGACCGGGCGCGACATACTGGGGCGCGACGGCGTGGGGATGGCGCTCCACCACCTCCAGCCCTGCCAGCAGCGCCGCGTTATACACATTCGTTGAGGTCTGGCACACGCCGCCGCCCCACGCAGGCACTAAAATACCCCCATAGCTCACAGGGGCGCGCTGGAAACCCTCCGAGCGCACCCACTTGCCCACACACCCGTTGAATGACCAGGTGGCGTTTGGCGCGAGGGTCTGCCCGTCGATGCGTCGCGCCGCCAGCAGGGCGTTATGCCGCTGGGCGGGCGTGCGCCCCTCCAGCGAGGTGGTGAAGTTGGCAATCGGGCGCCACCGTTTTGAATCTTTGGAACCCGCACAGCCACTCAGGCACAGCGTAAGCCCTACCCCCACAAGAAGGGCAACGCTTCCCAATCCCGAGACGCCATGCCCGGAGCCGCCGGGTCGCCCTTGCACCGCTTTCACCGAAGTGTTCGACGATTCACAGGGGGAATCGTTAGCAGGCGCTTTCAGGAACACCGCGCGCCATCTCCCCCATCAGGTATAATAGCCTCACTATGGCAGCAAGACGCCTCTCGCGTCGGGAGTTCCTCAAGTCCGCTACTGCCGCTGCGGGGCTTGGGTTACTCGCTCCCCACGCGCTGACCGCAACACCACTGTACAGGAGGGATTTGCGTATGGCTGAGATTCAAGTTGTGGAGGTTGTGGCAAAGCCGTTGCCCGAAAAAGTGTTCCAGACCGAAAAGTTCGGCATTTCCCGAAAAACCCACGAGGAACACTACAAGCTCTATCAGGGCTATGTGAACAAGACCAACGAGATTCGTAAGGCGCTCAGTGCGCTCACTGCCGACGACTTCGCGAAAGGCAACCAGACCTACAGCCTGATTCGCTCGCTGAAGGTGGATTACACCTTCGCGCTGGGCGGAGTGAAGAACCACGAGCTCTACTTCGAGAACATCGGGGGCGGTGGTTCCGAGCCGAGCAGCGAACTGCGCAGTGCGCTGGCACGCTACTTCGGCTCGTATGAGCGCTGGCTGGACGACTTCAAAGCGACAGGGATGGCAGCGCGCGGCTGGGTCTGGCTCGCTTACGACCACGACGACGGCACCCTTTTCAACTATATCGGCGACGCCCAGAACACCTTCCCGGTATGGAACGCCACCCCCATCCTCGCGATGGATACCTACGAGCATGCCTACTTCTACGACTTCCAGACGGCACGCGCTAAATACATCGAGGCGTTCGTTCAGGCGATTGACTGGGATGTGGTGAACGCACGCTACGAGGCGATTCTGCGCTCAAAGCGCTAACCCATAAGTGGGGTTCCCTCTGTCTCTCAGGGGGAACCCCTCACGGCGGAACCTCAGGGAGCGGGCACGAAACAACGGAGGCTCGCTATGGCATATCGCGATTTTCAGGACTTTCTGCTACGGCTGGAACAGGAAAACGAACTGCGTCGTGTCCGCTATCCGTTAGACCCCTATCTGGAGATTACGGAAGTCGCCGACCGCGTGATGAAGTCAGGCGGTCCCGCCCTGCTGATTGAGCGCCCCAAAGGCTACGATATCGCGGTCGCCATCAACACGATGGGGTCGCGCAAGCGCATGAGCATGGCGCTTGGCGTGGACGACTTTGAAACCATTGCCCGCGAAGTGGAGGCGCTACTCAAACCCGAAGTGCCCCAGCTGGAGGGCGGTTTACTGGGCAAGTTGCGTGCCTTGCCCGAACTGATGCCCCAGCTCGGCAGGCTCCTGCAGGTGGCGCGCTCAGTACCCCCCACCCGCGTCAAAGAGGGCATCTCGCAAGAGGTGGTCAAAACAGGCGACCAGATAGACCTGTTTGAGTTCCCCATTCTGCACTGCTGGCCTCAGGATGGAGGGCGCTACATCACGCTGCCGCTGGTGTTCACGCACGACCCCAACACGGGCAAGCGCAATGTGGGCATGTATCGCATTCAGGTGCTGGACAAGCGCACCACCGCGATGCACTGGCAGATTCACAAGGTAGGCGCGGAGCATTATCAGCACGCCGAGAAGCGCGGCGAGCCGATTCAGGTGGCGGTCGCGCTGGGCGATGACCCCGCGCTCACCTTCAGCGCGATTGCGCCCCTGCCGCCCGCGATTGACGAGCTGATGTTCGCAGGCTTCCTGCGCAAAAAGCCTGTGGAGCTGGTGCCCGCGAAAACCGTGGATATTCTCGTGCCCGCAAACGCTGAGATTGTGATCGAGGGCTACATCAACCCCGGCGAGCGGTGTCTGGAAGGTCCCTTTGGCGACCACACGGGCTACTATAGCCTCGCCGATTACTACCCCGTGTTTCATGTAACGGCAATTACGCACCGCCAGAAACCTGTCTATCCCGCCACGATTGTGGGCGTACCCCCGATGGAAGACGGCTGGATGGGCAAAGCGGTGGAGCGCATTTTCCTGCCGCTGGTGCGGCTCACCCTGCCCGAAATCGTGGACATGAACCTGCCTGTGGAAGGCGTCTTCCATAACTTCTGCTTCGTGAGCATCCGCAAGCGCTATCCGGGGCACGCCTTCAAGGTGATGAACGCGCTCTGGGGGCTGGGGCAGCTGATGTTCAGCAAATTCATCGTGGTGTTCGATGAGGATGTGAATGTGCAGGACCTGGGCGAAGTGCTGTGGCGCTGGGGCGCCAATGTAGACCCCGAACGCGACACCCTGATTGTGAAAGGACCCGTGGATGTGCTGGACCACGCCAGCCCCTATGTGGGATACGGCAGTAAAATCGGCTTTGACGCCACCACCAAGTGGAAAGAAGAAGGCTTCACCCGCGAGTGGCCCGATGTGATTCGCATGAGTCCCGAAGTCAAAGCCAGAATAGATGCCATCTGGGAACAGCTGGGATTGTAGGGGAACCTTTTGGGTATGATTAACGCACCGCGGGGGGTGCTGACGCAAAGTCGGCTGAGACCTCCAGTCTGGAGGAACCCCTGGAACCTGATCCAGGTAATACTGGCGAAGGGAACGCGGATAGAGGCAATCGTTTGCCCTCTTCTGCTCGCTCCCCCGTCGCTCTCCCCGCGAGACTAATCGGAGGAGGCATCACGATGACTCAGATGGAGTACGCGCGTCAGGGGATTATCACCGACGCGATGCGCTTTTGTGCAGAGCGCGAGGGGGTAGACCCCGAAATCGTGCGTGAAGAGGTGGCTTGCGGGCGTGCGATTATCCCCGCCAACATTCATCACACCGCGCTACAACCGATTGTGATTGGCAAGCGGTTCCGCACCAAAATCAACGCCAATATCGGCAGCTCGCCCCTGAGCGCAGGGATCGAGCAGGAGCTGGAGAAACTCTACACTGCCATCCGCTGGGGTGCCGATACGGTGATGGACCTCTCCACAGGCGGCGATCTGGACGCCATCCGCACGGCAATCATTCAGCACTCGCCCGTGCCCATCGGCACCGTGCCCGTCTACCAGCTGCTCACTCAGGTTCGCTCGGTGGAAGAACTGACCGAAGACGACTTTCTGGGGATTGTGGAGCATCAGGCAAAACAGGGTGTGGACTACATGACCATTCACGCAGGCGTGCTACGGCGCTACATCCCGCTGACCGAGCGACGCATTACGGGGATTGTCAGCCGCGGCGGCGCGATTATGGCGGAGTGGTGTCTCACCCATCACCGCGAGAACCCCTACTACGCCCGCTTTGACGACCTGCTGGAAATCTGTCGGCGCTACGATGTGACCATCAGCCTCGGCGATGGACTGCGCCCGGGCTGTATCGCCGACGCGAACGACGCGGCACAACTGGCGGAGTTGCGCACGCTGGGCGAACTGGTACAACGCGCGTGGGCGAAAGGCGTGCAGGTGATGGTGGAAGGTCCGGGGCACATCCCCCTGCACCTGCTCGAGGAGAATGTGCGCCTGCAGCAGGAGTGGTGCCACGAAGCGCCTTTCTACACGCTGGGACCGCTGGTGACCGATGTCGCGCCCGGCTATGACCATATCGCCTCCGCAATTGGCGCGGCGATTGTGGCGTGGCACGGCACGGCGTTGCTCTGCTATGTAACCCCCAAAGAGCATCTGGGTTTGCCCAACGCCGAGGATGTGAAACAGGGCTTGATTGCCTACCGTATCGCGGCGCACGCTGCCGATATTGCCAAGGGCATTCCCGGCGCCCGCGACTGGGACGACGCCATCTCCAGGGCGCGATTCGAGTTCGACTGGAACCGCCAGTTCGAGCTGGCGATAGACCCCGAAACCGCCCGCGCCTATCACGACGAGACGATGCCCAAAGAGGCGCACAAGTTCGCACACTTTTGTAGCATGTGTGGACCGCGCTTCTGCCCGATGGCGACCACGCAACGCCTGCGCGCCCAGACTCAGCAGGAAACCGTCCAGTCGTAAGCCCAAAGGAGCAGGGCAGGGGCTTTTTGCCCTGCTCCTTCAAACGGGTACAATTTCCCCGTATGCAATCGCATATCCGAAACTTCTGTATTATCGCGCATGTAGACCACGGCAAATCCACGCTGGCAGACCGCCTGCTGGAGTTCACAGGCGCGATTGCCCGCGGCACCCCGGTAGAGCAGGTGCTGGACACGATGGACCTGGAGCGCGAGCGCGGAATCACGATTAAAATGACCGCCGTGCGCCTTTCCTACACTGCCCGCGACGGGAAAACCTATCAGCTCAACCTGATTGACACACCGGGGCATGTGGACTTCACCTACGAAGTCTCGCGCAGTCTGGCAGCGTGCGAGGGCGCCATTCTGGTGGTGGACGCCGTGCAGGGCGTGGAAGCGCAAACGATTGCCAACACGAACCTTGCCTACAATCAGGGGCTGACAATTGTGCCCGTGATTAACAAGATCGATTTGCCCTCTGCAGACCCCGAGCGGGTCAAAGAGGAGATGGAACACGCCCTGTTGATAGACCCCAGCGAGGTCATCTTAGCCAGCGCGAAAGAGGGTATCGGGATTGAGGAGATTCTGGAGGCAATCGTGCAGCGCATCCCCCCGCCGAAAGGCGACCCCAACGCGCCGCTTCGGGCGCTGGTCTACGACTCCCACTACGACCCCTATGTGGGCGTGGTGGCGTATGTACGGGTGGTGGATGGCAGGGTGCAACCGGGCGACCGCATCATGTTTATGTCCAACGGCAAGGTGTTCGAAGTGGCGCAGGTGGGCTACTTCACCCCCCAGCTGCGCCCTGCCGAGCGCCTGGACACGGGCGAGGTGGGCTATATTACTGCTTCCATCAAGTCGGTGAAAGACGCGCAGGTGGGCGACACGATTACTTCCGCAGACCGCCCCGCAAAAGAGCCACTGCCCGGTTTCCGTAAGGTCAAGCCGATGGTGTTCTGCGGCTTGTACCCGGTGGAAGGCGATAAATACCCCGACCTGCGCGACGCGCTGGAAAAGCTCAGCCTTAATGACGCCGCCATCACCTTCGAGCCAGAAAACAGTGCCGCGCTTGGCTTCGGGTTCCGATGCGGCTTTCTGGGGCTGTTGCATATGGAAATTGTGCAGGAACGCCTGGAGCGCGAGTTCGGGCTGGAGCTGATTGCCACCGCCCCCAGCGTCGCCTATCGCGTGACGCTGGAGGACGGAACCCAGCTGGAAATAGACAACCCCACCCACTGGCCCAATCCGGGCACCATCGAGAAGGTGGAGGAACCCGTAGTCTTCGCCACGGTGATGGTTCCCAACGACTATGTGGGCGCGGTGATGGAGCTCTGCATGGGGCGGCGCGGCGAGTTTGTGAAAATGGAGTACCCCACGCCCCAGCGCGTGATTCTGTATTATCGCCTGCCCCTCAGCGAGATTCTGCTGGACTTTTATGACCAGCTCAAGACCCGCACGCGCGGCTACGCCTCGTTTGACTATGAGCCGGCAGGCTATCGCGAAGTGGACGCCGTGAAAATCGATGTGCTGATTAACGGCGACCCTGTGGACGCGCTGAGCTTTATCGCCCCGCGCGAGCGCGCCTACGCCCGCGCGAAGGTGCTGGTGGAACGCCTCAAAGAGGTCATCCCGCGCCAGCAGTTTGAGGTGCGCATTCAGGCGGCAATTGGCTCGCGCGTGATTGCCTCCGAGACCATCAAGCCGTTCCGCAAGAATGTGATTGCCAAGTGTTATGGGGGCGATATCACGCGCAAGCGCAAGCTGCTGGAGCGCCAGAAAGAGGGCAAGAAGCGCATGAAGCAGGTCGGCACGGTGGAAGTGCCTCAAGAGGCGTTTCTGAGCGTGCTGAAGGTCAACGATTAAGGAAGCCCCGAGGAGACCCGCGTCGCGCTTGCCTCCACCGCCTGCCGTGCAGGAGCCGTAAGCCACGAGGGCGCCAGCCCCAGCAGAATCAGCCCCAGCACGCACGCCAGCAGGCACGCCGCCATCGGCGCCGGCATGCGCCACCGCTCGACCGTCTCACGAGGCGGTGTATAGAGCGCGAACACCAGCCCCAGATAGTATGCCGCGCCCACCACGCTGGTCAGCGCCAGCAGAATCGCCAGCAGCACCTGCCCCGCCTCCAGCGATGCCACAAACAGATACCACTTGCCCCAAAAGCCTGCGGTGGGCGGAATGCCCGCAAGAGAGACCAGAAGCACCGCCATCGCGTGCGCCGCGAACGGCTGACGGTAATATAAGCCCCGTAGCGCCTCGATGGTGGTGGCGTCGCCCGCACGCGCCATCACCGTTAGCACCGCGAACGCGCCCACGCTCATCAGGCTATAGGCAACCAGATAGTAAAGAATCCCGCTCAAACCCGTGGCGTTCAAACTCACCAGCCCCACCGCCATATAGCCCGCGTGCGCAATACTGGAGTATGCCAGCATCCGCTTCGCGTCGCGTTGCACCAGCGCCAGCAGGTTGCCCACCACCATCGAGAGCGCCGCCAGCCACCACAGAATCGGCGCCCACAGCCCCGCCATGCCTGCCGCGCCCTCCACAAACCGTATCAGCACGCCAAACACCGCGACCTTCACCACCGCCGACATGTAAGCGGTCGCAATCGTGGGCGCGCCCTGATACACATCAGGCGTCCACATGTGGAACGGCACGAGCGACGCTTTAAACGCCAGCCCCACCAGCAGCAACGCCACACTGGCAATCAGCATGGCGCTGGTCGCCGTGCCGGGCGCACTGTTGCCCCATCCCCGCGCAATTGCCATCAGGTCTACGCTCCCCGTCGCCCCGTAAAGCATCGCAATCCCATACAAAAAGAAGGCAGACGCAAACGCACCCAGCAGAAAATATTTCAGCGCGGACTCTTCGGAGCGCACCTCATAGCGCGCCAGCCCTGCCAGCACATAGAGCGCCAGCGACAGCACCTCCAGCCCCAGAAACACCACCATCAGGTTTGTGCTGGAGACCATAATCACCGCGCCCGCGCTGGCAAACAATAAGAGCGGATAAAACTCCCCATAGCGTAAATCCCGCTGTTGCAGATACTCTTCGGAAAACAGCAGGGTGAGCGCCGTCGCGCCCAGAATCGCCAGAGTGAGCAAGCTGCTAATCGTGTCCACGCGCCAGAGATTCTCGAAAGTGGTCAGACTCGTTTGCCAGAGGGAGATTTGAAAATAGCCCGCAAGCGCCAGCCCAATCAGCCCAATCACAATCAGAGGCGCGTGCCTGCCTCTGGGCAAAAACATCTCCACCAGCAGTACCAGCGTCGCCGTTGCAATCAGGCTCATCAACGGCAAAAGCGCATTCCATTCAATCTCTGGACGAACCGTCGCTTCCATGCGCCCATGAGTATACCGAATCGCGGGCATTTGGGGCGATTCGGTCTTCAAGACGGCAGGAAATTTTAATGGGATGGGGTATAATCTCCTCAAACGAAACGCCCTGTTTGGCTTATCCTGCTTTGTCGCAAAGGATGGCTGAGACGCCTCTGAGTTTCCGACTTGAACCTTCCCTGGAGTGTGCGTTGGCAGAGGACGGCTATGAGACAGTGGGCACTGGCAGGATGGCTCGCGTGCGCAACCGTGCTTTGGGCGCAGCAGGTACCGCGCACGCCAGGCGGTGAATTGTGGGCAGGTACGACCCTTCAACTTCGCGCGGCGGTGGTGAACAGTTCGGGAAGCGCCGTTGCGCTCTCCAATCCCGCCGAAGTACGGGTCGGGCAAGTCGTGCGCTGGCGGGTAGAGTACGAGTCGCTTCCCCACGGAACGACCGACCGCGATGCATGGTTTACGCTTCTGGTGCAAAATCGGGGCAACGGTTACGACACCTTGCTCCCGAAACTCAACACCCTGGAAGCGCCCGACGCGACCCCATGGCAAATTACGCTCTATGAGCAGCTCACGCCAGACCAGAGTTTCGAGGGGGCAACTCTGGTGAGTGAGGCGCTGGCTCCTGTGGCGCCGGGGGAACAACGCCGGCTCTTCTTACGCGCCCGCGCGCCCAGCGATCGCAACACCGACGGTGCCTTCCTCTTTTTGAACGCACGCCCGCTGATGGACGCGAGCCTGCGCTTCGAACGCAACTTTGTAGCAGGTGTGGAAGCCACTCGTGGCGTCGCAACTCAAGCCACAACATGGAGCAGCTACACCCTGGTTGCAGAACCCGCTCTCATAGAAGGCAGGCTCTGGTGGGTAGCGAACAACGGAACGGACACCCGGGTTTTCTTCACGCCCCAGCCTCTCACGACAACGGGTACCTTTACGAATAACACCCAAGGGGGCGCCAAGTTAATCGGGATTACGCCCGGTGGGGCAGGGGTCTTCACGAATGAATGGCTGTTCCTGACCGCATCTAACGGCGCGGTGGGAGCATTCCCGCTGAACCTCCTGAGCCAGAATGGGTTGCTTGCGCCCACATGGCTCAACCTGCCCCTGCCTGTTCGCACCGATGTGGCGCCTGTTTGGGATGGCGTGCTGGTTTTCTTTGCAGACATCACGGAGCAGGTGATTGTGTTTGACCCTGTCAGGGGGCTGGCAACCTCCCTGCTTCGCCCCACCGATAGCCCGATCGTTGCGCTCTATACGCTTCCAGAGCGGACTGTGGTCGTTGCCCGGGCGAATGGCTTGTTTGAGGTGATTCAGAACGGCGTGCGCGTGCGGAGTAATGTGCGCTTACCGAACGCGGGCACGACCCCTCTGCTGGGTGCGGCTTATGATGCCCGCCGGGGTAATTTGATTGTTTCGGCAGGCACGCGCATTGGTTGCTACAACTTCCGTGCAAATCAGTGGCTCTGGGTGCTGAACACAGGAACCGCGCTGATAGGAGCGCCCGTCTACGACTTCGCTACCGACGCATGCTATGTGCTGGACAGCACAGGACAGCTCTGGGCGCTGGATTCGGGAGGAGGGGCGGTACGCCCGCTCTACCCGCAGCGGTGCTTCAATCGCCTCCTCAGCAAAGCCACCCTGACCGCACTGGCACGCCAGGACCGCAAAGTAAGCTATGTGTATGTGCTGGCGCAGTTCTCAGACGGTACTGTGGAGACCCGCCTGATTACCGCCGTGAACCCCTTCAACCGCTTTGTGAACACCACTATTCCTGCTGGCGCGGTGATAGGGAGCCGCTGGCTGGTTACGGGGGATGGCGACAGCGATTTTCTCATCGCGTGGTGCTGGCGCGGCGTGATTATTAACGGCACAGAGCGTGGCGCATTCTATGCCTTTCGCCCCCGATAAGCAGGTACAATTCGCCCGATGTGGGCGATTGAAACGCGCGGGCTGAAAAAGGTTTACCGTTCGCTTATCGGGGGGACTCCGGTTGTCGCCGTCGCCGAGCTGAACCTGCAGGTTCCCTACGGGTGCGTGTTCGGCTTTCTGGGACCGAACGGCGCGGGGAAGACGACCACCATCCAGATTCTGATTGGGAATGTGTACCCGACGGCGGGGCAGGCGTGGGTGCTGGGCTACAAAGCAGGCGCCCTTGCGGCGAAACGGCGTCTGGGGTTCCTGCCGGAGAAGTTTCAGTTCCATGAGTTTCTCACCGCCGAAGAGTTTTTGAAACTGCATGGGCGTCTGGCAGGGATGGACGGCAAAACGCTCGCAAAACGCATCGACGAGGTGCTGGAGCTGGTGGGACTGCAGGAGCGCCGCAAGAGCCGTATCCGTGAGTTCTCCAAAGGGATGCAGCAGCGCATCGGGCTGGCACAGGCGATTTTACACGACCCCGATCTCGTAATTCTGGATGAGCCGACCTCCGCACTGGACCCGCTGGGCAGGCGGCGCGTGCGCGAGGTCATCGAGTATCTCAAACAGCAGGGCAAAACCGTGTTCCTGAACTCGCATCTGCTCTCGGAGGTGGAGCGCAGTTGCGACATGGTGGCGATTCTCAACAAAGGGCGTGTGGTGAAGCAGGGCACGCTGGAGGCGTTGCTGGTTCATAAATCGGTGGTGGTGCTGGAGTTGCGTCAGGTGGTTCCCTCTGTTCTGGAGGCGCTGGAGCGCGTAGCGACAAAGGTGCAACCGCTGGACACAAACCGTGTGATGGCAGAGGTCGCCGATGAGCGGGCAATCCCCGAGCTGGCACGCGCGGTGGTCTACGCCGGCGGCGAGCTGATGGGGATGCAAGCCAAACGGGAAACGCTGGAAGACCTCTTTATCCAGCTGGTGGAAGGGGAGGCGAAGTGAGATGGGCGCAGTGGCTGCGATTATGACCCTCACGCTCAAAGAGGCGATGCGTCGGCGCGCCTTTCTGGGCACGCTGATTATTCTGGTCGTGCTGTACGGCTTGAGCTTCCTGCCGAAGGCGTTCCACGAGGCGTTCGGGGGCAGCGAGCGACGCTTCGAGTTGGGCATCCAGCTGATGACCAGCTTCGGAATCGACTCCATCAAATTTTTCGCGTCGGTGCTGGCAATCGTGTTGAGCGCGGGCACGATTACGGGCGAGATTGAGCGGGGCTATCTGGCGGCGATTTTGCCGCGCCCCTTGCACCGCTGGCAGGTCTATCTGGGCAAGTGGCTGGGCGTGATGGTGTTCTGCGCGGTGAATGTGGTTCTCTGGAGCGCGATGCTCTGGCTCTCAGTGTACCTGCAGGGCAGGTCGCGCCCTGAAATCTGGCATGCGCTCCCCTATGTGCTGCTGTACCCTGTGTTATACGGCACGCTCGCGCTGATGTTCTCCAGCTTTGCGGGCACTTCCGTCGCCCTGATGTTCACGGTGGCGCTGGGCGCGTTCGCCTATTTCGCGGATCATTTTCTGCGCCCGCTGGTGGTGTTTATTGACGCCGCCATCCTCCAGCGCATCGTGTGGCTGTCGGAGTGGGTGCTGCCGATGGCGACGCTGAAGCGTTTCGTGATGGCAGAGGTGCGTCTGCCTTTTACCGGGCGCATCGAGGACGCGCCCTTCGCCAGCGAAGCGGTACGATTCTTTCTGAATCCGCCCACCCGCGCATGGGAGCTGGGCTATGTCGCGCTCTATATTCTCGTTGCGCTGCTGATTGGGGGAATCATCTTCCAGCGGCGCGATGTGCAATAAGCCCCGAACCTCGCATTTTCCCCGATACAAAAAACGCCCCGAAGTGGCACAATCGTAATAGCGAATACACTTCGGGGAGGTATCGAGCATGTCTTTCAAGGATGCACAGCAGTATGTGGGGATGATGTGCGAAGTGTCGTGGCGTGATCGCCGTGGGGAGGTTCAGACCAAAAACCTCTTTATCGCGGATGTAACCTTCGTGCCGCTGTACGGTGTGTGCTTCATCACGGACAGTGGCGAGATACGCCTCGACCGGGTGGTGCAGGTCAATCCGTTAGAGCAGCCAGGCGAGAAGGCGGCTTAAGGCTGGGCGGCTGGGGACTGTGCCCCAGCCGCGCTTTCAGTTTTCTACGCGGTAGTGCTTGACGGCATCCTCGTCGATTTCGACGCCCAGCCCTGGCTTTGACGGCACAGGCAGATAGCCTTCCGAATCGGGCACAATCGGTTCCGTGAGGAAGTAGTCGCGTGCTTTCAGGTCCCAGCCGGGCGGCTCGTAGGGGAACTCTGCCCATTCGCAATTGGGCGAAGCGCCCATCAGTTGCAGGTTCGCCGCCAATCCCAGCCCGCTGGTCCAGGTGTGAGGGGCAATCTGCTTGCCGAAGGCTTCTGCCATGCCCGCAATCTTTTTGCCCATCAGGATGCCGCTGGAGAGGCACACATCGGGCTGCAGGATATCGATGGCGTCGCGAATGAGGTACTCGCGGAACTCGTGAAGATCCTGGTTCATCTCCCCGCTGGCGAGGGGGATGGGCGCTTTTTCGCGCAGGCGTCGGTAGCCTTCGTAGTCGTTTTTGTCTAACGGCTCTTCCAGCCAGCGCACGCCCAGTTCCGCCAGCTCTTCGGCAACGCGCAGGGCGGTGGACACATCCCATTTGGGTGCAGGCGCCATGCCTGCCACGCGCCAGCCCATGTTCGCGTCTACCATAATCTCCATATCGGGGTAGCGCTCGCGAACGGCGCGGGCGACCGCCATATCCTCGCGCCAGTCCCAGCTGTGGAACCGGAGCTTGACCGCGCGGATGCCCATCTCCCGCACCTGTGCCACATAGTCCAGTCGCTCTTCCACGGAGCGCAGCTCGCCCGTGCTGGCGTAGGCGCGCACGCGCTCCTGATAGCCGCCCAGCAGGCGGTAGACAGGCTGCCCCAGCGCCTTGCCGATAATGTCCCAGAACGCCATTTCAATCCACCACAGGCGCAGTCCCAGAAAAGTGGCGGAGCGGGCAATCTGCACCACCTCTTCCACATTCATCGGGTCGCGCCCGAACAGGAACGGCAACAGGAGCTGCTGGAGACCGCTCCCCTCGCGGCTGAAGGCGACCCCCGCGGCATAGCCCTTGATGCCCTCATCGGTTTCCAGCGTGAGCAGATGCACACGGTGCGCCGTCTGCGGGTAGCCGGGAAGCCACGCGGGGTAGAACGGAGTCTCCAGCGGGTACTCCAGCAGGCACAGGTCCACGCCGACGATGCGCATCTCAGGCTCCCAGTCCCTTCTCTTTCAGGTATTCGCGGTAGACGGCGACCGCCTGGGGCATCGTGTTGGTGAGTTGCATAATCCCGCTGACGCGCCCTTTCGGCTGGATTTTGCGCTGGGTGAATGCCATCATGGCGTTCTCCTGCCCCGTGTAGAGTTTGTGGAACAGGTCTGCCGTGAGCGTCAGCGCCGCTTCCTCTTCGCCGTCGGGCTTTTCGGTCAGCAGCTCCAGCTTGCCGCCGCGCGTGTCAATCCAGAAATCGATATCGGGCTGCTTGATATGGATGGCAATCAGCATATCCAGCTTCTGCCACCCCTCGCGAATCACATCCACATTGCGCAGGCGGTCGATAAACTCAAACACGAACGCCCTCGCTTGCTCCGGGTCTTTATACGGAAACCCCATCGTTGCGAACCTCCTTCGTTGAGTGTTGACTGACTCTTTATTCGGGGCATGCAGGCGATTTTCCTGCTACCCCTGCACAAATGCGGGGCTTCTGCCGAAATTGAGCAGATAGCAGGAGTCGGAACGGTTCTGTAGAATTGCGAGGGTGCCTATGGATCAGGCGTTAGGTTTACGCAGAGCGGCTCAAGCGAAGCGGGAGGTGCAAACCCGTTTGGGGGTGCCCCTTATTCATGCGCATGTGCTGCTGAGCGCCGAGGGGCGTGTGGAGGCGCCGCCGTGTACGCTGCTGTGGCACTGGCGTGACTCGGCGCGTGGGCGTGTGGGGTGGGATATGCAGGCGCGTCTGCATGTGGTGGGGGGTCCCCACCAGTTTTCGGCGCCGGAGTTGAGCCAGTGGCGTGCCCTGTTCCGTGAATGGTGGCTGTGCGGGCGCACGCTGGAGGTCATGCTTTATGCCGATGTGGGCTGGCTCTGGCTGAATTCAGGGCGGGAACTGCTGGAGCGCCTGCGCCCCACGCTTCACTGGCTCTGCAGAAACCAGCCGGAACTCCCGATAATTTTAGCAGGTCTCGGCGAATCGTCCATTGAGCGGATTCAGCGCTGGGCAAGCGCGCGGTTTCCGCTCCAGTTCCTGAGACCGGAAGCACTCTATGGCGGAGCGGAGCGTAAGCGGAACGGCTACTATCGGCTTTTGCGCTTGTGCCACGCTCCCACCCATATCTCGGTCGTCAAGGAGGCTCTATGAACCGTTCAATGCGTGTTTTGTTGGCTTCGGCAGAGGTTGCACCCTACGCAAAGGTCGGTGGATTAGCCGATGTGGCAGGCTCCCTTCCCAAAGCGCTCCATCAGCTCGGACACGATGTGCGAGTTGTTATGCCCGCCTACCCGATGGTAACGCAAAACGAGCGCTGGAGCGTTCGCCCATTGCGTGAATTCCTCGTTCCGATTCACCCCAGCTGGCGCGAAACGGCTACCCTGTATACCGTTGAATCGGCGCCTGTGCCCACCTACCTGCTCCGTGTGGGCGCATGGTTTGACAACGCTACCGAATCCAGCAAAATTTACGCCGTAGACCCCAGAGCCTATATCGCTTTCTGCCACGCGGTCGTGCAGATGGTCGCAGAGATGGCAGACGAGTGGACGCCCCAGATTCTGCACTGCAACGACTGGCACACGGCGCTTATTCCTGTATTGCTTCGGGTGAAGCAACAGCCTTTCTATTCGGCTATCGCGAGCGTTTATACAATCCATAATCTGGCATATCAGGGCGTGTTTGAGCGCGACTTTTTTGCCGAGACAGGCTTGCCTGAAACGCTTTTTGATATCGAAGGGCTGGAATTTTATGGCAAGGTGAACCTGATGAAGGGCGCTTTGCTCTTCAGCGACTATGTGAACACGGTCAGCCCGACCTATGCGCAGGAGATACAGACCCCCGAATATGGTGAACAGCTGGAAGGGGTTCTGCGTCGGCTGGATGCGGAGGGGCGGCTTCTGGGCATCCTGAACGGCATCGACTATGAGGAATGGAACCCCCAAACCGACCCGCATATTCCTGCCCACTACTCGGCGGACGACCTTTCGGGCAAGGCGGTGTGTAAGGCGCAGCTGCAAACCGAGTGCGGCTGGCAACCCGACCCTTCCAAAGCGGTGATTGGGCTGGTGTCGCGCCTGACCGACCAGAAGGGGCTGGACCTCATCAAGGCAATCGGGGCGCGCATTCTGCAGCTGCCCGTGCAGCTGGTGGTGCTGGGCACAGGCGACCCCAGCTATGAGCGCTATTTCCGCGCCCTGCACAAGCGCCACCGCGCGAAAGTGCATGCCACTATCGGATTCGATAACGCGCTGGCACATCGCATTTATGCGGGTTCTGACATGTTTCTGATGCCCTCACGGTTTGAGCCGTGCGGTTTAGGGCAAATGATTAGTTTGCGATATGGAACAATCCCCATAGTGCGGCAGACGGGTGGCTTGGCGGACAGCATCACGCCTTACGATGCCGAGCGCGAAGTGGGCAACGGTTTCGCGTTCCGTGCCTATCAGCCTGAAGCGCTCTATCGGGCGGTGGAGCAGGCGGTTCAGGTATTTGGGCAGACGGAGCGCTGGAGCCGCCTGGTGAAGCGCGTGATGCAGGAGGACTGGTCATGGTCCCGTTCGGCGGGTGCCTATGCGGAACTCTACGCACGCGCTCTGGAGGCGCGCGCCCGAATCGCCACCACGACCGCGCAACCTGCCGTGCGATGAGGAGGTTCCAGCGCAACCACGAGGAACCGAATGAAGACGCATGAACTGGAGCGTGGCGCCCCGCATTACAGGGGGGCTTGGCTGTATGCTGGTGCTGGTGCTCGGAATCATTTCGGGCATCGACCCCGTGCTGTGTACCATCCGGGGACTCATCGGGGGCATGGTCGGGTGGATCGCTGGCGCACTGTGGGCGTTCTGGATGAGCCAGCTCATGCCACCCGAACCGCCGCAGCACGAACATGCTCCCGAACCGCCGTCGGATTCCTCCGACAGCGAAGCGGACGCCGCTTAGGCAACTGAGGGAGGCTGTTATGGACGCTTATCAACTTGCGGACGCATGGCGCAACTTCAAGGTCTACGGCGATATGGAAAGCCGAGACCAGATTATCCGCCATTATGCGCATCTGATCAAACTCACGGTGGCGCGTGTTGTACCCTACCCGCCTGCGGGTATGGAGTGGGAGGACCTGTATAGCCACGGTGCCATCGGCTTGATTCGCGCGGTGGACACCTTTGACCCGACCCGGAATGTGAAGTTCGAAACCTACGCGATTGCACTGATTCGAGGCGCCGTGCTGGAAGCGTTGCGCTCGGAAGACTGGGTGCCGCGCTCCGCACGCGACAAGCTCCGGACTTTAGAACGCGCGTGGGTGCAACTGGAAGCGCAGCTGGGGCGCCCCCCCACTGAAGAGGAAACCGCCGAGGCGATGGGGATTTCGATGGAAGAGTATCGACAACTCCTGATTGATTACGCCCGCACGAACCTCATCTCGCTTGACAGCTGCCTCGTGAACGGCGACGACGACAACGAGAACGGCAACTCGCTCGCTGAGGTGCTGACCGCCTATGAGGACCCCTACGAGGAGCTGATGGAGCGTGAACAGATGCGAGCGCTCCAGCAGGCGATCGAGAGCCTCTCGGAACGCGAACAGCGGGTGATCCAACTCTACTATTACGAGGGGCTTACCTTCAAGGAGATTGGTCAGGTGCTGGGCATCTCCGAGTCGCGCGTGTATCAGCTGCACACCCGTGCGATTGCGCGGATGCGGGAGCAGTTGTGTCATACGCTGGGCATCCCCGTCGAGTGAGGCAGGGGATTGCCTTCCTGTGGCGAATCGTGTGCGTGCGATGAGTGACGAGCGCACAGGAGGGCTGTCGCCTCTGCTGAATGTGGGCTTTTACAATTTCGTGTTGACGGATAAAGTCGTGGCGCTGGTGCGGAGCGACTCGGCGCCCATCAAGCGTCTGATCCAGCAGCTGCGTCGGGAGGGCACGCGCCTGATTGATGCGACTCAGGGGCGTCGCACGCGCTGTGTGGTGTTTCTCAGCAGCGGTCAGGTGGTGCTGTCGGCGCTCACGCAGGAGACTCTGGCAAAGCGTTTGCTCCGTGCGTCTGCCGTGCTGGAGACGGCGGAAGAAGAGCTGGAGGCGCTTGCCTCGGAAGAGGGGGATGGGGTATAATTAAGCCGCGAGCGGGCATAGCTCAATGGTAGAGCTCCAGCCTTCCAAGCTGGCGGTGCGGGTTCGATTCCCGCTGCCCGCTCCAGAACCCTCGGATTGCCTGCCTCTCGCGCCCCTCGAACCCCTGAGGAGAGCGCATGCACAGCTTCAGCCTGACCGTTGTCAACACCTATAGCGAGATTCGGGAAGCGTTCCATCTGTGGCTTGAGTCGTTGGAGGCGCGGGCGGTTAGCCCGAACACGATTGCGAACTACCGCGAGTGTGTCGGCGCGTTTGTGGCGTTTCTGGAGAGCGAACTGAACCTGACGACGCTGGACGCCGTGCAACCCCAACACCTTCGCAGGTGGCTGATACAGCGCCAGCAGGCGGGCGTATCGCCCGAAACTTTGCATAACGCCTACCGCAATCCCCGTGCTTTCTGGAACTGGTGTCTTCGTGAACGACTGACCCAGAATAACCCCTTCGAGCGGGTGGAGAAGCCCAAAGCCCCGCCCAAACTGAAACCCGCGCTGACGCCTGAACAGGTGGAGCAGATTCTGCACGCCTGCGAAGGCAGGCACTGGCTCCAGCTGCGGGATAGGGCGCTGGTGCTACTCTTACTCGACACGGGATTGCGCATTCACGAAGCGCATAAACTCACCGTCGCCGACGCCCGACAGGGAACCCTGTTGATTCGAGGCAAGGGCGGGAAACAGCGCATGGTCTTTCTGTCCCCCGAAGTCCGACTCGCGATAAACCGCTATCTGAAAGCGTGCCCGTACCCTTTGCAGGAATCTTCCCCTTTGTGGCAGGGTGAGAAGGGCGCTCTGACGCTGAACGGGCTGAAAAACGCCGTGAAGGCTATCGGCAGGCGTGCTGGCGTCCGTCCGCTGGGAGCGCATGCGTTTCGCCGAACCTTCGCCACTTGGAGCCTGCGCAACGGCATAGACTTGGAGCATTTACGCCAGCTGATGGGGCATTCTGACTACACGGTACTGCGCCAGTACCTTGCGCTGGTGGAAACCGACCTGAAGCAGGCTCACGCCCAGCATAGCCCGTTGCGGAATCTGCGCAAACGATAGCCGACGGGGAATTGAGGGCAAATTCACCCCCAATTTGCCTCGAAAACCCCGATTTTCGATATCGCTCGGCTGTATATCGTGTGGAGGCGTAATAACGATGAGAACGACTTCAAAGATTCGGGAATTGCGACGCCAGCAGGGGCTGGCAGTGGACGCACTGGCATACAAGGCGGGCGTTTCCACTCGGACACTGGTGCTGTGGGAGAAGTACGGATTCCCGCCCCGCAACCGCCAAACGCTGGAGAAAATCGCCCACGCTCTGGGCGTAGACCCCGAAGTGCTGTTGAGCGACGCGAACACACAGGGAGGTGAGCAATCGTGAGAAAAAACGAAACCCCCCGCCATGCTGGCGCACAGGGCAAGGGGGCAAACCCGAAAAAAACCGCCGAACTCAAGTATACCCTAATTGGCGCCAGCGAAAAACTGCTCGGCTGTCTGATACTGGCGTATCAGTACGGAACGCTCCACGAGGCGCTGGAAAACGCGCTCCCCCACTTGGACGGCGTGAGCCTGCCGAATCGGGATGGGGAGCTGTTGAATGCGCTGAAGTACCTCGCCGAGAACAATATCCCGTATGACGACGAGTCCCTAAAATCGGCTGCCCAATCCGTCGGGTTCACGGACACGGCAACGCTCGGTAGTTATGTGGTGCAGGCAATCGATACGCAACTCGATTACCTGGAAACCGCCCGCGAGAAGGGGCGCTACCTTGCCGAAATGGCGGGGCACTATGCCCGCGAAGCCCGACGGGCGTGGCTCTATCGGCAGATTCAGGCGATTGCCAGCCAGCTTTACAACAATCCCGACAGCCTGCCTGAGGTGATGGAAAGTGTGCAACTGCGCAACGCCCTTAATATGTTGCGCAATTGCGCACTTCCGTCGAGTGAAGATTCAGCGGACGCCCTGCTTGTACCCCTCGCCGAGTGGCTTGCCGACGACTCCGAGCAGGTGGAGTTTCTCCCCTTTCTGGGCGTGGACGGACTGATAGCACGAGGCACAATTACGCTCTTTGGCGCGTCGCCGAAAGGTGGAGGCAAGACGACAGCTATGGTGCATACCGTGCGCGATTGGCTCCAGCAGGGACTGAAAATCGTCTACCTCACAGAAGAGCCTCGCGCCGTGTGGAAGCTGCGCAAAGAGCGGTTTCCTGAGCTTGCCAACCCGAATCTGCTTGTGAATGCAATTCCCCGCGCCAATCCGTACAAGTGGGTGCAGGCGATAGAGCGGGTTCAGCCCGATGTGGTGATTGTGGACACCATCAGGCGGTTCCTGCCCGCCCGTGATGAGAATGATTCCGCGTCGGTTTCAGAGGCGCTTACCCCGTTTATCGACCTCGCCCAGAAACTGCCCCGCACGGCGATTATTTTCGTTCACCACACCCGCAAAAACTTCTCCGCTGACCTTGAGATTGCAGATATAGCAGGCTCGCACGCCTTTGTGGCTGAGGTGGACAGCGTGATTGCGCTTCTCCCCGTGCGAGAGAATAAACGCCAGCGCATTCTGGCTCCCCTCGCAGGACGGCTCTGGGCGTTCACGCCTGACCCGTTGGTGTTGGAACTTTCAGAGGACGGTTCCACCTACACCGTGCTGGGGATTGCCAACGAGGTGTTGCCTGAATCTCGCGCCCAATCCGCTAAAGGCAAGATTCTGCAGGCGGTAGAGGCACTGGGACAGGCGACGGCTGAGGAGGTGGCTGAGTACCTGCGAGAACAGGGAGAGTCTTTCCCTAAGCGCACGGTTCAGCACTACCTCGCCGAACTTTATGCGGACGGATTGCTGGAGCGCGAGAGCAGGCGAACCCGCGGCGGGGGGTATGTGTACCTTTCGAAGTGCGCAACTGCGCAAAGTGCGCAAAGTGCGCAAGGGATTAATATATTGCGCACTTGCGCACTTCCAGAAAGCGAGCTGGCTGAATCAGCCTGCCCATCCGAGAATGCCGAACAGCACAACTGCGCAAGTGCGCAAACTGCGCAAGCAATTAATGCGTTGCGCACTTGCGCACTTCCGTCGGACGCCGAATCTCCCGATAACCCCCCTGTACCCGAAGATTCGGCGCTCACTCCTGCCACTTTCTCACTTTCTCACCCTATTAACCATGAGAAAGTGAGAAACTGCGAAACTGCCCCCGAAACGCCCTCGCAACCCGCTGACGAATCTCCCGATAATCCTGTAAGGGAAGATTCGGCGCTCACCACTGCCTACACCCACGCCCGCGCTCTCTACCGCCCTGCAGGGGATATCGAGGCGATTATTGAACGGCTCCAGCGCAACACCGAGTATCCGCTTTCAGAAGACGAAGCGGAACGCATGCGTGCGGTGTATGCGCTGACGGAATCGCTCGGCTACCCCGCGCTGGAGCTACCTGATTGGAATCTCGCGATAGACGCCACGCGCGTGGACTGGGTGAACGCGCTCCCTGTGCTGGCAGGAACCGACGCGCTTGACGACGCCCTGCGTGCCCTGCAGGCGCTCCAGAACGCCGAATCTCCCGATAATCCCCCGATAAGCGAAGATTCGGAAGTGCTGGAAGGTGAAGCGCTGGTGCAGGCGCTGATACAGGTGCTGGGCGCGTACCCTGTAGACGAACCGCCTTCGCGCCTCACGGGTGAACCTGTGGGGGCGAGAAAGCGAAAACCCCTCAAAAACGGCTCTGGGAGCGGTCTTACTGCCCCGCAACTCTCGTTATGGGAGGCATAACATGCAAGCGCAAACCGCAACCGAGAACGCCTTCGAACCGCTGAAGCTGCCCCCCACGCTGGAGCTAAATTGCGACACATGGGTGTGGGTCTTTAACACGGGCTACGACCTCGAAATTGTGCCCGTACGGGGTGGCTATCGGCTCACAATCTATAGCAACGGGCGACGGCGTGCGTTTCTGTACGAGGGCGAGCTGAACGACCTGTGCAACGCTATCGAACGGGGGTATGTGGCGCCTGTGGAACCCGAATACGACCTCTTCACCGAACCGTGCGATTAGTGCTGTATCGCTGTATATCGTGCGTGAAGCGAAAGATTCGGGCACGAGCAAGGAAGGCAATCCTGCAATCGCTCTCGCAGGGCGCCACAATCTCGCAGGCATGCGCTTCGGCGGGCGTTTCACGCCGAGCGTTTTATGATTGGCTCAAAAACGACCCCCGCTTTGCAGAGGCTGTCGAGATTGCGCAGGGCAAGCTGATAGCGCTGGCTGAAGGCGTGGTGCTGGACGCGATTCGCAGGGGCGACCTGAAAGCTGCCATGTGGTGGCTCGAACGGCGTGTGCCTGAGTATCGCCCACCCCACCTGCAACCGCAACTGCGTATCAACTCGCCTGAAGACGAAGACGCGGTGCAGATTGTCTTCGAGGTGGTGGACGCGCCCACAGAGAGCTTTGACGCAATTCTGGAGCGCGTGCTGAGTGAACCTGAAACTTCACAAACTTCACACAACTTCACATTTGGAGGTGCGCTATGAGCAAGACCGAACTGATACAGCGACTGCGTGAGCTGTACGAGCGTGCGGAGCAACTGCGTGCGGAATGGAAAGCCCTGCCCAAGCGCATGGACTCCGCACTGCTCGCGGGTGATAAGGACGCCCTGATAGACTGCCAGATACGCCAGCGCCAGATTCCGTACGAATATGCTCGCAATCTGCGGGAGCGTGCAGAGGTATGGCAAGCGTACTGGACTGAGGAGCAGAAACGGCTGGAGCGCGAAATTGAGGCGCTGAAGCCGAAGTACGAAAAAGCACGGGAGCGCTACGAAAAAGCGCTCGCCGAACTCCGAGCCGTCGAGCAGGAATACCGCGCTCTGGGCGGGGTCGTGAATCAAGTCGAGGGCGTGCCGTTGGAGAGCGAGCTGCATACCGTCCTCTACCTTCAGCAGGTGCGTGGCAGGAACGCGCTTGACCAGTTCGAGCGTTTCATGCGCCAGATTGGCGAGGGCGACGAGATGGCGATAGCGCGGGCGATTGACGCCCTGAATCAGAGCGATACCGCACTGGGCGAGTTTGCCCGCGATTACTTTATTGGCGAATCGCGATTGCTGGAGCGAGGTGGGTCAACATGACGCAGGAGGAACTCAAAAAGCAGGCTGAAGACTACGCGCGTGCTTTGGGATTGCTCCCCCCTGACCCGAACCCGAAGCCCGTGCGCTACATGGCGCTGCCGAACAGCTGGGCGCCTATGCCTGCGGGCACTACGGGCAACTGGAAGCCGAGCTATCTGAACGACGCCCAACGCGCTCAAGTCGACGCGCTGGGCGAGCAGGTGCAGAGCCTGCTCCAGAGCGCGAGCCGTATGCTCTCTATGCCCACACAGGAACAGGCGGAACTCGCGCGGGCGATAGAGCAGGCATTCAATAAGTGGCAACGGCTCAAGCACGGATTGCCCAAGCGGTGGTGAGCGGAATGCGGAGCCAGCACGAAGAGCGTGAGCGGATACTGCGTGAGCTGGCGCAGGGGCGACGCCCGCGCCCCATGCCCGAATCGGTGCTGATTTTTATTGACGGCGGTGAGCTGTTGCCACTGGCTGGCGCTCACGGGGGGAGCCAGCGTGAAGACGGCTCGCGAAGGCAGTCTTCTGAGGAATCGGCGAAATTCGAGTCTTCTCCCTGAGTACCCCTGCTTCCTAACTGCCCGTGCCCACCAGAGGGGGCGCCACCTCCCGCCCCCTCTGCACTCTGCAACCGCTCGAAGTAGCAGGAATCTTCTGAGGGGTGTTGAAAAAGAGAAACGCCAGCGCGGTATCGGTCTTACCCGCTGGCGTGGCGTATCGCGGTAGGGGCGCGACACGCAGGGAGAGTATACCTCAGAGCGCCTCTGAATCCTGCAGAAGTGCCCCGCGATATGCCCCGAAAAAATCGGGCTGCCTGACCCTGAAACAGGCAGGAGGTTTGTGGTGGCGCTGAGAGCTCCAGCCTCGATAGGGCGTTTGGAGAGGTACAGAAGTCGGGGCACAATATGTAGCCTCCCCATCGTGTCGTCTCCCCTACATAATGGAGTGTCGGCATGGCATGGATTAAGGGCACAACTCCAGCCTTCCAAGCTGGCGGTGCGGGTTCGATTCCCGCTGCCCGCTCCAGAAAGGGCGGTGAGAGGATGCAACGCGCTCGCCTCAAAAAATGGTTGCTGTTGCTAATCGGGGCTGTGCTGCTGATAGGGGGAGCTGCCCTCTACTGGGAGTTCCAGAATCGGCGCATGCCCGCAATGGGAACACTTCTGGAAGAAGCCACCCAGATTGCATTAGCCCAGCCCGACCGACTCTATAACCCCGACGACTACCTCCTGCTCGCAGACCTCTGGATGGCGCAGGGGCGCCCTGAAAACGCGCGCCGCCTGTTCCAGTGGCTTACCGAACACCCCCTACAACTGAGCGACGGCGGGATTCGAAACGCACAGGTGCAGCTGGCAATTGCCCTGCGCTGGCTCAAACTCAACGAAATCAACGAAGCGGAAAAGGCATTCGTGCGGGCGTGTTCGCAAGCGCTCTGGCTACAACACGACCCAGAGACTCACGCACATCTGACGGCGTTCTTCCTGAAGTACCTTGAAACACAGCCCCTTGCCAGAGCAAAGGCACTCGCAGAAAAGGTGGACGAGGAGAAACGCCCGACAGTGCTGAGTGCGCTGGCAGCCGCTTTGCACGCAGCGGGGCGCATTCAGGAGGCACGGCAGATCCAGGCAACGCCTTCGCTTCCTGTGCCAGCTCGCTCGCAGCAGGCGCCGTCCCCCCTGCGCGTTTATCTGGAGAATAATCAACTGGAGGAGGCGATTGCGCTCTACAGGCGGTCATCAGGCTATACCGAGGAGTGGCTCCTGCTGGCGCAGAAGCTGATTGAGCAGGGGCGTGTCGAGCAGGCGCTGGCGCTGTTCGCACGCAACTCGCTTCTGTCCTCGAAGGTGCGCCTGATGGTGGCACGCCACTACGCCCGACAGGGGCAACTGAACAAGGCGCTGGAAGTGCTGGAACAGATTCCCAGCCTCAAAGACGAGCCAGCCCTTGTGGAGGTGGCAGATGCGCTGGCAGAAGGGGGGCACTATCGCCAGGCGCTTCGAATCGCGAACGCGCTCGGCGCGACGGCTCGCAGCGAGGCGCTCCAGCATATTGCGATGTCCATGATTGAGCATGGGCGCTACGGTCAAGCCTACCGCATCACGCAGGAAGCCGAACCGGCGCATCGTCTTGCCGTACTCTGTGCGCTCCTGCGTCAGCAGGCTCGGAGTCTGTAAGCTTATGCCGACCTGCTTGTCTCTTCCGTTGCCTTACTCGCGCATACAGTAGTAAGCGTAGTCCAGCGACTCGAAAAACGGGATTTTCGGGCAGAAAATGCGCGGGTCCACGGTGCCGTTGCAGTCGCGGATGCGCGGGCGCTCCTTGAGCGAGCGATACCACCTGGCATGCCCGTCAAAGAAAGTATAGTTTGCCCCCGCGGTATGCACAAACGAGGGGCAGTCGCAGTAATAAATCCCGCAAAACGCGCGATAGTGCCCATCGTTGAGCGTCTCTTGCTCGTCTATCAGCACGGCGAACTGGGCGATACGCTCCACCTGCGCTTCGGGGATGAAGCCTGCGACCGAGTTGAGCGCGTAGCTGATTTTCAACTCATCTTTGCGTCGGTGGGATGGACACACATAGACCTGGGCGTTTTTGACATAGGGATAGATAGCGCCCTGCGTGACGCCTGTTGCCGCCCACTGCGGATGCACGGGCGAAGTTTCAGGGTTGCCGCAGTCTTGAATAACCGGATAGTTCGGCACCCAGTGCCCCTCCGCGCGTGGGGTGATACCGCGTTGCCACGGCGGACGCTCGTTGCCGTAAGTTACAAAGCCGCGACACCCTTCACTTAAGCCGGGGTTGACCCCATCATAGTCGGAGCGGTATGCCGCCAGTGCCATCCCCAGCTGGCGCATGTTGGAAAGGCACTGTGTCTGGCGCGCCTTCTCCCGCGCCTGCGCGAACACCGGGAACAGAATCGCTGCCAGAATGGCAATGATTGCAATAACCACCAGCAACTCTATGAGCGTGAATCCGTCACGAAAACGCTTCATATACGCCACCTCCTCCGGAGCGGTTAAATATGACGCTTTCGCAATAATTCCTGCTAATTATGCCGAATCGAGGGGTTTGCGCAGAATGCAATAGAGGTTGTTGGTGAAATACTCGGTGAGGAACGGCACTTTTGCGAGCAGGGCAAACATTCGCAAGACAGGGTGGCGGCTGTTGTTGGGACGGAAAAACTCCACCTCAAACCCTGAGTTGTAGAGGATGGTTTGATAGTCACGGAACGCGAGCATGTTCAGCCCGAGGTCGCGATAGCTCTGCAGAGGACGCCCCACCCGCTGACCGACCTTGCGCAACACCCATCCCTGAGGCAGAATCAGATGCGCCCATGGCAGGTTAATGCCGAGTATCTTTTTGACGGTATCGTGGTCGCCGAAGGGGCTGTTCCAGAGGGGACCAATCGCGGCATAGAGTCGCCCGCCCGGTTTGAGCCGCTCCCGCATCGCCGCAAGCACCTTTGGTAAGTCCATCACATGCTCGAAAGTGTCTTTGGAAGTCATCAGGTCAAACTCGTATTCGGGGAACTCGGCGATATCGACGAGGTAGAACTCCACGCGCCCCAGCAGTTCGGGGTAGTTGATTTCCAGATTGCGCTTTGCGAACTCGATCAGGCGCGGGTTGAGGTCAATTCCCACCACACGCGCGGCGCCCGCCTTCGCCATATCCACACACAGGCTGCCGTGCCCGCAGCCGAGGTCTAAAACCTTTTTCCCCTGCAGGTCGGGCTGACCGCCTAAACGGTTCCAGAAACGGGGGTTTTCCCACCTGCCCCGCCCGAAATACTCCACATCGGCAGGATCCAGAGTCGGCTTACTCATTGTTCAGTACCAGTGGCTGCGCGTTCTCCAGTAAGCCCGGAATGTCTTCATATAGATACCGCATGTCGGGCAGGTAGAAGACCCGATAGCCCTGTTTCACCAGCGACTGCAGGAAACGCTCCCCTGCCTTCGGATCAGTTCCCTGAACACCACGCCAGAGGGGACGCGGATAACGAATCAGCCATGTATCGGTGTGCTTCAGGTACACATGTCCCATGCGAGAGGCTTCAGGGGACAGCTGACGGCGGGTGTAAAACTGTTGCGTCAGCAAGTAGGTAACATACAGTCGGTGTCCCATCAGCACCACGCTTCTTTCTGGAGGGTGCTGAACTAGCCCCTGCGCTATCCGCCATTCATGCTGGCGAAACATAAGCTCCTGCTGAATCTTGCCCTCGCCAACCCAGCGGAACTTAACACCGTCCCCGCGAAACTGCACATAGGGCATCGAAACGAGCAGAAAGGAGACGGTTGCAATGACCACCCATGAAAACGGTACCAGAGAACGGAACGAGACCAGCAGAGGGTAAAGAAAAGGCACCATGATCAGGGCATAGCCCGGCTTGTGGGGCTGGAGAATAATAAGCAACAACGACAACGCACTCATCCAGAACGGAATGTTCCACGGTTCCTGCCGGAGCAGCCGAATCAACTGAGGCAGCCCCCCCAGCACATACAGCACGCTGAACGCCATCCCCAGCAGACCGAACGCACGATAGAGGTCATAACCAATCCCCAGAATGCGCCACCAGAGTGAACCCTGCCACACACCCCCTGCCAGAAATTCCCATCCCCCTGTAAGCCAGCGCATGGGCACCAACCAGAGCGCGAGGGTGGTCAGCAGTGCCAGCCCCAGAAAAAGTCCCACCTGCCCCCATTTTTTTGAACGCGCCCAGAGCGCCAGCGCGAACACAGGAATTGCCACGAGGGTCTGGCTCACGCGCGCCGCCACCGCACTCCCAACCCACCAGCCACTCCACAGGGGTTGATCGCGCACCAGCGTATACCAGCCCAGCACCAGCAGGCTGTTGGAGAGTGTGTATTCGGAGATACTGGCATTCTCCACGACCATCAGCGGGAAAAACGAGTAGGCTATCAGCACCCAGAACGCATGGGGAATGTGGAGCGTCAGGAGCAAGCGCGCATACACCACACAGGATAGCCCATACACCACGCTCCAGAACAGGTTCGCGCTCCACCAGCCAAGCGGATAGAAGAGCGCGTTTATCATCTCACTCAAGAAATACCCCGGGGGACGCGAGGGTTCATAAATCCCCTCATGCCACAACATAAGCGCTGTAATCGCGACGCCGGGAGCATCGGCATCGGAAGAGATTCCCGGATTATCGGGAAAGATACCCCCTATCAGCGGCAGGCGTACCAGTAGTACCAGCAAGCACCACAGAAACGCTCCCCGAAAGGAATAGGCAACTGCATAGACCCACTGGGTGCTACGCTCTTCTAAGGACGGTTTTGGAGCCATGCCACTAACTCCGTCTGGGGAACGGTGTTCTGTTCGTGCGTATTCAGGTCGCGCAGGGTGGCGGTGTGTTGCTGGAGCTCTTCTTCTCCCAGCAGCAGGGCATAGCGTGCGCCTGCGCGGTCGGCGCGTTTCATTTGCGCTTTGGGACTGCGCTCCTCGAGGTCTAAATCACACGCGATCCCCGCATGGCGCAACTGCTGGGCTAACAGCAGCGCGGGCACGCGCGCCGAGTCGCTCATCGCCACCAGATAGACCAGCGGTCGGGGCGGCTCTGGCAACGGCACGCCCAGCTCTTGCATCACCAGCAGCGTACGCTCGATGCCAATTCCCACGCCCAGCGCGGGGGTGGGCGGTCCGCCGCACGATTCCACCAGCCCGTCGTAGCGCCCGCCGCCGCACAGCGCGTTCTGCGCTCCCAGCCCCTGCGCCACCACCTCAAAAGTGGTGCGCGTGTAGTAGTCCAGCCCCCGCACAAGCCGCACATCCCGCCGATAGGGCACATCCAGCGCCTTGAGCAGTGCCTGCAGCCGCTCAAAATGCGCACGGCACGCCTCGCACAGGTAGGGGTCAATCGGCGGCGCGTTCTGCATAATGGCTTGACAGGTGGGCACTTTGCAGTCCAGAATGCGCAGGGGGTTCGTCTCCAATCGGGCGCGACAGGTTTCACAGAGCGCGTCGCGATGCGCCAGCCCGAACTGCCGAATCGCCTCCCGATAGGCAGGGCGACACACGGAGCAGCCAATCGTGTTGAGGCGCAGCTCCAGCTTCTCCAGTGGGATACCCAGCCCTGAAAAGAAGTGCAGAATCATCGAGAGCAGTTCGGCGTCGGCGATGGGTTCCGCCGTGCCGAGAATCTCGGCTCCGAACTGGTGCGCCTGACGGTAGCGCCCTTTCTGGGGGCGCTCGTAGCGAAAGATGGGCGTGATATAGTAGAGTTTCTGCACCCCGCCCTGCGCGTGCAGGCTATGCTCCAGATAAGCGCGCACGACGGGCGCCGTGCCTTCGGGTTTCAGGGTCAGGGAGCGCCCCCCGCGGTCTTCAAAAGTATACATCTCTTTGGACACAATATCGGTCGCCTCGCCAACGCTTCGTGTGAAGAGTTCCGTCTCTTCGAAAATGGGGGTGCGAATCTCCCGATAGCCGTACAGATGGCACAGGTCGCGCCAGCGCGCCTCCACATACTGCCACAGGTGGCTGGTGTCGGGCAAAATGTCCTGCGTGCCGCGCGGAGCCGAATAGCGTGCGCCCATCTCTCACTCCTGATTCACTTTCGGCTGAATCTTCTTCCCCAGATAGCTCTGGATTTTAGGATTATTGTTCAGCAGGTTGACCAGTCCGCCCATGCCCGGCGCCACATGGATTTCGTTCTCGAAGACCACTATAAAAGTGGGCGTGGAGTTGACCCCCAGCCTGGAGCCTTCCTCAAAGTCGCGGTAGATTTTTTTGAAATGGATGTCCTGATTGTCCATCGCGGCGCGCACCTTTTTCGCGTCCAGCCCCAGCTGCTTGGCGAGGCGCTCGATGGCATTAGGGGATAGCCCCTCCTGAGTCTCGAACAGAGCGCGGTACATCTCCCAGAATTTGCCCTGGGCGCCTGCTTCTTCAGCGGCAGAGGCAGCCACCCATGCCATCGGGTGGATATTAATCAGCGGGTAATGGCGAAAGACAAAAAGCGCCTTGTCGCCCAGTTCGGGCAATACCTGCTCTTCCAGCAGCTCGAACGCCTGTCGGCATGCGGGGCACTGGAAGTCGGAAAACTCCACAATCACCAGTTTCGCGTTTGGGTTGCCCTTGCGCCAGCCCTGTCCGTCCAGATAAAGCAGCTTGAGCCGCGCCTCATCGTAGGGAACCTGGGTGGGTTTCGTCGCGCGTTGCCACTGCCAGTAGCCGTAGCCAAAGCCAATCACCATCATCAGCATCGAAACCATCAGCGCCCGCACCAGTTCACGCCCTGTCATGCTGGCAGGTTCCGGCGCACTGCGCAACCCGATCAGGGCGAAGACCCACACCAGCAGATTAGACACCGCCGCCCCCAGACACCACCAGCACGGCGCCCCCTTCGCATACAGGTTCAGCACAAAGAGTTGCACATAGGTCAGGTAGGCGAACGCCAGCACCCCCAGCGTGCTTAAGCCCGCAATCAGTTTACCGTAAAGTCGCCACTGCTCCGGTTGTTGCAGGCGCGAGAGCGCCAGCGTGAGCAAGATTCCGAAGTAGCCGAACCCCCACATCGCCGTTGGGAACCCAAGAAACCGCGCATAGGGGGAACGCGCCACCTCGTCGCAGCCGCCCCCCGTGCAGGGAAGTGCATACCCTGCCGAGTGTGAAACCCATAACAAGCCCGAAATAATCAGTCCGAGTGTTGAGAAGAGAATAATCAGGCGGTTCACCATGTGTGCGCCCATAATGGCTCATCCTCCGGGCTATAAGTGTACCCTATCCTGCCGATTCGGCTTGCGTGCGATAGTAGGCGCAGAGGTCGGTCAGCGGGCAGGCTTCACAGCGCGGGCGTGGCGCTTTGCACACCGCACGCCCGTGCCGTATCAGCGCCACATGGAACCGGTAGACCAGCGGTTCGGGCACAATTTGCTCCAGGGCGTCGTGGGCTTTCGCCTCGCCCAGCGACTTTGGAATCAGCCCCAATCGCCACGACACACGGAACACATGGGTATCCACCGGGATCACGGGACGCCCCAGCGCAAAGCACAGCACAATCGCGGCGCACTTGGGACCGATTCCGGGCAGACTCAGCAGGAACCGACGCGCCTCGTGAGTGGGCAGCTCCGCCAGCCAGTTAAGGTCATAGGCGCCACGCGCTTCATAAATGGCTTTCAACACTGCCTGAATGCGCCGCGCTTTCTGGTTCGCCAGCCCGCCCGAACGGATGGCGTCCGCAACCTTTTCCATGGGCGCCTCCACGACCGCCTGCCAGGTGGGGAAGGCTTTTCGCAACGATTCGTAGGCTCGAAATGAGTTGGCGTCAGAAGTGTGTTGCGAGAGAATGCAGTGAATCAGCTCTTCCAGCGGCTCGGCGCGGGGTTTCCATTCGGCGACACCATAGAGGGGTTCCAGACGCGCAAGGATTTCGCCCACCAGTTCTGCCTTCATCGGGGAGAGATTCTACCTCGCGGGCGCGGGAAGTGTGCCGCTCCCCGCGCCCGTTGGAGGTGGGTGTTGGCTGTGGAGTGAGACGGCTAACTGGTTCGGGACTCAAGCCGGTTCAGCCATGCGATGATGCCTGCGAAAAGCGCCGCCATCACGAGAGCCGCTGCCAGATACGGCACGCCCAGCACCTCGTGGAGCGTCACCTTGCCCAGGTCCATCGGCTTCATCAGAACAGGTTCAATCGCAGGGTAGACCAGAATGAACACCAGTGCGCCGGTGAGTCCCCCCAGCACGGTGAGCAGTCCATCGCGCACGCCGCCGCCCAGCCCAACCAGCGCGGTGCCGGGGCAGTATCCGGCAATAGACATCCCCACGCCGAAGATGAGACCGCCCAACACGACACCCCACACATAGAGCGGCTTCACCTTCAGGTTGGCATACTCCGGGAAGAAGGTCGCCAGCACTGCGGCGCCCACCATCCCGACGGTGATGGCGGTCAGCATCACCTTGAGCATCGTGAAGTCTTTAAACGCCAGCCCGCGCATCACAATCCCGCAGCGGCTGAACCCCGCGCGATGAAGCGCGAAGCCAAACAGAACCCCTGTAAGAAGCCCCAGAATCTGTTTTGTTTCCATCGCTTATCCCTCCTGTGCCGATTGGTTACGAAGCATCAGCATCGCGACCAGCACGCCTGCCGCAAACGCCGCCATGCCGAACACAAACCCGCTCAATGCCAGCTGGGCGATTCCGCTGAGCATATGCCCGCTGGTACACCCACCTGCCAGTCGCGCTCCGAACAGGATCAGAAAGCCGCCCACGAACGCCATCAACCCGCGCGTCCATGCCGAACGGAAGGGCACGGGGTCTACAGCGCAAGTGGCGCCTTCTCCTGTGGAGCGCCCATTCAGCATTCGGGAGAGCAACGCGCCCAGCGCCATCCCGAAGACCAGCATCACTTCCCAGCCAAGCTTGGTGCCTATCTTCTGCAGATAAGGCTGCGACTCGGCAAAGCCCGGCACAATCTTATCCACCAGCCAGCCCACGAACTGAGGATACGCGGTGGAAACCCCCAGCGGCTGCACGGTGGCGATGGCAAAAATCTGGGTCAGCCCAATCATGCCGCCCCATATCAGCCAGGGCGGCAGGGTCCCTTTACGCACGCGCGTTTCAACCGCCTCATGAGAAACCCGATTCGCAATCATTGTTGTCGATGCCTCCTGCTATGGTTTGTCCATGAGTATAAGAGGCGCGGCAGGTGCGAAAGGATTCATCTGGGCTAACGAAAAAGCCGCCCGTAGCCTTTCGAACTACGGGCGGCTTGGTGCAGTCCCGACCTACTATCGAAATTCACTGCGTGGGGTAGACATATTCTATAGTGAACAGGGTTCCTTCGGGTGGCACCGTCGTCTCCCATCGCATAATGGAGAGCAGGCGCGGGGGTGTGGCACGCAACAGGGTGCGCACCGCCGCATTCTCAGGAACTCTGAGCAGCTCGCCGTACACCTCGTAGTGAATCACCAGCTTGACGGGGTTTGGATGCCGATTCGTCAAGCGCACCTGCACTTTCCTCATCTCGAGGCGGCTGTCGTCGTACCATCGCTGCGTACCCGCCAGCTGAAGCCGCTGGCGGATTTCCCCCTGATCCCATACTCTGTCTTCGGCTTCAAAGTAGTAGAGCTGGTCGTCGGGTTGCAGGCGTACTTCCACCGAACCGCCTGCAGGTGTGAAGGGCAAGGTGTCCTGTCCCTGAACCGCCATCTCGCGTCGTATCAGCACAGCCCCTGAAGGGAGAGGGAACTTCGCAGGGTTCACAATCCGCAGGGCTTTCCAGATGGAGCCTGCTATCTCAGTGGCTGTGTAGAACTGGCGCAGCTGGGAGCTGGTTTCGATACGCGGGTTGCGCTCCCACTCCCAGCGCAGCGATTCGGGCACCTTTGCAGTGCGCGTCCAGAGGTAGACCGTCTCGTAGGGTACGGTGAGCGTTTCCAGCGTGAACGAGGCGCTCTGCCCACGACTCATGCTTCGGATACGCGGCAACGGGAACAGATGCACCACGCCCACGCCCTCTTCCAGAATCGGAAACACCCAGGTCGGGCGGTTCTGGGGCTGGACGAGGTTCAACCCCATGCCGGGGGGCGAGGAAGCAGGCGCGGCGCTCGGAACTGTGCTTGGGGAACCGCCAAATCCCCCGAAGTCCCCAAACGGGTACCCGAAATAGTCAGGGTAGTAGCGCTGGCGCTCGTCGCCGAACCATGTCAGAATCTGCCAGTAGTCGGCGTTCAGGTTCAAGGGGTCGTCTATCTGGCGGAGCAAAAAATGAGGCGTGCCTACCGCCAGAAAGAGTTCGGCATCGTTCAGGTCTTCCAGCTGGTTCACCACCGCGCCGCGCAGGGTCAGAGTCGCCTCACCTTGTTTTGGCGTATCAAGGAGCATCTCATAGCTGGGGACCCAGCCGATGCCCTGCTCAATACACGCAATCCCGACAGTGATTTTCTGCCCTTTGCGAACCCCGTCCAGCACCATTTCAAGGGTTGTGTCGGGCAGCCTCACTTCGCGTGTGCGTTTATAGTCGCCCAGAAAGCGTACCCGCGCCACCTGCGAGGGGTGAAACGGCACGATTCCGTCGGGCGACTCCACAGCGAACTGAGCTGCCTCTGCCAGCGCGGAGGTTTCGTCTTCAAGGGTTCGGGGCGCGTAGTAACCACGCGAGAAACCGCGTCGGCTCAGGGAACGCACAAACGCAGGGTCTAAAATCGGCTTCATCACCATCAGCTTGCCACGGTACATGCGCTCTTCCGTAGGAACGAGCATCTGCGTATAATATCGCGGATTGGGGTCTCGAATCGCGTTCAGCGTAATCTCCACCTCCGCGCCGTCGTTGAGCAGTAGCAGTTCTGCAAGGCTTTTCACGGTCTGGGTCTCTCTGCGTTCCACGGCGTGGATGGAAATCACGCGCACTTTCGGGTCGGTCGTGTAGCCCCATACAGCGCCGAAAATCGGCTTCACGGTATTTTTCAGCACCACGCGGTCGCCTTCGGCGGTGAAGGTGGCTTCGCGGAAGGTCAGGGCGTAGCCGTTGCGGAACACCACCACGCGGCGGATGGGCGCTTCCACCTCACGGACTGAGGGTTCGCCATATCCCACAGCGACGCTCAACACCGCCAGAGCGCCGCACAGCCATCGGGTATGCATAAAGCGGCACCTCCTGAAAATCTGACGCCCACTTTGGCGGCGCGTTTCGCAAGAGCTGGCAGGATTCGGGCGGACAGAAGCGTATCTGCTTATCAGGAGGTAAGCGATGTTAAAGCAGTTTGAGAAGTGGGTGAGCAGTTTTCTGGCATGTCTGCTGGTGGGCGGGGCTTTCGCCCAGTTCCCGAATCTGCCGCCTCAGGACGACCTGGAGCCTCTGCCTTTTCCTGACCAGCCCGCCGAGTTCGTGCCCGGCGAGCTGGTCGTCGGGCTGGACCCTGTAGAGCCGAAGGCGTTGCCGTTGCAAGCCATCGCTTTCGTGGGCACAGTAGTTGAGACCATCCCCCAGATAGGGGTTTATCGGGTGGTGCTGGCGCCGCACATTTCGATGGACGACGCTAAGGCGTTCCTTGAGGCGATTCCGGGCGTGGAGTATGTAGAGCCGAACTACATTTATCGGGCTTTTGCCACCCCGAACGACCCTGGCTATGGGCAGCAGTACGGTCTGCAACGCATTCAGGCGAATCTGGCGTGGGACCTCTGGCAGCCACAGGCTGTGCGTTATATTGCCATCATCGACACGGGGATTGATTATAACCATTCTGACCTGACAAATAAGTTCCGCAGGCATTCCAACGGGCAGATTTATGGCTACAACACGCTGAACAACACCACCAACGCGAACGACGACAACGGGCATGGCACGCACTGCGCAGGGATCGCGGCGGCGGAGATTAACAACGGGATTGGTGTGGCGGGTGTTGCCGCATGGAACCCTGCTGTTTCGGGCTACAACGCCTATGTGCAGCTGATGCCTGTTAAGGTGCTGGATGCGAACGGCTCTGGCTCATTGACTGCCGTCGCGAATGGGATTACATGGGCAGCCGATAATGGGGCGCATGTGCTGAGCTTGAGTTTAGGCGGCGCGAGCGGCTCCACCGCGCTCTCGAACGCCGTGACCTATGCGTGGAACCGGGGCTGCCTGATTGTCGCCGCGGCAGGGAATGGTGGCAGTTCCTCGCCCCAGTATCCTGCCTACTACACGAATGTGATTGCGGTCGCCGCCACCGACTCCAGCGATCGGTTGACCTCGTTCTCCCAGTACGGTTCGTGGGTGGATATTGCGGCGCCGGGCGCTTCGATTTACTCCACTTATCGGGGCAACAGCTATGCGACGCTTTCGGGTACTTCGATGGCGTGTCCGCATGTGTCGGGCGCGGCGGCGCTCGTGTGGTCGCACGCGCCAAACCTGACGAACCAGCAACTGCGTGCCATTCTGGAGCAGAATGTAGACCCCTATCAGCCCTACAGCGGGCGCACCATTGCTTCGGGCGCAGGACGCCTGAATGTGTATCGTGCCCTGCAGGCGGCAGGGGGCGGCGGTGGCACGACGCCCTCGCTCAGCAATCTCACGCTGAACCCCAGCACGGTTGTGGGAGGCAACAGTAGCACAGGAACCGTGACCCTGACCGCCGCCGCGCCCTCGGGTGGCTTCACGGTGCAGTTGAGCAGCAGCAATCCGTCGGTAGCCAGCGTGCCGGGTTCCATCACCGTGCCTGCCGGGCAGTCCTCTGCGAGCTTCACCATCGCCACCCAGCAGGTCTCCAGCACGACGCAGGTCACCATCACTGCCAGCGCAGGCAGCGTCTCCCGACAGGCGACGCTCACGGTCAACCCGCCATCTGGCTCCGTCTCGCTGGAGTCGCTCACAATTAGCCCGACCTCCGTGTGGGGCGGTAGCAGTGCTACAGGTACTGTAACGCTCAATGCCCCCGCACCTGCGGGCGGTGTGGTGGTGCAACTGCGCAGCAGCAACTCTGGCGCGGCGTCCGTGCCGAGCAGTATTACCATCCCCGCGGGGCAACGCAGTGTGAGTTTCACCATCCGCACGACCGCCTGCTGGTACTGCTTCGTTCGCACGGTGACGATTACAGCGACCTATAACGGCGTGTCGCGTTCTGCTTCGTTGACCATCTGGTTCTGAGACAAGCCAGCAACCCCCTGAGGCAGTCCAAACCTCAGGGGGTAAACAAAACGATGACCCGTCGTGTGGCTCTGGAAACAGCGGTGATGACCCACGGCTTGCCCGCCCCCTACAACGAGCAGGCGGGCGTGCAGATGTGCGACGCCGTGCGACAGGCAGGGGGCGTGCCCGTCGTGATTGGCATCATTGAGGGTGAGCCGATTGTGGGGCTTACAGAGGAGCAAATGCGCCACTTAGCACGCCACCCCGCGCCCCAGAAAGTGGCGCTCCATAATCTGGCGCTGGTGTGTGCGCAGAGGCAATCGGGGGGCACGACGGTTTCCGCCACACTCTGGCTGGCGCGTCGGGCAGGCATCAGCGTGATGGCAACTGGGGGGATTGGAGGCGTGCATCGCGGCGACGCCCACGACATCAGTGCCGACTTGCCCGCGCTTGCCCGACTGCCGCTGCTGGTGGTGTGTAGCGGCGCGAAGGTGATTTTAGACCTGCCCGCCACGCGCGAATGGCTGGAAACATGGGGCATTCCAGTGGTGGGCTATCAGACCGACGAACTGCCGGGCTTCTACACCGCCCACACAGGTCTGCGCGTGGACGCGGTTGCCAACACTGTGGAGCAAATTGGCGCTTTCTGGCATGCCCATCAGCACATGGGCACAGGCACGGCGATGCTGGTCGTTCAGCCTCCGCCTGCAGAGCATGCGATGCCCGCGAAAGAGGTGGAGGCGATGATTGCGCAGGCGTGTGCGGAGGCGGAAGCGCAGGGCATTCAGGGCGCGGCGACAACCCCGTATCTGCTCCGCAGGCTGGCGGAGCTCAGCGAGGGACGCACGGTGCCCCTCAACCTCGCCCTGCTGAAGGCGAACGCTCATCTGGCAGGCGCGATTGCCACCGTGCTGGAAGACTAACTCTGATCCCGTAGCGCACGCAAAACCGCCAGCACCTCCTGCGCGTGCCCAGCAGGTGAAACTTTCGGAAACACATGACGCACCACCCCAGACGGGTCAATTATGAAGGTGATACGCGCCACGCCCCAGTAGGTTTTGCCATACATCGATTTCTGCTGCCACGCCCCATAGGCTTCGCTTACCTGATGGGACTCATCTGCCAGCAGGGGGAAGGGTAGCCCATATTTCTCAGCGAACTTCTGATGAGAGCGCACGCTGTCCGCGCTAACGCCCAGCACCACGATGCCCTCGCGCTCAAACTCGGCAAAGTTATCGCGAAAGGCGCACGCCTCCTGCGTACAACCCGGTGTCATATCTTTGGGATAAAAATACAGCACCACCCAGCGCCCGCGAAAGTCCGAGAGGCGTACTGGCTTGCCCTGCTGGTCGGGCAGTTCAAAATCAGGCGCAGGCTTCCCCACGAGGCTTTCCATATCTCCAGTATACCTACTTCTCCAGCACGGCTTCTACCCACAGGCGTTGCTGCTCGTCCACCGAGACGGCAATCTGCCCCAGACGCCACAGCTCCAGCACTGCCAGAAACGAGACCAGCACCTCGTAAATATCGGTTGCCTCCTGTTCCAGCAGGGCTTCAAGGCGCACGGGTTGCGCCGACTGTTTCAACTGTTCGCGGAGCGCCACCATGCGGGCGTGGATGGAGAAATAGCGCCGTTCGGGGATAGCGGTCGGCGCCGGGGACGCACGCTGAAGCACCCGACGAAGCGCCAGCCAGAGGGCATCGGGCAACTCGGCGTTCGTAGGCAGGGGCGCTTCAATGGAGTCGGGGTCTACGGAATAGCCGCGGAAGAAGATTTGCAGTCGCTTTTCCTCACAGGCGCGTAAAAACTCCACGCGTGGCAGGTACTCGTCAGGCAGGCGCATCGGTTCCAGCCACGCCGCTTCGGGTTCCGCTTCCGGCTCCGGTTCGGGCATCAACAGGCGTTCCGCCTTGCGCTCGGTCAGGTGCGCCAGAATCGCCAGCGAGTCGGAGGCTTCGTCTAAATCGCCCACAGAGCGCCAGTAGTCATAGCACGCGCGGGCAATCGGCGCTAAATCCACCTCCAGCAGGTCTACCTTATGCTTGCGCAAGAGATGCACCAGCCAGCCCAGCGAGCCATAGCCCAGCGGCAACTGAACGGGCACGCGCGGCGGCGCCCACTCCGGACTGCCGATATGGAACCGTCGCATAAGCGCAATTCTACCTGTTTCCAGATTCCGGTGAAGTTTGCCGAGAATTTGTGGAACACTCCCTCTGGAGGCAAGCGTATGGAAGCGCGGCGGCGGTACCTGAGCAACGAGAGCTGGGCAATCATTCTCATCTGTGTTGCCGACCTGTTGATTACGCTGGTGCTGATCGACAAGGGGCTGGCAGAAGAGGGCAACCCCCTGATGCGGTTCTATCTGGGGCACGGGGTCTGGGCGTTCGTGCTGGCGAAAAGCATTATGGTGGCGGCGCCCGTTGTCATTATCGAGTGGGGACTGCGCCATCGCCCGCGCACCGTCGCAACCCTGGCACGAGCGGGTATCGCAGGCTATCTGGGCATTTACGCCCTGATGTTCCTCACAATTAATGTGCCCGCGATGCGCACCGCGCAGGAGCCAGACTGGGCGGAGTTCCCGCCCATCGACAGGGAGCTGTTGCGGCTGGAACGCGAGGGCTATCTCCCGGGACCTGAGATGCCTGAAGATGTACGGGCACCAAAAGCGCCGCATGCGCCCAGTCGGTAATCAATCGCTCTCGTTTCGCAGGCGCATCAGGTAAGTTTCCAGTAAAATCGCGGCGGCGACGGCATCCACCACCTGCTTGCGCTTCTCGCGACGCACCTCCATCGTTAGCAGGCGTCGTTCCGCCTCCTGCGTGCTGAACCGCTCGTCCACAATTTCGATGGGCACACGCAGTCGCGTGCGGAGGGCATCAATGAACCGTTCCACCTGTTCTGCACGCTCGCTTTTTGCGCCCCACAGGTGGATTGGCATCCCCACCACCACGCGCTCCGCGCCCGATTCGCGAAGCCACGCCACAACCCTTTCAATATCGTTCGGCAACACTGTTGCGGGCAACGCCACGCCCACCTCGGTCTGGGCGACCGCCACGCCAATCCGCTTCTCGCCGTAGTCCAGCGCCACGACCTTCATGCGTTTTCCCAGTTCAGCACCACCTTACCCGCCGTGCCGGAGGCGGTCAGCTCGAACGCCTGCTCGTACTCGTGCCATGCCAGCTCGTGCGTGATGGCGGGGCGCACATCCAGCCGTCCCGACACCAGCAGGCTCTGCATCGTCTCCCATGTTTGATAGAGTCGCCTGCCCAGAATGGCGTGAATCTCCACCGCTTTGAAAATCAGTGCGTTCAGGTCTACGGGCACAGGCTCGGCGAATAGCCCCAGCAGGCTAATGCGCCCGCCCGGACGAATCGCTTCGGTCAGCAGGGCGATTGCCGACGGGTGTCCCGACATCTCCAGCCCGACATCCACGCCTGCGCCGTCGGTGGCTTTGCGGATGGCAGTTAGCACATCGTCGTGCGTGGGGTCAAACACGGCGTCGGCGCCCATGCGCATCGCCAGCTCGCGCCGATAGGGGCGCACTTCGGTGGCGAAAACCTGGCGCGCCCCACACGCCCGCGCCACCGCGATACTGAACAGCCCAATCGCCCCACAGCCCGTAATCAGCACCGACCTGCCTGCAATCTCGCCCGAAAGCACGGTATGCACCGCGTTCCCCAGCGGGTCCTGCACCGTCGCCACTTCGGGGGGGATTCGGGGGTCGGTCTTCTGGGCGTTCGCAGCAGGGATGGCAATCAGCGGCGCGAAGCACCCATCGGTATCCACACCCAGAATCCGTGTGTTCAGGCAGACATGCGCCTGTCCCTCGCGACACGGTTTACAGCGCCCACATACGATGTGGCTCTCGCCTGCCACAAAATCGCCCACCTGCAAGCCTTCCACACCGTCGCCGACCGCCACCACATGCCCGCAAAACTCATGCCCGATAATCAGCGGCGGCTTCAAGCGCGACTGCGCCCATGAATCCCAGCGATAGATGTGCAGGTCGGTCCCACACAGGGAGGTTCGGCTCACTTTAATCAGCACCTCGCCGTAGCGAGGGGTTGGCTCTGGCACCTCACACAGTTCCAGCCCGACGGCGGGCTGCGTTTTGCAGATGGCTTTCATCCCTGCCTAAGTATACCCCCTGTCAGCGGGTACAATTTCAAACACCTTATGGACTACGATGTGATTGTTGTGGGGACGGGACACGCCGGATGTGAGGCAGCCTTAGCCGCCGCGCGCATGGGCTGTCGCACGCTTGCCGTCACGCTGAATCTCGCGCGAACCGCCCATATGCCCTGCAACTGCAGTATCGGCGGACCCGCGAAAGGGCATCTCGTGCGCGAAATTGACGCGCTCGGCGGGCAAATGGGCATCAACACCGACCTCACACTCACCCACATTCGCTTTGTGGGCACAGGCAAGGGACCTGCCGTGCGCACCCTCCGCGCCCATGCCGATAAAGACCTCTATCCCGCCCAGATGCTCGCCACTTTGCAGGCGCAACCGAACCTCACTCTGCTGGAGGGAAGTGTTGAGTCGCTGCTGGTGCGCGACGAGACTTGCTACGGCGTGCGCCTTGCCGATGGCACCGAGATTACGGCTCGCGCTGTGGTGCTGACCACGGGCACCTTCCTGAACGGACTGTGCCATATCGGCGAGCGCAAAATTCAATCTGCCCGCTTCGGCGACCCGCCCGCCACAGGCTTGACCGAATGTTTGCGTCAGCTGGGGTTCCGTATCGGGCGGTTCAAGACGGGCACCACACCCCGCATCGACAAAAAGAGCGTGGATTTCAGCCAGTGGCAGGAGGTGCCTTCCGAGCCGTGCCCGCCCTTCTCGTATATGCATGACAGCCTCAATCCGCCGCGCCCCCTGCTGCCCTGCTGGCAGACCTACACCAACGAGCGCACGCACGCCATCATCCGGGAGAACCTGCACCGCTCCGCGATGTATGGGGGGCATATCGTGGGCGTGGGACCCCGATTCTGCCCCAGTATAGAAGATAAAATCGTGCGCTTCCCCGACAAGGACCGCCACCCCGTCTATCTGGAGCAGGAATACTGGGATAAGGACGACCTCTATGTGCAGGGCATGTCCACCAGCCTGCCCGAAGAGGTGCAGCTGGCATTCCTGCGCACGCTACCGGGGCTGGAAGAGGTGGTGATGATTCGCCCCGGCTACGCGGTGGAATATGATATGGTCTTCCCCGACCAGCTATACCCGACTCTGATGACCAAGCAGGTGCGCGGGCTGTTTCTGGCAGGGCAGGTGAACGGCACTTCGGGCTATGAAGAGGCGGCGGCGCAGGGGCTGGTGGCGGGCATTAATGCCGCGCTCTATGTGCAGAACCGCGAGCCGATGGTGCTGGATCGCGCGAGCAGCTATATCGGCGTGCTGATTGACGATCTGGTCACCAAAGGCGTGGAAGACCCCTATCGGATGCTCACAGGGCGCGCCGAGCATCGCCTGCACCTGCGCCATGATAATGCCGACGAGCGTCTCACCCCGATTGGGCGACAGGTGGGGCTGGTGGACGACGCCCGCTGGAAGCGCTACTGCGAACGACAGGAGCGCATTCAGGCGGAGCTGGAACGCCTTGAGCAACTGGAAATCAGCGGACGCCACAACCCGCAACTGCTTGCGCTGGGTGGCACACCCGTGAACGCCCGAATCAGCGCCCGCGAGTACCTCCGTCGCCCCGAAGCCACTTACGCAATGATTAATGCGCTCTTCCCTACAGAGAACCCGCTCCCGGCGGAGCTGGCGGAGCAGGTAGAGATTATCGCCAAGTATGAAGTCTATCTGCGCAAACAGCAGCAACAGATTCAGCAGATGCGCCGCATGGAACACTGGGTCATCCCAGACGATCTGGATTACGAGCAGTTGCCCGCGATTTCCCGTGAATCGCGTGAGAAGCTCTCGCGTGTGCGCCCGCGCACATTGGGTCAGGCGTCGCGTATCCCCGGCGTGCGCCCCGCCGACATTGCCTGCCTGATGATTTACCTCAAGTCGCGGAGTGGGAAGTAGTTCAACTGGAACGAACCCAGCCCTGCGCGCGGCGCAGGCGTTTCAAGACGCGCTCCTTGCCCAGTACCGCCATCATCTCAAACAGGCTCGGTCCTGTCGTGCGCCCGCTGAGCGCCACCCGAACGGGGTGAATCACCTCGCCGCCCTTGACGCCCAGCCACGCAATCACCTCGCGCGTAACGCGCTCCACCGACTCGGCGTCAAACGATTCCAGTGCCTCGTAGCGGCGAATCAGTTCCTCCAGCATCTGGGGGATGTGGGGCTGGGTGTACCACTTGCGCACCGCCGCCTCGTCAATTGGATAATCGTCGCGGAAGAAGAAATCGGTCAGCGACACCACATCTTTGAGGACCTTCATCTTCTCCTGCTCCAGAGGAATTACCCGCTCGGCGTAGGCGCGAGTCGGCTCATCCAGCTCCTTCGGGAGCAAGCCCGCCTCCTGCAGATAGGGCAGGCAGTATTCCACCAGCTGCTCTTTAGAAAGCCGTCGGATATAAACCCCATTCATCCAGAGCAACTTATCGTGGTGGAACACGAAGGGGTTATCCGACACGCGCTCCAGCGAGAAGAGTTCAATAATCTCCTCACGGCTCAGGATTTCGCGGTCGTCGCCGGGGTTCCAGCCACAGAGCGCGAGGAAATTGAACATCGCGTCGGGCAGGTAGCCCTCCTTGATGAACTCCACGAACTGCACATGCCCGTGCCGCTTGGAGAGTTTCTGGCGGTCGGGTCCGAGCAGCAGGGGCAGGTGAGCGAACTTTGGCGGTTCCCACCCCAGCGCCTTGTAAAGGTTCAGATGGCGCGGCATGCTGGAAATCCACTCGTCGCCCCGAATCACATGGGTAATCTCCATCAGGTGGTCGTCCACAATATTCGCCAGATGATAAGTCGGGTAGCCGTCCGACTTGAGCATCACGAAATCGTCCGTGAGCGCATTGCGGAACTCGGTGTAGCCGTGAATCAGGTCTTCGTAGCCGATAGTTCCCTCCAGCGGCATCGCGAACCGGATGACATAGGGCAACCCCGCGGCTTCGCGGGCGCGCACTTCCTCAGGGGTCAGTCGGCGGCATCGGCGGTCATACATGGTCGTCGCGGCGCCCATCGCTTTCTGAGCCTCGCGCATGCGCTCCAGGTCTTCGGGCGTGCAGAAGCACTTATAGGCTTTGCCCTCTTCCACCAGACGGTGCGCTATCTCCTGATAGATTGCGAGCCGCTGGGATTGATGGTACGGTCCATAGGGTCCGCCGACATCGGGACCCTCGTCCCACTCGATGCCCAGCCAGCGGAGCGACCACTTGATGTCGTCTTCCGAGCCGGGCACATAGCGGTTGCGGTCGGTGTCTTCGATCCGCAGGATGAATTTGCCCCCGTGATGACGGGCAAACACATAGTTGAAAAGAGCCGTGCGGATATTCCCCACATGGGGGGAACCCGTCGGACTGGGCGCGTAGCGTACTCGTACCATGTTCGAGATTGTACCCGACGGGGGAAGCAGACTTGCGGACGCTTAGGTTTGGCTCGCGCCCCGAAGACGGTATAATCCTTCTGATGTCCACGCGTACCGAAATTGAGCTACCTTTGGAGCAGTGGCAACAGCTACAGCAGCTGGCGAAGCGACGCGAGCGAAGCGTAGAGCAGTTGATTGCGGAAGCCGTCGCTTATTGGCTGCAACAACAGGCGATAGAGGCGTGGGAAGCGCGCAAGCAGCGAGCGCTCTCAGTGGTGGGGCGCTTCCCCGCGGAACCTGACCTGGCGCAGAAACACGACGAGTATCTGGAGGTTGAATGAGCGTCTATCTGGATACCTCAGCGGTGTTGGCAGTGCTCAATCCCAACGATAAGTTCCATCTATCGGCACGGGAGCAGTGGCAAACCCTGCTGGAGAGCGCTACGCTCCTTGTGTGCTCCAACTATGTGCTACTGGAAACCTTGGCGCTGGTACAGCGCCGAATGGGATTAGATGCAGTACGCACCGTAATCGCTGATGTTGTACCAATACTACAAGTCGAGTGGGTTTCCCCAACAGAACACTGGGCGGCTGTGCAACTGTGGCTCAGTCTAAATCGTCGTCAGGTAAGTTTAGTGGACTGCGTTAGCTTTGTACAGATGCGTCGGCTTGGCATCCAAGAAGTCTTCACCTTCGATCCGCATTTCGCGGAACAAGGTTTTACCTGCCTACCGTAAAAAAAACCGTTCTATCCGTTGCGCGCAACACATTCCGAACCACTATCCCCATCGGGTATAGTTCATGCCCGCAACCACTTCAACCTATAACGAGGGAGCCAAACGCATGGAAGCCATTATCGCCCTGATTACGCTCAGTGCGCTGGAGATTGTGCTGGGGATTGACAACATCATCTTCATCTCCATCCTGTCGGACAAGTTGCCCGAACATCAGCGGGCGCGGGCACGCTTCATTGGATTGGGTCTGGCGTTGATCATGCGCATTCTGCTTCTGCTCTCCATCACATGGGTGCTGGGACTGCAGAAGCCACTGTTTGAGCTATTCGGCAACGAGTTTTCGGGCAGAGACCTGATTCTGATTCTGGGCGGGCTGTTTCTGATGGGCAAGGCGACCTACGAGATTCATCACAAGGTGGAGATGGCAGACCAGCCCCATCCCATCCCGAAACGAATCAGCTTTGGGTGGGCAGTCGTGCAGATTGTGCTGATTGATCTTGTGTTTTCGGTGGACTCGGTGCTGACGGCGATTGGCATGGTGCGCGAGCTGTGGGTGATGGTTACGGCAGTGATTGTTTCCATTGGGTTCATGCTGGCGTTCGCGGGTTCAGTAAGCAAACTCATCGACGCGCATCCCTCGCTGAAAGTGCTGGCGCTGGCGTTTCTGGTGCTGATTGGGTTCAACCTGCTGGGCGAGGGCTTCGGCTACCATATTCCCAAGGGCTACACTTATTTCGCGATGGCGTTCTCGGTGGCGGTGGAGGTCATCAACATTCGGATTGGGGCACGCAAAAAGGCGTAGGGCGTCTAAAAAGGTACAATCATATGGCGAGGGGCTGGGGAGATGATACCGATGCAGGAGCCGACGATACAGACGCCCGAAGCAGAGCGCATGCCGAAAGAACGCATCGAAGCGCTGATGCGCGAGGCGGTGCATCTGTACGAGCAGAACCGCCTTGACGAGGCGCTGCTGGCGTGCGAGGGGATTCTGGCGTTAGACCCGCGCCATGTGCATGCGCTCTCGTTGAAAGGGCTGATTCACGAGCGCAGGGGACAGATTGCGGATGCGATTCATGCATATGAGCGCGTGCTGGAGATAGACCCCCTGAGTGTCTCCGAGCGCGCGCGGCTGGAAGCGTTGCGTGCGGGTGGGCAGCGCAAGCGCGTTGCGGCTCGTCCGCTCTGGCTGGAAGCGATGCCCGCCGTACTGGCGTTTCTGGGCGCAGGGCTGGTGCTGATGCTTGGCTTTGTGTGGCTCATTCGCGCGACGACTCCGCCCCCGGCACCCCAGCCTGCGAGTTCCCCTGCCACGACCTTCGCGCCCGCGCCTGCCTCGTCCGCCCCGGTGCAGAACCCCAGTCCGATACCGCCGCCCACAGTCTCGCGTCCCGAGCCAGCGGAAGGCGCGGTGCCCCCAGTGATAGTAGACCCCAGCAAGGTGGCGCTGACGCCGAGCAATCCGCCCGCGCCCCCTCTCACAGGCGCCCTGCCGAACCTGCCCGCGCCCCAGAACAAAGCCGAAAAAGAGTCGCAGCCCGAATCTTCCAGAACCTCCGAATCGCCGAAACCCCAGAGCGAAGTGATGCCCGATGTGAAGGTGGAGGAGCGCGACCCCGGCGTGTACGAGATTCAGGTTCACCGTGTGGGTTCGGGCGAGGCTAATTCTTCGCGCGAAGACCCCCTTGCTGCCGCACGCCGTTACCAGATGGCGGGCAACTATCGCGAAGCCATCGCGGCGTACCAGCGCGCCCTGCCGAACGCGCCCTCGCCCGGCTATGTGCATCAGCAGATTGCGACCTGCTACCTGCGCCTGAACGAGAAAGCGAACGCCCGCACCCACTTCCAGCAAGCCATTCGCGAGTATGAGCGCCAGATCAGCGCAGGGCGCGATGTGGAAAGCGCACGGCAGGGCATCGCCGCCTGCCAGGACGGGCTGAAACTATGCGAGGAGTAAGTGCGCTTCTGCTGGGCTTTCTCCTTTGCTGGCAGAGCCTGAGCGCCCAGCAGGCGCCCCTGATGCTGGTCTATCAGGAGCGTGTGCCCGCCTCTAACCCGGAGGAAGACCCCAACCTGCCCATTCAGGCGCCGCTCACCGCGTTTTTGAACGAGATTCGCAAGGTGCGTGTGGAGTGGTATCAGCCCACTCATCCCGCGGTGCAGCAGGTCTTGCAGGCGCGCGGACTTGCCCCCAGCCGCGCCGAACAGCCTGATACCAGCCTGCTGATGCAGGTCGCGCGAGCGATGGGAGCGACTTACATGCTCACCGTGCGTTGCACGAACGGCAAGAAAGGGCAGATTCAGTACGCCTGCACGCTGTGGCAGCTCGGGCGGCGCGCCCCGCTCTGGCAAAGTGAAGGCATCCAGCAGTTCACTGACGAAACCTATCAGAACGCGCTGATGAGTCTTTTGCGCACGCTGGCGATGCGCATGAATCAGGAAGCGTTTGCCGATTTGCCCACGCTTCCTGAAAAGCCCCAGCCGCCGCCCACCCCCCAAAGTCAGCCGCCGTCCCTTCCTGCCGACACCCCCCAGAAGCGACTGGAGCAACTGATTCGGGAGGGGCGCCTGCGCGAAGCGATTGCCCCCCTGCGCACGCTTATCAATCAGGAACCCACCAACCTCGCCTATCGCCTGCAACTGATCCAGATTTACCGCCAGCTCGGCCTGGAGGGTCTGGCAGCACAGGCTGTTGACGACGCACTTGCGCTTTTCCCGGACGACGAAACGCTCCTGAATCTCTGGGCGCGCTCGCTGCAGGAGAGTCATGACCCCCCGCAGGTGATAGAGGCGCTCCAGCACAAACTGCGCGAGAACCCCGCCTCCAGCACCCTGCGCCTGCACCTTTTCGATGCGCTGTTAGCCGCAGGACGCACCGACGAGGCAGAAACGGTGCTGACCCCTTTCCAGAACACGGACCTGCCCGAAGTGCGCTGGCGCGAGTACCTGCTCCAGGGCGCAAAACGACGCTACGCGATTACAGGCGAACCCGTGCAGGGCTTCGGGGAGCAAGCGGGTCTGTGGTGGACGATTGTCTCGGGCGCGTTCACCGATTTCGCAAACGAGATTTTAGACCTCCGCCGCCTCGCCAGCGACCCCGCCCCCAACTGGAAACAACTCCGCGAACGGGGCGAGAAACTGGTACAACAGATTCTGGAGTTCGGGCAGTGGGTGGGGCGGATGCAACCCGACGCCACCCTCCAGAAACCTTACCAGCATGTACGGTTCGGGGCGCAGTTGCTGGGGCAGTCGGCGCAACATATGGCACGCTACTTGCTGTCGCGCAATAACGAGGAGGCGGAACAGGCAGCCACGCTCCGCATCGAGGCGTTGCGCGAGCTGGAATCTGCCCAGCCGAAACCTGAGTGATGATCGAACTGGGGTTGCTAATGGGTCTGGCTGTGCTGGGGGGCGCCGCCATCACATGGTGGAGCCGACGCGCCTGCCCCTTCTGTCCACGCCCCCCTGTGATGGCGCATCAGCGCGTGCAGATGGAGGTGGAGGGGCAGACCTACACCGTGCTGTTGCATACAATAACGGAAAGCCATCTTGTGCTGACGCCGCCGGTGCGCAACGGATTGCCCCTGCGTTTTGAGACGGGCACGCGCGTGCGCCTGACGCTCACTGCGCCGGGCGGCGTGTATACAATGGAGAGCCAGTTCACCGGGTTCACGCGCGAAGGCGCCCACTCCTATCTGCTGATCGCGAACCCTTCCCGCTGGCAGGTGCATCAGCGACGTCGGCAACCGCGCGTCCTGCTCGCCGACGAAGTGCCCCTCGAAGCGTGCGCCAACGGCAAGACCTTCATCGGCTGGGTGCAGGATGTGAGCGCAGGGGGCATGCGCCTGTTCGCCCCCGTGCCGCTCGCCGAAGGAACCCTGCTGCAGCTGGACATCCCGCCGGGTCTGAAGGGAGCGCTTTCGGAGGGCATCCGCACCGCGCAGGTTCGCGCCTGCAAGCGTACCCTGCACCGCCACGATTACCTCTTCTGTCTGCACCTCGCCTTCACCGATGGCTAACGCGCCCGACCTCTCGGTGATTATCGTCAACTACAACACGCGCGACCTGCTGCGGGAGTGTTTGCTGGCTCTGAGGCACTGCGCAGGGGTCTCTCTGGAGATCATCGTGGTGGACAACGCCTCCGCCGACGGCAGCGCAGAGATGGTGCGCACTGAGTTCCCGGAGGTCGTGCTGATTGCGAACGCCGAAAACAGGGGCTTTGGCGCGGGGTGTAATCAGGGATTGCGCGTGGCGCAGGGGCGTTATGCGCTGATTCTGAACGCCGATGCGCGCCCTCAGCAACACGCGCTCGCCCGACTCGTCGCATTTATGGACGCCCATCCCGAAGCCGCTGCCTGCGGGGGACAGCTCCGCTATCCCGACGGACGCATCCAGCCCTCGTGTGCAACGGACCTGACCCTCTGGGCGGTCTTCTGTGAGCAAACAATGCTGGAGAAGCTGTTCCCCAAAACGCGCCTGTTCGGCGGCTACTGGCGCACATGGTGGGACTTCAGCAGCACCATAGAGACCGAGCAGCTGATGGGCGCATGCCTGATGCTCCGCCGCCAGCCCGATGGAGCCTTTCCCGAATTTGACGAGGCGTACTTCCTCTACTGCGAGGACACCGACCTCTGCTATCGCCTGCGCAGAGCAGGGGGCAAGCTCTATTATGTGCATGACGCGATTTTTGTGCATCATCTGGGGGCAAGCGGGGAGGGTCAGCGTGCCGAGATGGTGATTTATTACAATCGCGGCAAGGAGCGGTTCTTTCGCAAGTTTCATGGGGCGCTCCCTGCCGCGCTCTGTTTTCTGCTGAACCAGTTCGGTGCGCTCCTGCGCTGGCTGATCGGGTTCAGCCTGACAATCTTGACGCTGGGGCGCGTGGCGCGGTATCGCCGCTACGCCAGCATCTTCTGGCGCGTGTTCTGGCGACGCATGCCTAATGCCCATCAATAGACACAGGACGGTAGCCGCCCCGTGCCCGATAGTACAGGAACTGCGCCCCGAACAGCACCACCAGAATCGCAGGCAGGATGGCGACCACACGGAAGGTCATCGCCGCGCCCTCGCGCAGTGCCTGATCCAGCACCTTCACCTGTTCCTGTGCCGTCGGATCGCCGGCTTCTGCCTGCTGGCGCAATTCCGCAGCTTTTTCGGGGCTGTACCGTCCGTCCACCACCACAATCTGGCGCACTTCGGGCGTGAGATTACGGATGGTGTATTCGTCATAGATGCGCCCCATCGAGGGACCCGCGACGCCTGCGGCAATCATGCCTGCCGCGCCCATCACCGCCAGCAGGAATTCGCCCCCACGCGGATAGCGCTCCGACACCACGCCCAGCATCGTGGGCCAGAAGTAGGCTTTGCCTATCCCGAAAATGGTCGCCGCCAGAAACGCCATCCCCGCCTCGAAGGCGTAGCTCAGCATGTACAGCCCCACCGCGGCGAACGCCGCGCAGATTGCCAGCAACCCGATTGGCGTGAACACCCGCGCGACAGGTCCCGCCACAAGGCGCAACACGAACATCAACCCCGAAGTGTACACCAGAAACAGAATCCCACGAATGCCCACCGTGTCGGTCAGCACGGAACCCACCCACTGGTCGGGTCCCAGCTCGGTGATGGCGGTCATACACATGCACAGAATCAGCAACAGCACGCCGGGGCGCAGAATCTGCATGAACATCTCGCCCATGCTGACTCCCGAAGCGGCGCGCTCGGTTGGTGGAAAATGTTCCGTCCAGATCATGGCGCCGTAAATCAACGCGGGCACGATAATCATGCCCAGTCGCACCTGCCACGGAGCGTTGAAGAATTGCGCCAGCGCGAAGGTTACCAGCCCGCCAATAATCAGCCCACCTGGCCACCATGCGTGCAGCACATTCAGCTTGTGGGTTTTCTCGTTGGGATACATGGTGGCTGCCAGCGGGTTAATCACCGCCTCCACGGTTCCGTTCGCCAGTCCCACCAGCAGGGTAGACGCCAGCAACGCCACAAACCCATAGTTCGGCGAGAGAATCGTGAACACAATCCCAAGGATATGTCCCAGACACGCCAGCTTCAGCAGGCGTCCCATGCCAATCGTGTTGACCAGCGGACCCACCAGCAGGATGGCAATCGGGAAGCCCCAGATGCCCATCAGGTTCACCAGTCCCTGTTGCTCGTGGCTGATGTCGAAGGTGGTGCCCAGTTCCTTGAGGATGTCGGCGCGGATGGAAAACGCCATCGCCGTAGTGACCAGCGCAATACAGCTCGCAATAAACAGCTTCTGTGCGTTATAGCCTGCTCCGTTCATTGCTGCCTCCCCTGATGGTGGAGAGAGTTCGAATCAGGGCGTGATTTTCCTGCTATTTCGGCTTATAATAATCGTGTTGTTTGTAGCGAGGGGGCACAGCAACCCGCTGCGCCCCGTGCGTGGAAGATTAGCACCCGCTGCCAAAGTGGAACAGCACGGTTAGCAGGTCGGCATCGTCCACCACCCCGTCGCAGTTGACATCCTCACGGATGCCCTGCTCGGTTGACCCGAACAGAAACAGCACCGCCAGCAGGTCGGCGTCGTCCACGCAGCCGTCGGCGTTCACATCGCCATTATGGCTCCAGCACCATGGCAGAATTGCAATCCCCACACCCAGTTTGGGGTTGCCCGCCTGCACCGTGCGCAGGAGCGTGCCGTTCTCGTCCAGTTGATAGACGCGCCCACTGTTGTAGTTGCTGACCCACAGCGTGTTGTCGGGCGCATGGGCAATTCCAAACAGCTGCGTGCCGGGTTCAGGGTTGCCCGCCAAATCGCCGAGCCGTCGACAGCCGGGTTGGGGCATATCAAAAGCGTACAACCCCACACGCCGCAGTCGTGGCTGGTTCGCGCCCATAAAATCATCGTCCGTTGCAGTGAGGCGTGTTGTTTGCGCGTCGCCACTGATCACGGCGACATCCCAGGGTATGGAGACAGCGTTCACGCCGATCTGGCAGCGTACGCTATTGGTGAGGGAGCCGTCGGGGTCTGCCACAATTTCCGCCACGCCGCCCCGCGCCGCCGCGTACAAATATCGCCCCTCCGGATGCCACTCAATCCCGTAAATGCCGTCGAGATAGATGACCGTGTATTCTCCATCCTGATATGCGAACAGGATGGGACGCCACTGCCCGGTGGAAAGGGTGTATTCCGCCATCGCGAATGTGTTGTGGGAAAACACCACCTTGTCGCCGTTGGGATGGATAGCAATGCCGTGGGGGCGCGAGAAACCCGACGACATCGTGCGCAGGCAGTTGCCGTCAAAGTCTAAAATATCGATGCGGTTGCGCAACACATTACACACCCAGATTTCGCCGCGCTCATGGTGAATTGCGATTCCGTAGTAAAAGTCGCTCGCCGTCTCAGAGGGATTACAAATCCCCAGCACACCGAAGTTGCCCGTCGGGTAATCGTAATACAGCACGCCACGCTCTGCGTCGCGGTCGCCAATCAGCACGCGATACTGGTAGTGCTGGGCATAGACGCCAGCGCTCCACAACAGTAACCCTATCAGCAGTATGCCTCTCATTTTTGCTCCTCCGCGGACTCCAGCGCGAATTTGGACGCAAAAACGGCGAAATTGTACCGCTTTCAAGGCGCAATTCCCTCCGCCCCCCTTGACAAACGGCAAAAAATGTGCTATAATATGGGTGCGCTAATCGGTTAACGGGGAACGATACGCCTTATCCCTGTTGCGGTTAGTGAAATCGATGGAAGGAGGCACAAGCGATGAAGCGATTGGGGATGATAGCACTGGCGGGCGCCGCCCTGACGGCATGGGCGAGCGCACAGAGCGTGTGGGTGCGTCCGTATGTGTGGCACGATGATGCCTCGTCGGATTTCACCTGGTCGTTTGCGAATGGCTGTCTGACCCTCTCCGATACCTCCACTGACTGTCAGGGACCGACTGGACCCGACTGGTATTCCCAGTGTGGCTGGGGCAACCGCCATGTGTGGTTCGTCTCGATGGACGGGATTGGTCCCACATGGTTTGACCCCGACTCGGATGGCAGCTCGCTGGAAGTGGAGGTTACTTTCAACCTGACCCCTGTGATGCAGGCGAACCGCACTGTGGAATCGGGACTCTTTGTGCTGGAGCGTCCGTTCCCGCGCTATCCGCGTGAGGTTAACGATCAGGGCAACTGGTGGGCGGACGGCGTTTTCATGGTTGCCAACGAGTCGGCTGGGGGCGCGGGTGGCGAGATTGCCTGCTTTGGTGGACGCCTGCCTTTCTGGAACGGCGGCGGTGTGCGCTATCAGGGCGGTCCGATCACGCTCATCTTCCGCTACAACGGCAGCACGAAAAAGGTGCAGTATGAGGTGCGCTACGGCAGCACCACCGCCACCAGCCCATGGCTGGACCCTGGCGACTCCGGCAGCACCTACAACGGCGGTCCGCACGGTCTGCGCTACTTCTCTATTGGCGGCTACCTGCAGATTAATGGCATCAACGGCGGCAACACGGCAGGCGGCACTGCCCAGTGGTGTACCATCAAAGTCAACGGCAAGCAGATTCTCGGACCGAACTCCGGGGATGTGGATATGAACGGCTGTGTGGACGACGCCGACCTGCTGAAAGTGTTGTTCAACTTCGGAACCGGGTGCGGAAACTAACCCCCAACGGCGCTCTCCCCATGATGGGGAGGGCGCCCATCCTGTGGCGAGGTGAGGCGATGGCAAAGCGACGGGTGACTCTGGAAGATGTGGCGAGGCGTGCGGGCGTCTCAAAGGTAACGGTCTCCAACATCCTGAACAACCGCCCGACGGCGGTGCCCATCAGCGAGGCGACGCGCCAGCGGGTGCTGGCAGTGGTGCAGGAGCTGGGCTACTACCCGAACGCTGTCGCGCGGGCGCTGGCACGCCAGCGTACCGACACAATCGCTATTGTACTGCAGTTTCCCGCCATCTTTCAGGGCTGGTCGGGCTTCACCAACGAACTGATGCACGGCGTTGCGGACAAAGCGATTGAGCTGGGCTATGACATTCTGATGCACACGCGCCAGCAGCCCGATGCGCGGGCGGAGGCGCTCGCGCTGATGGACGGGCGCGTGGACGGCGCGCTGCTCCTGCGCGATTACGACGACCCCCTTTCGGGCATGCTCGCCGAACGGAACTTCCCCCATGTGCTGTTCTTTACCCGCAGCCCCCGAAACGATGTCTCCTGGGTGGACTGCGATAATCTGGCAGGCGCACGGCTCGCGGTGGAACATCTCATTCGGCTGGGACACCGACGCATTGCGCACTTAGCCGGTCCCATGAGCGCGTGTAGTGGGCGCGACCGCCTGCAGGGCTACCGGCAGACGATGGAGGCATATGGGTTGGAAGTGCACCCCGAATGGGTGCTGCCCGCTCCCTTCGGTGGTGCAGACCTGACCCCGTTCGCGCAACTGCTTCAGAGTCCGCAGCGCCCGACCGCCGTGTTCGCCTGGAGCGATGAGGTCGCCGTGCGCGTACTGAACCTTGCCAAAGAGCTGGGGCTTACCGTGCCCGACGACCTTGCCGTGGTGGGGTTTGACTCCACTCAGATTTGTGAGCATACCGACCCGCCGTTGACCAGCGTGCGCCAGCCCATCTATCAGATGGCAGCCGACGCGCTGGAAATCCTTGTGGACCTGATTACCGAGAAACGCACACAACCCATTACCCGCGTCTACGCGCCCGGACTGGACATCCGCGGCTCGTGCGGGGCATCACAGGCAGGTGAGCGCTATGTTTAAGCAGGAGATTGATCCGAAACTGGCGTGGGGCGCGATTGTGGGCGTGCTGCTGATTGCGCTGGCGGTCTACTACTTTGTGTTCCGTACTCCTTCGGGCGAGCTGAGCGCGAAGGAGGCGCGCCTTGGCAACCCGGTGAAGCCCGGTGAACTGCCCCCTGGCACGCCGCCCCCTCCGTGGGCGCCGCCCGCAAACACTGCGCCCCAACCGCCTGCATCGACAAATCCACGATAGGAGGCTGAGACCGATGAGATACCGTACCTGTACAGGCTTTACCTTGATCGAGCTACTGGTCGTGATAGCGATAATTGCTATTCTGGCGGCAATTCTGTTCCCCGTGTTTGCGCAGGCACGCGAATCGGCGCGCCTGACCCAGTGCATAAGCCACATGAAGCAGATCGGACACGCAGTGTTGATGTACGCCGATGATTACGAAGAAACAATGCCTCCGCGCTACGACTACACCGCCGCTCCTGCAGAAAACCCCTGCGTGACATGGAAACATCTCGTAACACCCTATCACAAAAACGCTGATCTCTTTCGCTGTCCGACGAACCCCTCTGCACGCACACCCGACATTGCGGCGGATACCGCCTCGTGTCCTGCCAACCAACAGCAGCAGCCGCGTTATATGCGGGGCTACTTCTATTACCGCCCCTTCTTCAAGTCGGGGTTTTCTCCTGGCTCTGCTGGCTGGTGGCTGGGGATGGGATACCGCTACACCTCCATCACGCACCCTGCTACAGCAATCGTGCTGGGCGAGAACAAAGATGTCTACCCTGACTACGGCCCGTGGATGTCCTTCTACCGACCAGGCACATGGCAAAATTCGCCTCACAGCAACTGGGGGGCGAACCATCGGGGCAACGATCTTTCTAACAATCTTGTGTTCGCCGATGGGCATGCCAAATACACCCACTGGAACGCCACATGCCCTGCCGTCAACGATAACACCACCAACATGTGGCAATATAATCCCTGTAACCCGAATGAGATTACGGGCGGCAATCCCGATATCCGGTGGCTCAACACCTTCTGCTACACCCTCTTGAACCGCACACCGGGCAACACGCCGCCGTGCTTTTAGAAAATCTCGCGACTCCTCAGGGCAGGATGCCTTTGACCCTTATGGAGGTCAGGGGCATCCTGTTTTGCTATACTTAAAGCCAATGGACACGAAACTTTTACTGGAGCAGTTAACCCGTCGCGCGTTTGACTATTTCTGGCACGAGGCGCACCCTGACACGGGGTTTGTCAAAGACCGCGCGCACAATCACGAACCGGACGAGTTTGTAGTCTCGAGTATTGCCGCGAGCGGCTTCGCGCTTGCGGTGCTGCCAATTGCCGTCCGACGCGGCTGGGTAGAGAAAGCGCAGGCGGTCAAACGCGCCGAGCAGACGCTCGAATCGCATCTGCAGCTGTCCCATCAGCGCGGCTGGCTCTATCACTTCATCCACTGGGAAACGGGCGAACGCCAGTGGAACTGCGAGGTGTCTTCCATCGACACGGGACTTCTGGTGATGGGCGCGCTGATTGCTGCTGAAGGGCTGGACACGCCTGCCCTCCGTAAGCAGGCGCAGAGCCTCTACGAGCGCGTCGACTTCACATGGATGCTGACCGACGGCGGCGCCCGCCCCGCCGAGAAAACACTCTCGATGGGCTGGAAACCCGAAACGGGCTTCCTCGCCAGCCGCTGGGACCACTACAGTGAGCATATGTTCCTCTACCTGCTGGCGATGGGTTCGCCCACATATCCCATCCCCTCGGAGTGCTGGGAGGCATGGCAACGCCCCCTGTTGCGTTATCAGCACCACGCGATCCTGTTCGGCGGACCGCTCTTTCTGCACCAGATGAGCCATGTGTTTATTGATTTTCGGGGCAAGCGCGACAGGCTGGGCTACAACTACTGGATTGCTTCACGCAACGCGACGCTGGCGCAACGCGCGTTCTGCATCGAGATGGCGTGCCGCTATAAAACCTACAGCGAGGATGTGTGGGGGCTGACCGCCTCCGACGGACCCGATGGCTACCGAGCCTACGGCGCGCCGGGCGATATCGAACACGACGGCACAGTCGCGCCCACCGCCGCGATTACCTCCCTCATTTTCACACCCGAAGAGAGCCTGAAAGCGCTCCGAGCCATCTACGAGCGCTACCACCCCAAACTCTGGGGACGCTACGGGTTTGGCAACGCCTTCAATGTGGAGCGCGACTGGTGGGATAGGGAAGTGATCGGGATTGATCTCGGCATGATGGCACTGGCGATTGGGAACTACGAGACACGCCTGATCTGGGAGTTGAGCGCGCGGTTTCCTGCCATTCAGCGCGGGCTTAAGGCGGCAGGGTTTCGGGCGGTCTCCGAAGACGAGCGGCGCGCCCCGATTCGTAGGGTATAATAACCATCGCGCGGAGCGGTGCCCGAGCGGCTGAAGGGACACGACTGGAAATCGTGTAGCCTCCGAAAGGGGGCTCGTGGGTTCGAATCCCACCCGCTCCGCCATTTGCGTAGGGGAGGGCGACGGTGAGACGCTGGTGGTTCCGGATGGGGCTTGCCCTGCTGGGCGCGCTCGGCTCTTATGTGGGCATGAGCGTGCTGCTATTCACGATGAGCGCCTCCCGCGCCAGCCTGTCGCAACAACCCCACGAGTGGCTTCCCCTGAATCTGCTGGAACCCGACCGACGCCTGCTGATTATCGCCCCCCATCCCGACGACGAGGTGCTGGGCTGCGGCGGACTGATTGCCGAGGCGGTGGCACGGGGCATTCCGGTCAAGATTATCTGGCTGACCGCAGGCGACGGCTTCCCCGGGGCGGCGATGCTGGTGAGCCGCACCACGCCCGACGCACAGGCGTATCAGCTGCTCGGCAAAACCCGTATTCAGGAAGCCCAGCAAGCGTGCCAGCAACTGGGTGTGTCGCGTGAAAACCTCTGTTTTTTAGGCTATCCTGACCGACGCCTGTGGGCGATGGCGCTGTCGGGCGAGCGCCCTGTGCGCTCTCCCTCCACAGGCTACACGCAGGTCGCTTACGACGCCTGCCCCAACCGCGCACGCGCCTACACCGCGCCGAATCTGGTGGCAGACCTGCGCGAGGCGATTATCGCATTCCAGCCGACCGATATTTTCACTGCGCACCCTCTGGACGACCACCCCGATCACATGGCGGGCGCGCTGTTCACGATGGAAGCGATTCGGCAGGCAGTGCAATCAGGGGGGTTAAGACAACGCCCAGGTCTTTATTATTATCTGGTTCATCGGGGCAACTGGCCGCTTCCACAGGGCGATTACCCCAACCGCACGCTGTTGCCCCCTGTGAGCATGGGGCAATCGGGCTGGTATTACTTCCCGTTGACGCCCGAAACACTGGAACGCAAGCGCGCCGCGCTGGAAGCCCATGCCACCCAGTATGCCCTGATGACCCGGTTCCTGACCAGTTTCCTGCGCCAGAACGAGCTGTTCCAGCGGGCGGATGAACCCGTGCTGTATTATCGCAATCCTGTGGACGACAACCCTGCGCTTCATTTGCGCCCCGAAGGCGACCTCAGCGTGGTGCAAATAGAACCCCAACAGCACGGGCTGGAGGTCAAAATTACCACCCGCAAGCCCGTAGAAACGCCTTTTCAAGTGGAGCTGAACCTGATCACGGTGGACTCGCGTGGGCGCTGGAGCCGAAATCGATGGGTCTACCGCCCTGGCGCCGACGCGCTCCCTGCACGAGTGGAAGGCAATACCGTGCGATTGTGGCTCTCGCGCCCGAACCTGGGAACTCAGCGTGCTGCCTATCTCATGGTGCAAACGCGCCTGTATGGGGTGGAGCTGGACAGAAGTGGCGTCCTCCCTATTCCGCTTTCCGACGCGGGATGGGATAACCCAGCGCGTGCCACAGCCCTGCTATCTGCTCCATCACATAGTCGCTGAAGGCATCACGCGCTTGACGATCGGTGCGTTCCCCGAACAGAGTGCGATAACACACCGCTTCCCCAAACGCCACGATGACCTTCGCAGGTCTTGGCAACCGCTTGCCGCGTCCCCACGCCCTGTCTGTGCCGATGATGGCGGTGGGGAGAACGTGCGCATCTGCCTGTCGCGCCAGCAGCGTTACGCCCGAAGTGGGGGGTAGAAGCGCTTTCCCGTCGCCGCGTGTCCCCTCAATAAAAATCAGCACCGCTTTGTGTTCATGAAGCAGGCGCAACACCGTTTTGATGGCGCCCACATCGGCAGTGCCCCGTTCCACAGGTGTCGCGCCCACCCGACGGATTAAGCGTGCAAACGGCGCCCAGCGAAACAGCTCCGCCTTCGCCAGATAGCGCAACTCACGGGGACAGGCGCACCCAATCAGGGGCGGGTCCAGATAGCTCAGGTGGTTCGCCGTAACAATCAGCCCACCGTGCAGGGGCACGCGCTCGGCTCCGTACACCTCCATCTGGAACAGACGCTGCGCCAGCCATCGAAACAGAAACCAGCCCGCACGATAGAGCCAGTCGTCGGTGTGGATGGTCATGCCTCATCAATTACAAAGCGCGACTCCACTTCGGTGGGCATTCGGAGCGTCGCCGAAGCCGAGCAATATTTCTCATCCGAGAGCTTGACCGCTTTCTCCAGCGCCTGAGGGTCCAGGTTCTCGCCTTTGAAGTGGTGAATCAGCACCACCTTTGTGAAGCGTCGGGGGTGTTCGGGATGGCGCTCGGCGTGGATTTCCACCCAGTATTCGCGCAGCTCTTGCTTCATCTTGCGCAGGATGGCGACCACATCCAGCGCGGTACAGCCCGCCACCGCCAGCAGCAGATGCTCCATCGGCGTCGCTGCCACACCCTGCCCGCCGTGATCAGGATGAGCGTCAATCAGTACCGTCTTGCCTGTTACATCGGTTTCGCCCTCAAACAGCATGCGCCCTTTCCACACGAGTTTGCCTTCCATAGGTGAGAGAAGTATACCCCTTACCCTTCAACATAACCAATCTCTGTCAGGTAGCGTTTCCAGAGGCGGTAGAGGTGTTCAGGCAGGTTCAGTTCGTCCAGCAAGGCGGCAACCTCTTTCAGGTCAAGACGATGTGGCGCGGAGGTCGGATTTGCATGCGATTTTACCCCCGTGAATTAAAGATACAGCACGCGCCCCCGGTAGTGTTCCATCAGGCGGGCGTTATGCGCGTCGCCGCCCTCCAGATTGGCGGACATAAACACAGGGGGTGTGATGCCCTTTTCCAGAAGCAGGGCGCACGCCTCTGCCATAATCGCGTGCAGCAGCGCCGCGCCCAGCACTGTCGAGACAGGCGACACCGCCTGCGGAAAGCCGGGCAAGTTCACGATTGCATCGCCTTCGGGCGCGCCGTTATCGATCACCAGATCCACCACCTCAAATAGGCGTTTGCCTGTTCTGGAGCGCGAAGAGACTGATTGGGAATACGCCAGAGAAGTGAGCCCGATCACCTTCGCCCCTTTCTGCTTGCCATAGAGCGCGACCTCCACAGGGGCAGGGTTGCGCCCCGAAACCGAATGCACTATCAGCAAATCCCGGTCGGTGAGAGGCACATTCTGCACGGCGTTCCACGCATAATCGTCCACACGCTCCAGAAACGAGGTGAGCGTGATGGGGCGCACATCGCAGGTCAACCCTGGAATAAAGATGGGGCTGATGGGCACAAGCCCCCCCGCACGATAGACCAGCTCTTCGGTGAGAATACCCGCATGCGATGCGCCGAACACATAGACCAAGCCATCTGCCATCAGCGTGTCTGCAACCCATTCGGCGGCGGTCTGAAGCGTCTCGCGCTGGCGTTCATAAACCTCCTGGAGGCGCCGAATCACCTGCGGGATGTAGTCGGTGCGCATAAATCGTTTTTTCGTCGTCGGGGCGCGTTGTCCTGCAGGCGATAGAGCCACAGTGCGTGCGCTTTCATTTCGCGATGAAGGGGCATGTGCGGTTTCCGTGTTGACGACTCTGTTGCGATGAAGGGGGATGCAAAACCGTAATCGCGTCAGGGCTGGCGACGCTGCCAGCCCACAGGGAACGAGTTCACTTCTTGCGACGGCGTGCGACAAGCCCCACCAGACCTGCGCTCAAAGCCAGCATGCTGGCAGGCTCCGGCACCCAGTCCTGCTCCACCAGCATCAGCGCGGCGGTGGAACCTGTGCTGGGCAGTACCGTGAGCAGGAAGGTTTCATAGACCGTCACATCATTCGCGGGCGCGCTCAGGGTTTCGGGCATCACCAGGGAGAAGGCGCCATCAGTGCCCCCGTAGCCAGACCCCAGAATCTGACCGCTCTCCAGATAGAGAATCGCGTTGTCGGAGTTGCGGACGACCTTCTTGGTCCAGCTAATCTGGGCGAACCCCTGCACGAAGCCCGAAATCACGAAGTTGAACCCGGTCAGCATGCTGGTGTTGCCTACCTGAGGGCTGATGGAATAGACCCCCATGAAGGTGCCGACGGTGAAGGAAGTGCCGTCCCCTACGATTAGCGGGTTCGGGGTTGCTGCTGAAGTCAGGAAGGTAATCTGAGGGAGGGGGTTCGTAATCACCGTGTAGGGCACCGTTACGGGCACGGACGGTGGGTTCAGCACCCCGTTGCTGGTGCTGACATTCACATTCCACTGCGCAAACGCACTCAGCGCGACAGTTGCAAGAGCCAAGCTCGTCAGTAAGCGTTGTTTCATGAGCATTTACCTCCTTTGCGGTGGGCTGCTTGTAGCATTTCCCCGCTGGGGGCATGAGATGAGCAACTTGTGTGCCAAAGTTCCCTTTTGAACTGAAAACTGGCAATTTTGAGGGGGGCGAGCGCGCTTCCACTCTGGGGGGTGGGGAGTAGGGTATAATTCCGCTGTCGCCGGCGTAGCTCAGCGGTAGAGCAGCCGCCTTGTAAGCGGAAGGTCGGGGGTTCGAATCCCCCCGCCGGCTCCAGAGCGCCACTCGTTGTATCCCCAAATCGTCAAGCCCCCTACAGAATGTGGAATCACGCCCGCGTGCCCTTTGGGGACAGCTATGCAGACCTTCCGTCTGGTGGACGGTGCGTCGGAAATTGAGCAAGCCTTCGAACTCTGGCTCGAACACTTGCACGCTTGGGGCGCAACCCCAAAGACCCTGCGCAACTACCGTTGTGAAGTCGGGCAGTTTATCCGCTACCTGACCCGTACCTTGAACCTCACCACGCTGGACAGCGTACAGCCCTTGCATATCCGCAAGTGGCTCGTATCCCGACGCGAACAGGGAGTCTCGGAAGTCCAGATACACAACGATTATCGCAAGCCCCGTGCTTTCTGGAACTGGTGTCTACGGGAAGGACTGACCGAACACAACCCGTTCCTGAAGGTAGAGAAGCCCAAGCTCCCGCCCAAAGTCAAGCCTGCCCTGACCCCTGACGAGGTGGAGCAACTGCTTCGCGCCTGCGAGGGCAACGACTGGCTACGCCTTCGCGATAAAGCACTGGTGCTATTGCTTCTGGACACAGGCATGCGTGCCCACGAAGCCCACAAACTCACGGTAGCCGACGCCCGACAGGAATGCCTGCTGATTCGAGGCAAGGGAGGCAAACAGCGCGTCGTGTTCCTGTCGCACGAGGTACGCCTTGCTCTGAGGCGGTATCTCAAGGCGTGTCCCTACCCGCTGAATGACGACTCGCCTCTGTGGTGGGGACGCTACGGCGCTCTGACCCTGTGGGGGATTATGGAAGTGGTGGAGAAAATCGGCAAGCGTGCAGGACTGCCGAAACCGCTGGGAGCGCATGCGTTTCGCCGAACCTTCGCCACTTGGAGCTTGCGGAACGGCATAGACCTCGAACACCTGCGACAGCTCATGGGGCACAGCGATTATGGGGTACTACGCCAGTACCTCGCGCTGGTGGAGGCTGACCTGAAACAGGCTCACCAGCAACACAGTCCGTTGCGGAATCTGAGGAAAGGGCGGGCAACATTCGCGTCCCTTGACAAACTACAGTAAGACTCAGGTATAATGTAGGAAGACAAGGGAGCGCGAGTACCGGCCAAGTACCCTTCGCGCTCCCTGAAGAGAAACGGGGGGAACCCCCATCTTCATCATCATCATTATACCCCATCGGGGTATGATGATGTCAAGACCCCGTTGCCCCCCGTTTCCCCCTAACTTTGGAGGCAAACTATGAGTCTGATTCGAGAACTGCGAAAGCAACAAGGACTGCCGATAGACGCCTTGGCACATAAGGCAGGCGTATCGAATAGCACGATTGTGCTGTGGGAACGGTATGGACTCGTGCCTAAGAGACGCAAGACTGTCGAGAAAATCGCTCGTGCGCTCGGAGTCGACGCGGACGAGCTGCTGAACGCTTACCGTGAGGAGGGGAGCCAGCCTTGAGAAGACCCAGACACGACGCTCCTGCGCACGGCGCTCTGAACCCCAGAGACTCGAAGGGACGGGCGTATATTAACGCGGAGGCAAGCAAATGAAAACAATAGAGACACTCGGTCAACGACTGAAGACCTTGCGTCAAGAGCAAGGGCTCCCTATTGATGTGCTGGCCTACAAAGCACGGTGCAGTACCCGCACGCTGATACTGGTGGAGCAGTGGAACCTCCCGCCGCGCCGACGCAAGACTCGTGAACGGATTGCGCACGCGCTCGGTGTGTCTTATGAGGCACTCTGGGGTGAACTGGAAGCACGGGGAGGTGCCAGCCCATGAGAAACGGACATGCCCCCCACCTGAACGGCAGGGGGCAAGGCGTGAGGGAACACAACTTGCGCCTTGCGGATATTATACCCCACCTGCAGAAAATCCAGCGCCGTCCCGACGGGAGCTATACAGCGTGTTGCCCGTGCCATGACGACACGAATCCGAGTCTCTCGCTGAAAGAGCAACCCGACGGCACGGTACTCGTCCACTGCTTTGCTGGCTGTCCGCAGGACACCGTTTGGCGTGAGCTCTGTCGAATCGCTGGGGTACAACCCGCGCGTGCGAATCTCATCCTACCCCGACAGCGCCAGCAAACACGGAATGCAGGCGAAACGGTTTCGCCTGCACACCTCACGCTGGAGCAATATGCTCGCGCGAAGGGACTGGACGCGAACTTGCTTCGGGAATGGGGACTGACCGACACCGAGCGCGGCATCACCATTCCCTACCTTGACACTGACGGCAATCGTGTTGCTACGCGCTACCGCCTTGCGCTGGACGGCGAGAACCGCTTTACTTGGGAACGGGGGAACCGTCCGTGCCTGTACGGATTGTGGCGCCTGCGCGAGTGGAGCGACACGGAGACCCTGTACCTGTGCGAAGGGGAAACCGACACGCTGACATTCTGGAGCGCAGGACTGCCCGCGCTCGGTATCCCTGGCGCCAGCGTGTGGCGAGCCGAATGGTGGCTCCACCTGACCCGCTTCCAGCGCGTGAGAGTGATTCCCGACGCAGACGACGCAGGGCGCCAGCTGGTGCAGAAACTTACCGAAACCTGTCCCCCTGACTTGCTGGAGCGTGTCGAGGTGCTGGAACTCCCCGAAGGGTGTAAGGACGCAAACGAACTCTGGCTGCAGGGGGACGCTGACCCCGAACGGTTTCGAGAGGCGCTTTTAGTGCAAAGTGCAAAGCCCTTAAGGGATTGCACTTTTGCACTATTGCACTATTCCGACCCTGACGACATGCCTTTGCTTGTACCCCTTCGGGAACTACTCCAGAACACCCCCAGCGAACCGACCGAGTACCTGCCTCTGCTGGGGATAGACGGACTGATTGCCAGAGGCACGCTCACCTTGCTGGGGGCACACCCGAAGGCAGGTAAGACCACGCTCCTGATTCACGCTTGCCGAGAGTGGCTCCAGCAGGGACTGAAAGTCGTCTACCTCACGGAAGACCCGCAACCCGTTTGGCGGGAGCGTGTCAAGCGGTTCCCTGAGCTGGCTGACCTGATTGTGAACGCCATCCCACGCGCGAACCCGTACAAGTGGACGCAAGCCATAGAGGCACTCCAGCCTGACCTCGTGATTGTGGACACGATTCGGCGCTTCCTGCCTGCGAATGACGAGAACGACTCGGCGTCCGTCTCTTCTGCACTCGCGCCGTTTGTGGACTTGAGCCAGAAACTCCCCCGCACGGCCATCGTGTTAGTTCACCATACGAAAAAGAGCCTCTCGCAAGAGGGGGAGATAACCGATATAGCAGGTTCCCATGCGTTCACAGCGGAGGTGGACACGATTCTGTTGCTGGCGCCTGTACGCGAACACAACCGCCAGCGAGTGCTGACCCCGCTGGCGGGACGCTTGTGGACGCTGGCTCCTGACCCGCTGGTGCTGGAGCTGAGTGAAGACGGCTCCACTTACACCGTGTTGGGGATTGCGAGCGAGGTACTTCCCGAAGCCCGCGCCCAGTCCACGAAGCAGAAGATTCTGCAGGCGGTAGAGGCGCTGGGGCAGGCAACCCCTGAGGAAGTCGCCGAGTACCTGCGTGGGCAGGGGGAGGCTCTCCACAAGCGCACGGTCTATCACTACCTCGCGGAACTCCACGCCGAAGGACGGCTGGAGCGCGAAGGCAGTCGTGGGAGAGGTGGGGGGTATGTCTTTTATTGCAATAGTGCAAAAGTGCAACCCCTTAATCCCTTGCACTATTGCACTATTGCACAAAGCGCCGCGGACCCGTTTGAGAAAGTGAGAAACTGCGAAACTGCCCCTGAGCGGTTAGTTTCCAGTTTGTTTCCAGAGGGGGACTTAAGGGAAAACAAACTGACTGACGCCGACACACCCCCAACCCCGCCCGAATCTTCTGATTCGGCGCTCACTACGCAAACTGCGCAAGCGATTAATGCGTTGCGCACTTGCGCACTTCCGTCGGACGCCGAATCTCCCGATAATCCTGTAAGGGAAGATTCAGCGCTCACTACTGCCTACACCCGCGCCCGCGCTTTGTACCGCCCTGCAGGGGATATCGAGGCGATTATTGAACGGCTCCAGCGCAACCCTGAATATCCCCTCTCGGAAGACGAAGCGGAGCGCATGCGTGCCGTCTATGCGCTGGCGGAATCGCTGGGATACCCTGCGCTGGAGCTGCCTGATTGGAATCTCGCGATAGACGCCACGCGCGTGGACTGGGTGAACGCGCTCCCTGTGCTGGCAGGAACCGACGCGCTTGACGACGCTATGCAGGCACTCTTAGCACAGGTTTCGCGCTCGGCAGGTGAACCTGCGGAGGCGACTCAGAGAAAAACTCTCAGGAACGGCTCAGAGGGGGTTTCACCCGCCTCGGCTTTACAACTCACCCTTACGGAGGTGCAATAATCATGCCACTCAAAATCACCGCTACCGAAAACACGCCCTTGCCCACAGGTGAGTACCGAGTCGAACTCACGGCGATTGAACTTGTGGACGGGCAATACGGGCAACAGCTGCGCTGGACTTTCGCTGTCCACGAACACGGTAAGACGCTGATTGCCTACTCCAGCCCCTCGCCGAGCCTTGCCAGCAAGTGCATGCGCTGGGCGAGCGCCCTGCTGGGACGCCCGATTAAGGCTGGCGAAACAGTGGACTTCGAGGCGCTCGTGGGCAGGACGGCGATTGCGACTGTCGTGCGCAAGCGCAAAGAGGACGGCACGGAATATAACGCGATAGACGACCTCATGCCTGACAGCGACGGCAACCCGTTCCAATAAACCGCAACAGGGGCGTGGCGTGTCGCCAGCACGCCACGCCCCGTGATTGGAGGTGTATTCGGAATGCGAACGATTGTACCTGACAAGCCTATCGAGATTCGAGGTGCAGAAGGCAAGCTCAGAGGCGTGATTCAGAACCGAACCCTGATTAAGGAGATTCGGGGGAGCATTCACCTGCTTCGCAAACCGCCCGCAATCGCGATAGACGCGAATATGTATAACCGTTGGCGCCCTTACTTCGACACCATAGAGATTCGGGACACCGAAACGGGGCGTGTGTACCGTATCTCGGCGAAGCACTTCGATTATTGGCGCTGGGAACTGGAGCGGGGGTACGGGAAGCAATACGCCGTAGCGCTCTCACGCTGGAAGGTGGAGAACCCGAACGACCCCCAATTGCGACTGGAGGTGTAGTATGCCAGCGCTTCAGGCTGTATATCGTTTATGAGGCGAAAGATTCGGGCACGAGCAAGGAAGGCAATCCTGCAATCGCTCTCGCAGGGCGCCACAATCTCGCAGGCATGCGCGGCTGCTGGGGTTTCACGCCGAGCGTTTTATGATTGGCTCCAGAAAGACCCCCGCTTTGCAGAGGCTGTCGAGATTGCGCAGGGCAAGCTGATAGCGCTGGCTGAAGGCGTGGTGCTGGACGCGATTCGCAGGGGCGACCTGAAAGCTGCCATGTGGTGGCTGGAACGGCGCGTGCCTGAGTATCGCCCACCTCACCTGCAACCGCAACTGCGTATCAACTCGCCTGAAGACGAAGACGCGGTGCAGATTGTCTTCGAGGTGGTGGACGCGCCCACAGAGAGCTTTGACGAGCTCTTAGAAGCGATCTAGGAATTCCGCCTTGCAATCCGACGCACCAGCCACCGCACACACGCAATCACAATCCAACCCGCCTCCACCTCACATAACTGGTCATAACAACGACCCAACCGACGACACCCCAACAACCACGCAAAACTACGCTCCACCAACCACCGACGCGGCTGCACCCGAAACCCTCCCCCCGAACGC